>Ga0247727_10002476_pt1 | contig 42187 bp, 21 predicted proteins | sample WisWelCaveWW1625_FD_202498 | JGI IMG/M metagenome (GOLD analysis project Ga0247727, IMG submission 202498) | Biofilm microbial communities from Wishing Well Cave, Virginia, United States - WW16-25 | ecosystem: Environmental > Aquatic > Deep subsurface > Groundwater > Cave microbial mat | place...
ATCCCCTTCTTCACCTGCGAAGAGCCCTTTACGTGCACCTGTCCGGTGGGCGAGGCCTGCGACCGCGAGCGCGTGGGCTACACCACGCAGATCGGGATGAACCTCGTCACCGCCCGCTCCGGCTCGGTGGAGGTTTCGGAGCCTTTCACGAGCTTCGGCTACCCCGAGCGGCCTCCGGTCCCGGGCGTGCCGGGAGCGGTGCAGGTGCTCGTAGGCCTCGCCGCGCCGCCCGTCTACAACCCGGTCAACCTGACGGTGGTCGAGCGGATGGCGCTCCGTGTCGAAGACCGCCACGGCAACCCCGTCTCGAACATCCTGCTGAGGATCGATTTCGAAGGACCGCCCGAGCTCGGCCCGCCACCCCCCGGTTCCAGCCTCTTCCGTGCGGCCACCACGACGCCCGGCCACGTCCTGCGCGAGCGCGACTACGCGCGCTGCCTCGAGACGACGCCGTCCGTCGTGTGGGGCCAATGCCCGGGCGAGGCGGAGAGCGTCCTGGTGGCCTCGTCCAGCCGAGGCGCGTCGGTCTACCCGGTGCTCGGCGACAGCCCCTGGAGCTACTACAAGTTCAACTACGGCACCGCGCTGCAGCCCGCGATCTCGTACGTGAAGTACCACACGAACGGCTTCACCTGCCCCGCTCCCGAGCCGAGCGCCTGCGCGGCCTGGGATGCGCCGCAGACGCTCGTGTGGCAGGGCACACGCCCGGTGCTCCAGAACCTGCAGGGCAACGTGATCGAGGCGTACCCGCCCGGCGGCAGCGCCGAGGTGGGACTCTGGGCCGACGTCGTGTACGAGGAGGCACGCGTCACGCGGACCGTGGACGGAGAGGGCCGCGAGCACTTCCGCGCGTTCGGCACGAACGTCTGGCGGCGCGAGCGGCTCACCGACTCCGAGCTCCGCCTGCGGCCGCTCACGCCCGGGACCGGCGTCGCGGCCACCGCACCCCACGTCGCCGAGGGCCGCTACGCGGCTCCGATGACCCTGGCGCCCGACCCCCGCCTCAACTCCGTCGAGGTGGTGGGCAAGCACTACGCGCCGCTCGTGAAGTACCTGGGCTCGACCGGCGGCGACGTCGACCCGGCCACGGTCGATGCGGCGACGCTCGCGCTCACGCGCGTCAAGGACCCGGCGCGCCCGGTCCAGATCGTGGATCACTTCGACCTGTGGGGCGTCGAACCGAAGATCACAGAGCTCGTGCCGACCCCGGTGTTCCTGGGCGCGGGTGGGCTCGTCAGTCGCGCCTCCAGCGTCGTGTACCAGGTCCGACCCCTTGAGTACAAGGCGCTGCTGGCCCCGAACGACCTGCGCTTCGAGGTGACCGCGGAGGACGACCGCCTGGTGCTCAAGGCGACCGGCACCGAGACGCCGACATTCCGGATTCCCGCGGGCCTGGCGCTGCCTCCGGGGGACTACAACGCGCGGCTGAACGTGCTCGGCGTCACGGGCAGCGGCGTCGGGATTGGCGCCAACCTGTCCTCGCCGCCTTTCCCGCTGCCGATCTGCTCGCTGCTCGATCTCGAGACCCCGATCGTCGAGGTCAACCTGACGCGCGATCCCGTGAACGGCACGCTCTGCGAGCACGGGGACAAGAACAAGCTCCGCTTCCGCCTCTGCCGCTCTGCGCGCGTCACCCTCACGCTGGCCGGTGCCCCGTTCACCGCCTCGCTGGACGGCGATACTCCACGCGTCCTCGCCGACCTCACGCTCAGCCCGGGCCTCCACCAAGTGGTCGTCCCCGCCGGGCTGCCCGAGCTCGAGAACGACGAGCAGGAGCCGTTCCGCGTCGAGGCCCGCGACCTCGAGGACGCCACGCAAACGTCGGTCGCCGACGGCGTGATCCGCTCGTCCGTGGTCAACCGCTCGGTCCTGCCGGTCGGCCACACGTTCGTGAAGGGCGTCGATCTCTCCGACGGCCACCTGGTGCAGCAGTCGACCGACTTCAAGCTGCCCGGCCGCCAACTCGGCCTCGAGCTGACGCGCACCTACTCGAGCGCGGGGTCGAGCAGCGCGGGGCCGCTCGGCGGCGGCTGGTCGCTCAACTACACCTCGCGCCTGTTTACGGACGGGGGCTGCGGCCTCGTGACCGTGGTCACCGCCGACGGCAGCAGCCAGATGTTCCGCTCGACCGACGGCCTTGTGAGCTTCACGCCCCAGAAGGGCTACCACACCCGCCTCGAGCGCGACGGCAGCGTCTACCGCTTCATCGACAAGGCAGGGAACGTCCACCACTTCGAATCGCCGGATGCGGATGGCCGGCCGCGCCTCGACTCCATCGAGGAGCCGCACGGGGATCGCCTGGTCTTCTCGTACGACGGCGCGAGCCGGGTCACGAAGGTGGCGGAGGTGCAGCAGGAGGCGGGCGAGGTGCGGGCAGTGTCCTTCGCCTACCAATCGATCTACGGCTCGGACCGCGTCGTGCGCGCCGAGATCCCTCCGCTCGGCCTCGTCGTGGAGTACGAGTACGACGCGCGCGGCAACCTGACGAAAGTGACGCGCAGCGGCGTGAACCTGGCCGGAGCCGAGACGGCGCCAACGGCACCGCGCGTCGAGCAATACCGCTACCTGTCACTGCCCTTGGGTCGTGGCGGCCAGCCGCCGGCCTCGGACTTGCGCAAGCAGCACCAGCTCGTCGAAGTGACCGACCCCAACGGGAACCGGCGCGAGTACGTGTACTACGCCGACGGCGACCGGCTCCCGGGCGAGGTGGAAGGCACGGCGGGCGGCTTCCTGTTCACGCAGAAATGGGAGCTGGTCAGGCAGGTGCTCGAGCATCCGGCCCCGGCGCTCACCCACCGCACGGAGTTCCTGTACGACCTGAGCCACTTCCCGCAGGCGGAGCTGTGGACGACCGTCAGGGACGGCCGGGGGAAGGACACGCTCTACGTCCTAAACGGCAACGGCTCCCCGCTCAGAATCGAGGAGCCGCTCGGGAAGACCACCACGATGGCGTGGGCGCCGGACGACGTCCTGAAGCTCTCCGAGCGGGACGCGAACGGGCGGATGACCGAATTCGGGTACGACACCCGCGGCAACCTGACGCTCGAGCGCATCGTGACGGCCGACTTCGGGCCGGTGGAGACCACGTACGCCTACGACCCCAAGTTCAACAAGCTCACTTTGAAGAAGGACGCCCTCGCGCGGGCGACGAGCTACACGATCGACTCCGCGACGAGCGACCTCCTGGCGATGTCGGACGCCGTGGGTAACCTAACCGCCTACGGCTACGACTCGCACGGGCGGCTCGAGCAGGTCACCGACCCGCGCGGCCATCCCACGCACCACCGCAACCACGACAGCTTCGGCAACGCGCTCGAGATCGAAGACGCGCTCGGCAACGTCACCTCGAGTGAGTACGACCTGCGCGGCCGCCTCACGCATCAGACGGACGCGATGGGACGGGAGAGCCTCACGACCTACGACGGCCTCGATCGCCCCGTCCGCAGCGTCCGCGTCGCGGGAGCGGGCTCAGACAACCAGGTGAACGAGACCGAGTACTACCCGAATGGCGAGGTGCGCCTCGCCCGCAACGCGAACGGTGCCGAGACGGCGCTCACGCTCGACGGCCTCAACCGCGTGACGGCCAGCGAGACGCGCTTCGACGGCCAGGTGCTGCGCACGGCGACGAGCTACGACGCGAACGGCAACAAGGAGACCGAGACAGACCGCAGGGGTGTGACGAGCCGGCACACCTACGACGCGCTCAATCGCGTCGTGAAGAAAGAGATCGTGAGCGGGCTCTCGGGCGAGGGTCCCATTGGCCAGGTGGCGGCGTACGGCTATGACCTTGTCGGCAACAAGACCTCCGAGACCGACGTCAACGGCATCGTCACGGGCTTCCAGTACGACGGGCTCTACCGCGTCGAGAAGAAGATCCTGCCGGTCATCAACGCCCACACCAGCCTTCCCTACGAGGAGCTCTACCGCCACGACAAGGTCGGGAACCTGAAGCGCTTCACCGATCCCAACGGCAAGGTGACCGAGACCGAGCACGACAAACTCAACCGTGTCACCCAGGTGACGCGCGACCTGGGCGGCCTGAACCTGGTCACCACGACCGGCTACGACGACGACCTCGAGGGCTCCCACGTCAACAAGTCCGAGGAGAGAGACATCGCGAAGGGCTTGCGGACGAGCTTCCTCTACGACCCCCTCAACCGCGAGACGACCCGCACCGTGCGTCTCGAAGGCGAGGACGGCGACCCGGCCGCGAACCCCGGACCCTACATCACCGAGACGCGGTACGAGGACTCCGAGCACAAGCAGCGGATCTCGGACCCGCGGGGTGTCGTGAGCGTCCAGAAGCTCGACGGCCTCGACCGGGTGTTCGAAGAGACGGTGGACGTCGAGGGTCTCGCGGGAGTGATTCCGCTCAACCTCACGACGACGATTGCCTACGACGGCCTCGGGAACCGGAAGGAAGTCACCGACCCCGAGAACCACACGACGCGGTACGACTACGACGGCCTCGGGCGGCTCGTGAAGACGACCGACGCGAAGCTGCAGGAGACGAGCTACAGCTACTTCGGCGACGGCTTGAAGGAAAGCGAGACGGACCGCCGCGGGGTGAAGAGGCTCTTCACCTACGACAACCTCGGCCGCCCCCGCAAGACGCGGCTCGAAAGCTCGCCCTTCTCTGGCGTGGCCTGGAGCCACGAGACGCAGTACATCGATGCTCTTCAGCCCAAGCGGATCGAGCTCGACGCTCGCGGCAGGCGAACCACCTTCGACCTCGACCGCCTGGGCCGCGTGATTCAGGAGACGGACCACATCCGGAACTTCCGCACCTTCACCTGGAACGGCGTCAACAAGATCGCGGAGACCGACAAGCGGCCGGCCCACTACGAGACTCGCTTCGAGTACGACGCCGTCAACCGCCTGACCAAGACGACCGACCCCCTCCTCGCGGGCCAGCCGCTCGCGAACACGGTGGAGACGACCTACGAGGACGCGCTCAACCGCGTCACGACGAAGGACCGCCAAGGCTACCTGACCCGCACGCAGACGGACGCGCTCGGCCGCGTCGTCACCGTGACGCGGGCGCTGGGGACACCGGACGAGGCGATCCTCGAGCGCATCACCTACGACCCGAACGGCAACCGCGAGACGCAGAGAGACGCCGAGGGCCACGTCACGCGCTTCGACTACGACGCGGCGAACCGTGTTTCGAGCCGCACCGACGGCTTCGGGACGGCCGCGGCGGCGACGACGAGCTTCAAGTACGACGGCGCGGGCAATCTGCTCGAGGAGCGCGACGCGCGCGCGCTGGAGCTGGGCGAGCCCTGGTCGGTGAGGAGGACCTACGACAAGCTGAACCGGCTGCTGACCCAGACGGATGGCGAGGCCGAGACCACGACATTCGACTACGACCCAGAAGGCAATCGCACTTCCACCACCACTCCGAAGAGCCAAGCCACCACCTTTGAGTACGACGAGCTCGGCAAGCTCACCAAGGTCACGCAACCTTCCGTCCTGGTGCAGGCTTCGGGCGGCGGTTCGCCCACGCTCCAGACCCCCGTCACCTCCTATGCCTACGACGAGAACCGCAACCTTCTGCGCCAGGTCGACGCGAACGGCCACGTCCTGGCCATGGAGTACGACGACCTCAACCGCCTGAAGAAGACGATCCAGGATCCCGGCAACCTGAGCCTCGTCACCGAGACGACCCGCTTCGACGAGAACGGCAACCCCGAGGTGATCGTCGACCCGAAGGGCCAGACGATCACGAACACCTACGACGAGCTCAACCGGCTGAAAACGAAGAGCTATGCCTTCGCGCCGGGCGAGACGGAGCTGCCCTGGCGCCACACGAAGGTCGAGAGCTTCACCTACGACGAGAACGGCAACCTGCTCCGCCAGGACGAGACTGTCGCGAGCGGCACCGACCCGCCGGCCTACTCCTCGGCGATCGTCCGCGGCTACGACCGGCTCGACCGCCTGATGAGCGAAGAGATTCCACTGCCCGAGGGCGGGACGAAGACGCTCACGCACAGCTACTGGAAGAACGGGCTCAGGAAGACGACGACTGACCCCGAGTCGGGGCTCACGTCCTTCGCCTACGACGGCCAGAATCGGCTGAAGACGGTCACGAACAGCCTCGGCACGTCCACCTACACCTACTTCGGCGACGGCCTCCTCCACACGCTCACGCAGCCCGACCTCACCGTCGCGACGCACGCCTACGACAAGGCGGACCGCCTCCTCTCGGTTACGCACGCGAAGGACGCCGAGACGATCGGGTCCTACGTCTACGGCTACGACCCGAACGGCAACCGCCTGACTCAGGTCGAGACGAACGGCGCCGCGCCGGAGACGACGAGCTACACCTACGACGAGCTCGACCGGCTCGAGACGGTCACCTACCCCGACAAGAAGCTCGCCTACGGCTACGACGCCGCCGGCAACCGCACGCGCGAGACCCAGCGCACGCTGGCGGATGCGGTGGTCTCGGACAAGGACGCGGCCTTCGACGCGGCGAACCGCCTGCTCGCGGTCACGGACCTCGCGAAACCCGAGACGGATCTGTCGCGCAGGACCAGCTTCGATTGGGACCGTAACGGCAACCAGCTCGTGAAGACGGAGGGCACGGGCGCCGCGGCCGTCGCCACGAGCTACGTCTACGACATCCGCAACAAGCTCGCCGAAGCTCGCCAGGGCGCCTCGATCCTGGCCCGCTACCAGTACGACGCCGAGGGCAGGCTCCTCAAGAAGATCGGCGAGGCCGGCATCCGCCAATACATCTACGACGAGGCCTCGCGCTTCGTCGAGTACGACGAGGCGGGAAACCGCGTCGCCCGCTTCAGCTACGGCTCCGACCGCCTCATCAGCATGGAGCACCGCAGCGAGGGTGCGCGCTTCTATCACCTCGACGGCCTGGGCTCGGTCGCGGCGCTGACGGACACGGCGGGCGCCGTAACGGCGCGGATCCATTCCGACGCCTGGGGCAACTTCAGATTCCCGAGCGAGCTTGACGCCTCGACGAATCGCTTCGCATTCACCGGCCACGTCTTCGAGCGCGAGCTGGGCCTCTACAACGCGCGCGCTCGCTTCCTGGATCCGGAGTTCGGGCGATTCATCTCGCAGGATACGTACCTGGGCGACGCTTCGAATCCGCCGAGCCTCCATCGCTATAGCTACGCCCACAACAACCCCACCGTCTTCGTCGACCCGACCGGCAACACCGCCGAGGGCGCCCAGCTGCAGGGCGTGCTGAGAGAGACGAAGGACTACTTCCAGAGCCAGGCGAAGGGCGAGGGAGTTACCGGGTTCCTCAAGGGCGTCGGCTTCGGCATCCTGTCCGGCGCCGTGGGCATCGTCGAGAGTGCTGTCGGGCTCATCGACGAAGGGGCGACCGTTGCCTACACCGTCCCTGGTGTCGACGTGATGGGCGACCCCACCGGAGTGGAGTCGCGCGAGGAGATCAAGCAGCAGGTCGCGGATCTCAAGCAGACCTACCACGTCATCAAGGAAGAAGGCTTCTTCAACGCCGCCAGCCGGATTGCGGGGAATGCCGCCGACACCCTGGTCGCCGCGGCGAAGGGCGATCCGCAGGCCATCGCAAAGGTCACGTCCTTCGCGACCGAGATCGTGGGCCCAACCGCCGCCCTCAAGGGGAGCGGCGCTCTTGGTGCGATGCGCCGTGGCGCGAAGGAGCTGGCCGAGGGCGCGGGCCGCGCTGTGCGGCACGGATGGGATGAAGCGGCTGGAGCGCTGCGGCGAGGTGGCGACGACCTCGCTGAAGCTGGCCGCACCTACCGCATCGGCGAGCGCCTACCTGACGGTCGGCTAGCCGGCGAGGGCCCAGGTGCCGCGCTGCGCGGCGGGCCGGAGTTTGATGCGGGGACCGGAGGCAACACCTGGGCCTACAAGAACCGCAAGGCTGTGGAGTACGAGAGCTACATCAACGAAACGTTCTATGGAGGCAACCCGGCCACTCGACCATCGATCGGAACTGGCCTCGGGCGGAGGTATCCCGACAACGACATAATCACCGGAGCCGAAAGAGTCGGAGTCGAGAGCAAGTATCTACGGGCGAAACCCGGGACGAACATCGTGGACCGCGGCGTGCGACGCGGCACGGCAAAGAGGGCTGATCTGGCAGAGACTCTCAGGAGGATTCGGAAGCAAGCACGAAAGGACCAGTGGGCTATCGAGCATGGCGTCCGAGATCGGTTCGACTGGAACTTGAGCGCCGAGTATCCGGAGCTCCAGTCCTGGCTTGAGAGCCTCGGCCTGGACGTCCATGTGCGGTCCATGCCGAGGCCATGAGAAGCGTCGGGCACGAGGCGGCACTGCGGCAACTCGAAGATGCGCTACGCATCAAAGCGGAGTGGCGCAACGGAGACGCAGTACCGCCGGATATCTGGGCCTGCTTTACAGACAGCGGTTCACGAGCTGAGTTCGAAGGATCTCTGATAGCGCTCGTGAGCAAGCGCATCACGGCCACGCGGATGGCGGCGGCTTGGATCGCCAGCCGGCCTGAGTACCCTTGGCCGGCCGAGCTCGCAGTCGCTATGGCCCGCCATCTTCGAGCAGAGGCTCGGTCTGAGGCAGGGCTGATCTTCGGTGCCTTGCAGGCATGGGCCAAACGGAACGAGACGACAGCTCGCAGGCTACTCACAACTGGTGTCATCGAAGCTGCAGACGGTCGAGTCCAAGTCGACCTGCTCTGGGTCTGCGAGGCAGCGCGGCTCCACGCCGCTGAAACCTTCGTGCAAGCGCTCAAGCGCGCATCGGTCGGTGATGACGCGGATGGGGTGTCGCTATCAGGTGTGCTGTTTGCTGGAATTGCAGACCTGCCGCCGGCCGAGGACGGTCGTATCCGCGACCTGCTGCGACGAGTCGCCGCTATGCTCGCCGACCTCGATTGGCTACAGAGAGCGCGCGAAACAGCGCTGCTGGACATCATTCGCGACTTCCTCAATCTCGCGTCGGTACTCGCATGCCGTAGGGTGTTCATGGGTGCAATTGCGACCTGTCTCGAGGCTGTCCGTTCACGGCCATGGTCGAAGTCGATCGCAGCGAATCTCGCGGCTCCACTGGTGATGCTCAAGGACGACGTGTCGTCGAAGGCTCCTTGGATCGAGGAGGCGTACCTCGATGCGCTGGAGGCGTACCACGGTGAGTACGGTCAGGAGATCAGGGATCGCCTTCGCTCGGGCTACTACCTACAGCTGAAACGAAACCCTGTGATTGAGGGAAAACAGGGATGGCGTAGGTGGTGGGCCGAGCGAGCCGCGGTACATGGTGCGAGCTGCGAAAGGCCAGATTGTCAGCTGTCCCCCTGATGTCGGGACGTTCTGAAGGATAGACGACCGTGAGCACGTCGCCCTCCAGGGCGACACTGCGCCCGGTGGTACCGCCCGCTGCCGCGTGCCGTGGCTTTGGCGCGCACGCCCGCGTTCCGTCACGAGCGATGCAGGGCGAGCGGGGGCGTGAGCATCGCTCGTGCCTGCCCGCGGCCGTGCGCGCTGGCTCCGGACAGAGGTGCGCTGGCCTGCGTGGCGCGCGACGGTGGGGACGGACGCGCGCCCCGCAGCCCAGCGGTCTTTCTCTCAAGGCTGGACCGGCCTGCTCCGCCGCGCGCCAGGAGGCGGCAGAGCGCGCCGGCCGCGGCGCCGGCGCGCCAGCCGCCATGGCCGCGCGCCTTTGCTTCAGCGGAGCGCTCGCGGTCACGGCGCCCGCAAGTCGCTCACGACGAGCTGCGGCGAGCGCCGCGCCCGCGAGCGGTCTTGTCCTTGGAGGGGTCCGGCTCCGGCGCGATGGCTTGATTGGGGGCCGGCCTCTTGGCTCTTCTAAGGAGTTCGGGCGACTTCCGATAACGCTGCGGTTATTCCACGTTCACGCGCGGCCGCTTCTTCCTGTTCACCTGGCGGTGGCGGCCGCGCGTGAACGCAAGCCATGGCTTCGGCTGTCACCGCTCGCGGCGTTCAGCCGCTCGCATTGCCTCGGCCTCGGGGTGAAATAACCCGAGGCGTTATCCGAAGTCGCCCTCAGGCTTTCTTGTGTTCGGCCGGCCCGGTGGCTTCGGGCGCGCCTCCGCCGGACCCACCGCGCCAGCTCTCGGGCGGTCACGTGCTCCGCATGGACGGCCAGCTGGTGGCGTCGCTCGTGCCCGCCCTCGACGCCGCGCCTCACCGGGCCGGCCAGGCCGCGCCTGGACGCGCGCCGGCACTGCGTGCGCAGCGTGTCCCGCGGACGAGGGCGCACTCGTGCCGGCGCGCGCCGCCGCGCCTGGGCTTGGGCAGGTGTGTGCGGCCGAACCCGACGAAGTGTGTAGTGGGTCGGTCCTCACAGGGCGGTAGCGGCAGGTAAGATAGCGCTGCGCGAGCGAGGTAGAAGCGTGGCGAAATCTAAGGGGAAGGTCGGGAGCACGAAGAGCAACGCCGCCAACCTCGGTTTCGAGGCCAAGCTCTGGGCTGCCGCCGACGCGCTGCGGAACAACATGGACGCGGCCGAGTACAAGCACGTCGTCCTCGGCCTGATCTTTCTCAAGTACATCTCGGACGCATTCGAGGCGAAGCACGCGGAGCTGGAGTCCCAGAGGGCTCAAGGTGCCGACCCCGAAGATCCGGATGAGTACCGCGCCGCCAGCATCTTCTGGGTGCCGAAGGAGGCGCGCTGGTCGCATCTCAAGGCCAGCGCACCGCAGCCGACCATCGGCAAGCTGGTGGATGACGCGATGAGCGCCATCGAGCGCGACAACCCTTCGCTCAAGGCTGTGCTTCCCAAGGACTACGCACGCCCCGGACTCGATAAGCAGCGGCTGGGCCAGCTCATCAACCTCGTGAGCGACATCGGCCTTGGAAGTCCGGCCGACCGCGCCAAGGACATCCTCGGCCGCGTCTACGAGTACTTCCTCGCGCAGTTTGCGAGCGCCGAGGGCAAGAAGGGCGGGCAGTTCTACACGCCCTCGCGTGTGGTGCGCGTGCTGGTGGACATGCTCGCGCCCTACAGGGGCCGTGTCTACGACCCCTGCTGCGGCTCCGGTGGGATGTTCGTCTCGAGCGAGAAGTTCATCGAGGCCCACAGCGGCAAGCTCGGCGACATCTCGATCTATGGCCAGGAGTCCAACTACACGACTTGGCGGCTGGCCAAGATGAACCTGGCCATCCGCGGCATCGACGCGCAGATCGCCCACGGCGACACCTTCCACAACGACAAGCATCCGGATCTCAAGGCGGACTATGTGCTCGCCAATCCACCCTTCAACGACAGCGACTGGCGCGGTGAGCTGCTGAAGGACGACAAGCGCTGGATCTATGGCGTGCCGCCCGCGGGCAACGCCAACTTCGCCTGGGTGCAGCACTTCATCCACCACCTGGCGCCCACCGGGCTTGCCGGCTTCGTCCTCGCCAACGGCTCGATGTCGTCGAACCAGTCGGGCGAGGGCGAGATCCGCAAAGCGATCATCGAGGCCGGCCTGGTGGATTGCATGGTGGCGCTGCCCGGCCAGCTCTTCTATTCGACGCAGATCCCGGTCTGCCTCTGGTTCGTCGCCCGCGATAAGAGAAACGGCCGCTTCCGCGACCGCCGAGGAGAGACCCTCTTCATCGATGCCCGTAAGCTTGGCTCGCTGGTCGACCGCGTGCACCGGGAGCTGACCGACGAGGACGTCGCCAGGGTCGCCGGCACCTACCACGCCTGGCGCGGCGACAAGGACGCTGGGCAGTACGTGGATGTCCCGGGCTTCTGCAAGGCCGCGAGTCTCGAGGACATCCGAAAGCACGGCCACGTGCTCACGCCCGGCCGCCATGTCGGTGCTGAGGCGGCCGAGCAGGACGACGAGCCGTTCGAGCAGAAGATGAAGCGGCTTACCGCGACGCTGCGCCAGCAGCAGGCCGAAGCCGCGAAGCTGGATACCGCCATCAACGCAAACCTGACGGAGCTCGGGTGTGGTGACTGAGTGGCGCGACGTCTCGCTCGGAGACGTTATCGAGCTGAAGCGTGGGTACGATCTTCCGCAAAAGGATCGAAGCCCTGGGACGGTGCCCCTCGTCTCGTCCTCTGGAGTGACGGACCATCACGCTGTAGCGATGGCCAAGGGGCCAGGTGTAGTCACGGGGCGCTACGGCACTCTCGGCCAAGTCTTCTATATCCCCGAGGACTTCTGGCCACTGAACACCACACTCTATGTCCGCGACTTCAAGGGCAACGACCCACGGTTCATCAGCTACTTCCTGCGCTCCATCGACTTCCTTGCGTACTCGGACAAGGCCGCCGTGCCAGGACTGAACCGGAATCACCTGCATCAGGCTAGCGCCCATGTGCCTGCGGACGTCGCCGAACAACGCGCCATCGCCCACATCCTAGGAACGTTTGACGACAAGATCGAGCTGAACCGGAAGATGAACGAGACGCTGGAGGCGATAGTCCGGGCGGTCTTCAAGTCGTGGTTCGTGGACTTCGACCCTGTCCGCGCCAAGGCCGAAGGTCGCGACACCGGCCTCCCGAAGCACCTCGCCGACCTGTTCCCGGATGGGTTCGAGGAGTCGGAACTCGGGGAGATTCCGAGGGGGTGGCGAGTCGCGACCGCGCATGAGCTCGCCGAGATCAACGCGAGGACCGTGAGCGCAGCGGACTCGCTGGATGTCATCGACTACATCGAGATCAGCGAGGTGATGCGGGGTGAGATTGGGAACGTCCCTCGATACCAGCGCGGTACAGAGCCAAGCCGAGCGCGGAGGCGTTTGCGGCATGGAGACAGCGTGGTTTCGACCGTCCGGCCCGACAGAGGAGCCCACTTCCTGTGCTTGAAGCCAGCGGAGACGTTGATTGCTTCGACAGGTTTCGCCGTACTCTCTCCCCGCGACGGCAACTGGGCCTTGCTGTACTGCGCGTTGACCCGGCCGGAGGTCGGGGAAGAGCTCGGGCGCCTTGCCGACGGGGGCGCCTATCCGGCGATCCGACCTGAGGCCATCGCCAGCCTCAGCCTCGCGATGCCCTCCAGAGCAGACCTTCCATCTTGTTTCCAGGAGCTAACCGCGCCGCTTTTCGGTCGAACACATCAGAACCGGTCTGAAGCAAGAACTCTCGCCGCTCTCCGTGACACGCTGCTGCCCAAACTCATCTCCGGCGAGCTGCGGGTGAAGGGCACGAAGCGGTTTGCTGAAGGGGTCGTCGCGTGATCAACGTGGTTCGGTTGCTCAGAAACATCGGCCAGTTCGACTCCGTCGACAGCGCCGCGAACATTCCTCTTGCCCGGCTCACCGTGGTCTACTCGGAGAACGGCCGCGGCAAGACGACGCTCGCGGCAGTCCTGCGCTCATTGGCTACGGGCGACCCGATTCCAATCACGGAACGGCGTCGGCTCGCGGCTCAACACCCGCCCCACGTCGTTCTGGAGTGCAGTGGTGGTCCGCCAGCGGCGGTCTTCGAGAACAACATCTGGAATCGCACGGTGCCCGACATCGTGGTGTTCGATGACGTTTTCATTGACGAGAACGTGCACTCCGGTCTGGCTGTGGGGGCACACCACCGGCAGAAGCTGCACGATCTGATTCTAGGTGCGCCAGCGGTGACCTTGAATCAGCAGCTGCAGGCGCTGGTGGCACGAATCGAGGTCCACAACACGGCATTGAGGGCCAAAGAGCGTGCCATCCCGGCGGTAGACAGAGGCCCGTTCTCCGTCGATGAATTCTGTGCGCTGCCCGCTCGGTCCGACATTGACCAAGCTATCCAAGAGGCGGAGCGGGCCCTCGCGGCGGTCCGCGAGCAGGAAGCCATCCGAACCGCGCGATCCTTCGATTCTCTCAATCTTCCTGCGTTCGACCTCGTCACGGTCGAGCGAGTCCTGTCGCAGGACTGCCGGCCCTGGATGCGGCCACGCTTGCGAGCGTCCAGGCTCATCTGGCTGGGCTGGGGCAAGGCGGCGAGGCGTGGGTCAGCGACGGCATGCGCCGAACGGCCGGCGGAGGCGCGCGCGCAGGGGACACATGCCCGTTCTGCGCGCAGGATCTCGGAGGATCGCCGGTGATCGGCCACTACCGGGCATATTTCAGTGAAGCGTACGCCGCTCTGAAACGCACAGTGTCGGACACGCTTGGGGTGGTCAACCGGGCGCACGGCGGGGATGTGCCGGCCGGGTTCGAGCGTGCGGTGAGGGTAGCGATCGAGCGGCGGCAGTTCTGGTCCCGGTTCTGCGAGGTGGCGGAGGTCAATCTCGACACCGCTGCGATTGCGCGGGACTGGAGAGCTGCCCGTGAAGCAGTGACTGCGCAGCTCGCCGCAAAGCAGAGTGCCCCCGTAGAGCGCCTTGAGCTTTCGGGAGAGACCCGTGCTCGAGTGGCGGCCTTCAATGGCCACCGGGATGCGATTGCCACGCTCAACCGGCGGCTTCAGGAGGTGAACCAGGCAGTCGCCGTTGTGAAGGAGCGGGCGGCAGGGGCCAACTCGGCGGTGCTTGCTGACGATGTCGCTCGGCTCAAGGCCGTCAGGGCTCGGCACATGCCAGCGACCGCAGCGCTATGCGACGACTATCTGCAGGAGCGTGCGGCCAAGGAGGCGACTGAGCAAGAACGCGATCAAACCAAAGCTGCGCTGGAGCGGCATCGCACGACGGTCTTCCCTGGATACCAAACCGCGATCAACCTCTACCTCCAGCGGTTCAACGCGGGCTTTCGGCTCGACAGTGTGACCTACGCCGATACGCGCGGCGGGCCGAGCTGCACCTACAACGTGGTTATCAACGACACCCCGGTGCCCATCGGTATAGCCGACCTCGGGCCGGGGAACCCGTCGTTTCGTAATACCCTGAGCGCCGGTGACCGCAACACGCTGGCCCTCGCGTTCTTCTTCGCCTCCCTCGACCAGAACGCAGGCTTGGCGAACAAGGTCGTCGTTATTGATGATCCCATCTCGAGCTTGGACGAGCATCGCGCTCTGACGACCGTCCAAGAGATTAGACGGCTCGCCCAGCGAGCCGCCCAGGTGATCATCCTCTCCCACAACAAGCCCTTCCTGTGCCGGCTATGGGAAGGTGCAGATTCCACCCTGCGCGCGGCGCTCGAGGTGGTCCGTGACCCTTCAGGATCGACGGTCCGCGCGTGGGATGTAGACGAAGACTCGATCACGGAGCACGATCGGCGGGACGCGAGACTGCGTGACTACCTCACTACAGGTACAGGGGAGATGCGTGAGGTGGCGCGCTCAATCCGCTTGCACCTCGAAGCGTTCCTTCGCGTGGCACGCCCAGAGCACTTCCCTCCCGGAACGCTGCTCGGCTCATTCCGAAATGCCTGCCGGCAAAGACTCGGGACACCGCAAGAGATTCTGGATGGAGCCGCGACACAGGAACTCGACGAACTCGTCGAGTACGCAAACAGATTCCATCACGACACCAATCCTGCGTGGGAGACCGAGGCGATCAACGATGGCGAGCTAAGAGGCTACGTGGAGAGAGCGTTGCGGTTCGCCCGGCGGTAAGCGAATGAGCCACGCCTTCAGCGAATCCGAGGTCGAGACCGCTACCTTGGCGTGGCTGAAAGGCCTGGGCTACGCGGTGGCCCATGGCCCGGAGATCGCGGTCGGCGAACCCGGTGCCGAGCGCAGCGACCCGAGCTACCGCGACGTGGTGCTCGAACGCCGACTCCGCGAGGCCCTCGTCCGGCTCAACCCCGAGCTGCCGCCCGAAGCTCAGGAGGACGCCTACCGCAAGCTCACGCGCTCCGATGCGCCGTCGCTCGTGGAGCGCAACCGCGCGGTGCACCGGATGCTGGTCGATGGGGTCACCGTCGAGTATCGCCGCAAGGACGGCACGATCGCGGGAGCGCAGGCGCGGGTGATCGACTTCGACACGCCGGACAACAACGACTGGCTGGCCGTCAACCAGTTCACCGTCTCCGAAGGGCAGCACACGCGGCGGCCGGACGTCGTGGTGTTTGTCAACGGCCTGCCCCTGGCCGTCGTCGAGCTGAAGAATCCAGCAGACGAGAACGCCACCATCTGGTCCGCGTTTCAGCAGCTTCAGACGTACCAGGCGCAGATCCCGGCGCTCTTCGCGACCAACGCCGCGCTCGTCGTCTCCGACGGCGTGCAAGCCCGGATCGGGGCGCTCGGCGCAGGCAAGGAGTGGTTCAAGCCCTGGCGCACCATCAGCGGGCGCGAGGACGCCGCGGGAAACCTGGCCGAACTTCAGGTCGTGCTGGAGGGTGTGTTCCAGAAGCGCCGTTTTCTCGACCTGGTGCGACACTTCATCGTCTTCGAGGACCTCGGCGGCGGGAAGCTCGCCAAGAAGCTGGCGGGCTACCACCAGTTCCATGCGGTGAACGTGGCGGTCGAAGAGACCTTGCGCGCGGCCGGATTGGCTGCGGACGACCGGGTCGCAGAAGCGGCCGGCCGCTTCGAGGCCGGCCAGCAGGCGGGTGGATCTGCGGGCGACCGGCGGGCCGGTGTGGTCTGGCACACCCAGGGATCGGGCAAGAGTCTGACCATGGCCTTCTACGCCGGCCGCGTGATCCTCCACCCGGCGATGGCCAATCCCACGATCGTCGTGCTGACCGATCGGAACGACCTCGACGACCAGCTCTTCGGCACCTTCGCCCGCTGTCGGGATCTCCTTCGCCAGGACCCGGTGCAAGCTGCGGACCGGGCTGACCTGCGGGCCAAGCTCTCCGTCGCCTCCGGCGGCGTGGTGTTCACGACGATCCAGAAGTTCTTCCCCGAGGAGAGAGGCGACCCACACCCCGCGCTCTCGGATCGCCACAACATCGTAGTGATCGCCGACGAGGCGCACCGCAGCCAATACGACTTCATCGACGGCTTCGCACGCCACATGCGCGACGCGCTGCCGCACGCCTCGTTCATCGGCTTTACCGGCACGCCGATCGAGAAGGCCGATGCCAATACGCGTAGGGTGTTTGGGGACTACATCAGCATCTACGACATCCAGCGCGCCGTCGTCGACGGCGCGACGGTGCCGATCTACTACGAGAGCCGGCTGGCCAGGCTGGAGCTCAAGGAGTCCGAGCGCCCAACGATCGACCCGGAGTTCGAAGAAGTCACCGAAGGCGAGGAGATCGAGCGACAGGAAGAACTGCGTACCAGGTGGGCAAGGCTGGAGGCAATAGTCGGGTCGGAGAACCGGATCAAGGTCATCGCGCGTGACCTCGTAGACCATTTCGAGACTCGGCTGGCGGCGATGGACGGCAAGGCCATGGTCGTCTGCATGAGCCGGCGCATCTGCGTCGAGCTGTACCGAGAGCTCATGGCTCTGCGCCCGCGCTGGCACGGTGAGAGCGACGATCAGGGCACGCTCAAGGTGGTGATGACGGGCTCGGCCTCCGACCCTCTGGAGTGGCAGGGGCACATCCGCAACAAGCCGCGGCGCGAGGCGCTGGCCGCGCGCTTCCGCGACCCGGTGGACCCGTTCCAAGTCGTGATCGTCCGCGACATGTGGCTCACCGGCTTCGACGCGCCGAGTCTCCACACGATGTACGTGGACAAGCCGATGCGCGGTCACGGGCTGATGCAGGCCATCGCTCGTGTCAACCGCGTCTTCAAGGACAAGCCTGGGGGGCTCGTCGTGGACTACTTGGGCCTGGCCGACGAGCTGAAGAGCGCGCTGGCGACCTACACGGAGAGCGGCGGAACCGGCAAGACGGCGCTCGACCAAGCCGAGGCGGTGGCGCTGATGCTCGAGAAGTACGAGGTCTGCCGCGGGCTCTTCCATGCCTTCGATTGGTCTAGATGGACGACGGGCAAGCCGCAAGATCGGCTTTCGCTGCTTCCAGCCGCGCAGGAGCACGTCCTCGCGCAGCAGGATGGGAAGAACCGCCTGCTGCATGTCGTGACCGAGCTTTCGCAGGCCTTCGCGCTCGCGGTGCCGCACGAGGAGGCCCTCCGCATCCGGGACGACGTGGGCTTCTTCCAGGCGGTGCGCGCCGTGCTGGCCAAGAGCACGCCCGCAGAGCGCAAGAGCGACGAGGAGCTGGACCAAGCCATCCGGCAGATCATCTCGAGGGCGCTCACCTCCGGTGAGGTGGTGGACATCTTCGCCGCCGCGGGCCTCAAGAAGCCTGACATCTCGATCCTCTCCGACGAGTTCCTGGCCGAGGTGCGAGACATGCCGCAGCGGAACCTCGCTGTCGAGCTCCTCCAGAAGCTGCTGAAGGGCGAGATCAAGGAACGCTCGAAGAGGAACCTCGTGCAGGCGCGCTCCTTCGCGGAGCTTCTGGAGCAAGCGATTCGGAAGTACCAGAACCGGGCGATCGAGACGGCGCAGGTGATCGAGGAGCTGATCCAGCTCGCCAAGGACCTGCGCAACGCCAGCGCTCGGGGCGAGGCGCTCGATCTCTCGGACGACGAGCTGGCGTTCTACGACGCGCTGGAGACGAACGACAGCGCGGTGAAAGTGCTCGGCGAGCCGACGCTGAAGGCGATCGCGCGCGAACTGGTCGCCACCGTGCGGAAGAACGTCACGATCGACTGGACGCTGCGGGAGAACGTGCGCGCGCAGCTTCGGGTGGTGGTCAAGAGGATCCTGCGCAAGCACGGGTATCCGCCGGACAAGCAGGAGAAGGCCACCCAGACGGTGCTCGAGCAGGCCGAGCTTCTTTCCCAGGAGTGGGCTGCGGCATGAAACGGCCGAAGCGGGAGCTGACGCTGTGGTGGTGCTGGACCGAGGACCACCACGAGGACTGGTTCGTGGTGGCCGGGCACGGCTTCGATGCGGTCGGCTTCTTCGAGGAGCACGAGGGCTACGCTGAAGGTGACGTGCAGGCCGAGGGGCTCCTGACCCTGCCCGAGGAGTACCAAGACGAGAAGTACGTCGGGTGGCCGAGCCACGAGCTGCTCGTGGCCTGCGGCGCGAAACTGGTGCGCGAGGAAACGCCGCGGGTCGTGGAGCTTCAGGGCGAGCGCTACGTGGAGGGGATGCTCGAGCACCAGATCCTCCAGGTGACGGACGACCGGTTCGAAAGGAATGGCCGTGGCCGGCCCAACCGGACGCAGCCCCGCCGGAACTCATGAGCGGGCGCGACGTGGGCCTGGCGCGAGTGGTGCTGGTGGAGCTGGCCGCGGTGCACCACGAGTGACAGGCCCTTCGTGCGCGGAAGGCCGGTCCAGCTTGGCGCGGCGAGGGGCCGGCGGGCGGCGCGCGGACCACTTGGCCACGCTGCGCGCCGCATGCCGGCCCCTTTCGTGCGCGGCGGGCCATCCAAGCCATGCCGCGGCGAAGCTGAAGGCCAAGATCCCCGGATGCAGGAGGACGTAAGACCTTACGTCCAGAGCGCGCGCTTCAAGGAAGCTGCGCTCCCGCGCATGTCGCGGGAGCGCCACGATCGAACGCGCGCGTGCCCGCGGACCAAAGCGCGCCACTTCGGATAAGGCACTGCCTTATCGGAGCGACCCTTTACGCTCAGGGGAGCGGAAGTGGCGGAACCCGGCGCGCGGCCTGCCACCACGGCCTTGCTTTAGGTGCTGCCGTTCCTGCAGGCCGCGTGCCGGGCGCGACGTCCACGGGCCGACCTGCATCCGGGGATCACCAGAGGCAACAGACGGCGCGGCTCCTAGCCGGTCCGCAAAGCGCCGCGATGGCGGGCGAGCTTTCGTGCTGGCCGGAGCTCGTCCGCCATGGCGGCGCCCTCCGTTAAGCCGGGCGCGAGGCGTCGGGGCAGGCGCGAGGCGCGCAGGCCGGCCGGGGTATCCATGCGCGCCGCGTGCCGGACCCGAGGCCTCGCGCGAGAGCCGGCGCGGCGTCCGAGCGGCGCGACGCGTGCTGTGCCGTCAGGCCGTCAGTGCACGCGGCGTGCCGCGAGGTCAGGCGCGGGTCCAGTGATGCTAGATTGACAAGGAACGCGGGCGGCGTGGAAGGACACGCAAGAGGAGAACGGACAGAGTTCGGGGATCGTACGCAGGCTGGTCGTGCAAGCGACTCGCCGTCAACCGGGTTTCCTCTGATCCCCGGGAGCGTGCGTGAAACGAGTCACGACCTCTCGAGGGACGACCAATCCCTCAACAGCCGGTGTCGAGCCCGGCCCCGCGTTCCCTGTGGAGCCCGGTCCGACGGGTCACCGGTGCTTCCGCCCGCGGGGCGGCGGGATGCTCAGAGACAAGCGCTTCCACGTGACGCTCCTCGGCGAGAGGCCGAGCCGGTGGGCGATCTCGCGGTCGCTCAGCCGTCCGAGCAGCGAACACTCGGCGTCGGTCCAACGGTGCATGGGAAGGCGGGCCGGGATGCCCAGGTCTCGGCGTTTCCGATTCACCGCGCTGTGCGAAATGCCCATGGCCTTGGCAAGGCTGAGGTCCGGCTCCTTGCCCAGCCGCGCCAGGTCGCGCTTGGTCCACACCACCTTCCGATCGTCGTCGGGCGGGGGTATGCCCAGCTTGCGGCGGAGCTGGGCGGCCACCGTGGGCGATACCGCATAGCGGGCCTGAAGCTCGCGATTCGGCAGGCGCAGGATCGACCGCAGCGTCCGCGTACGCGCCACCGGCTTGCCGTGCTGCTTCGGCGGGATGCGCAACTCCTCGCGTTTGCGCAGCACGCTCACCTGATGGATGCCGAAGCGTCGGGCGACCTCGGTGTCCGTCATCTTGCCGAGCAGCGCGATCATCTCCGGCGACCACGCGATCGGCCTCAACGCCGGCTCATGGGTGGGAATGCCCAACTCCTGACGCTTGAGCATGACCGTCGTCCGGGACAGTCCGAGCCGCTTTGCTACTTCCGCATCGGAGGCCTTGCCGAGCTGGGCGAGCGCCCACCTGGTCCAGGGGAACGAACGGGCACGCGAGGACGGCGGCTGGAAGGCGGGAAGGCCGAGGCGGCGTCGTTTCTTCGAGACGGTGGCCGCGCTCAGTCTCAGCTCGTCCGCCACCGCCTGATCCGAGGCGGTGCCGAGCAGGGCCAGCATCCGTTCGGTCCATTCGATCGCCGCCCGCTTCTTCCGGTACGGGGGAATACCCGTGCGCTGGCGCTCCCTGAGCACTGTCCTCGGATGCACACCAACCTGTCGCGCGAGGATGGCGTCGGGGATAGTGCCGAGAAGCTTCCTGAGCCGGGCGGGCCAGCGGAAGTGAAGGGAATGCTCCGCGCGCTCGAACCCGCGCGTCACTTTCTTCGACCGTGGATTCATCAGCGAGGACTGTTTTCGTGCCGACGCGCTCACGCGTCCGGCATCGCTCCGCTCAGGTGTCAGCGGGAGCCGTTTGTGCCGGCGATCCCGCGGCTCTTAAGGAGAGCTTCGAGATGTCCGAGCAACGCTCGCTGATCCGAGGGCGGCAGTTTTTCGGCGAGACGAAGCCTGTCGAACAGCTTGCTTCTCTTGGGGCGTTCCTTGAACGTCTTGCCTTCGCCGAGGATGTCATCGGGCGAGACGTGTAGCGCCCTGCAGAGCTTGACGAGCTGCTGAATGGTGAGACCTCGCCGGCCGATTTCCACGGCCGAGATGTTTGGCTGAGTCACACCCAGCGTGGCGGCCAGATCGGCCTGGCTGATCTCGCGCTCCTGGCGGATGGCGCGCAAACGCTGGCCGACTTCCTTCTTCGAGATCACGACCGTCTTCGGTGGTGTGGGCAAGCCCGATCCTCGCTCAGTGCATCGCGATTATAGGGGTCGCCTAGGAGATGCCTCAGCGCTCTAGCTCTTTTTGGCTTGACACTTAGTCCAATCGGTTTATACTCCGCGGCTATAGCCATCAGGTTATACCAGCGATGGCTTCTGGGCGCCCCGCTGGTGAGGCGCGCATGAGGCTCGCACCCCTTGACAGGGTTTCTCGAAGAAGCGCTTCGAGGGGGGAAGAGAAGGACGGGCCGACGCCGGGTGCATCTTGCCGGATCCACCGGCGCCGGCCCGCGAGGAGAGGAGAGCAGGTCCCCTCAACCCGATCCCCACTGTAGACCATCTCTCCCCTCCCGAACCAGGGCAACCGGACGCACCACAGGGAGGGAACAGTGCTCCAGACGGACGACCTATTTCTTGGCGCCTTCGGTCTCCTCTGCGGCGGCGAGCTCGCGGGCATCGAGGTCCGCGGGACCAACGGCCGGCGCGTCGCGGTCTTCCGCATCGGGGGCGACGGCATGGCGGAAGTCGAGCGGGACTTCTACCGCGGTGCGGCCACGGTAGACCTGCGGCTCCTGAAGTCCGAGGTCCGGCGGCTGAAGGACGCCGCCTTCCAGGCGATCCGCGAAGACGAGAGGAGGGGAGATGCAGGTGAGCAAGGACGGCATCGAGCGTATCAAGCTGGCGAACCCGCTCGCGGACGTCGTCGCTGAGCGCGGGATCGAGCTCAAGAAGAAGGGGCGCCAGCTCGTCGCCTCGTGCCCTTTCCACAAGGAGAGGACGGCCTCCTTAAACGTCTCTTCGGCGAAGGGGCTCTTCCACTGCTTCGGCTGTGGCGCCTCGGGCGACGTGATCGGCTTCGTGACGAAGCTCGACAAGGTGAGCTTCGGTGGAGCTCTCGAGACGCTGGCGCGTCGCGCGGGGCTCGACCTCGGGTGGCTCATGGAGGAGCATCCTCGGATCGTGCAGCGGACGCCACTCGGCGCGCTGACGCCGCCACGCAGCAGCAACGGCGATTCGGTCTCCAGACCCTCAGCCGCGGGCGCGCCCCTTCAAGGCGCGCCTCCGGCGGCGATCCTGTCTCGGGTCGTGGAGCACTACCACCGGACCTTCTGCGAGCGTGAGGATGCACAGGCGTACCTCGCGAAGCGCGGCCTCGTGGACCGCGATCTCCTGCGGGCCCTGAAGGTCGGCTACGCCGACGGTTCTCTCCTCAAGGCGATCCCGAAGGACGGCGAGGTCCGCGACAAGCTCGTGAGCCTCGGCGTCATCACTCCCGAGGGGCGCGAGCTGCTCGGCGGCTGTGTGGTGGTGCCGATCCCGGATCCGCTCACCGGCCAGTGGACGAACCTCTACGGCCGCGGGATGAGGTCTCCGCGGCATTGCTACCTTCCCGGCCCTCTTCGCGGCGTCCTGAACTTCCAGGCGGCGCGGCTGTCTCCCGAGGTCATCCTCAGCGAGTCGATCCTCGACGCGCTCAGCTTCCACCAGGCCGGCATCGGGATCGCGATCCCGATCTACGGGGTGAATGGCGTCACGCCGGACCACCTCGATCTGCTGAAGCGCGAGGGCGTCAAGCGCGTGGTGCTCGCGCTCGACAACGACGATGCAGGGAGGAAGGGAACGGATGCATTGAAGGGGAAGCTGGAGGCGGCGGGCATCGGGGTGCGCGCGGTGTCCTTCCCCGAGGGGATCAAGGACGCAAACGAACTCCTCGTCTCGCGAAACGGCGATGCCGGAGAGGTCTTCCGCCAGCTCCTCGATGCGGCCACGGCTGCCTCTGCCGAGCCACCGCCCTTGAGCGACGCGGCACCCTCTCCCGAGCCGCTAGCCTCGCCCTCTCCCCCACCCACCCCACCGACTTCCGCCTCGAGAGAGAAAACCCAAAAACCCGCGAGCGACCTCGAGCTCGCGCGCGACGGCGTCGTCTACCACGGCCGCGTCCATTCGCTGCTGCTGGGCCGCCTGCGTGTCACGGTGAAGGCGACGAAGGGCGAAGCCCTCCACGTGGACACGATCGACCTCTACGCCTCGAGGGCGCGGACGGAGTTTGCCAAGCGCGCGAGCACGGCGCTCTCGGTCGAGGCACAGGCGGTGGAAGCCGCGCTGCTGGCGCTACTCGTCGAGGCCGAGCAGCAGGCGGAAGCCGAGAAGACGCAGGGCGAGGCCACGCCCGCCGCGACGATGAGCGAGAGCGATCGCGCCGAGGCGCTCGCCTTTCTGACGCGAGGCGATCTCGTCGAGCAGGTGAGGCGTGACATCGAGGCGCTCGGCTACGTCGGCGAGCGCACGCTCATGCTCCTGCTATACCTGATCGCGATCTCGCGCAAGCTCTCCGACCCCTGCTCGGGAATCGTGCTGAGTGGCAGCGGCGCGGGAAAGAGCGGCGCCACCGAGGTGATCGAGAGGCTCACCCCGCCCGAGGACGTCGTGCTGCTCACCCGGCTCACTCCGCAGAGCCTGTACTACACCGAGCCCGGGTATCTGGACCGCAAGCTCGTGATCGTCGAGGAGCGCTTCGGCTCGATCGAGGCGGACTACTCGATCCGGGTGCTGCAGAGCCGCAAGAAGCTGATCGCGGCGGCGCCGGTGAAGGATCCCCAGACCGGGAACATGCGGACGAAGGTCTTCATGGTCGAGGCGCGGTGCGCCTTCATCGAAGCCACGACGGCGTCGAGCGTGAACCACGAGAACGCGACGCGCTGCTTCGAGCTTCAGATGGACGAGACCGAAGAGCAGACGCGCAGGATCCACGAACGCCAGCGCTTGATGCGCACCGAAAGGGGCCTCGCCCTGCGCCAGGAGGCCGAGGCGATCGCCCGCCGCCACTGGAACGCGCAGCGCCTGCTCGAGCCGCTTCCCGTGGTCATCCCCTTCGCGGACAAGCTCAGCTTCCCCTCGAGCTGGATGCGGACGCGCAGAGACCACGCCCGCTTCCTGAACCTGATCGAGGTGTCGGCCTTCCTTCACCAGTACCAGCGGGAGAGGACGAGCGACGGTGCCATCGTGGCCGCTCTCGCGGACTATGCCGTCGCCTACGGCCTCGCGGCCCAGGTCCTGGCCGAGACACTCGCGGACGTGAAGAAGCCGCTCCGGGAGGCGTTCGAGCGCATCCAGGGGCTCTCTGCGAAGGGCGACGGGTCGGTCAGCCGGCGCGAGATCCGCGAGGCGCTCGGCGAGCCCGACTCGACCGTGAGGCGCTGGCTCGCCGAGCTCGTGGAGCTCGAGTATCTGGAGCTGGAGGCGAGCAAGGGCGGCCAGGGCAGAAGCGCGCGCTATCGACTGTCTGATCGTGCGCCTCGCGAGGAGCTGCTGCTCGGTCTGCTCACCCCCGAGCAGCTGCGATCGAAGCTTTGAATACCCGCCACTTCGCCACTTACCCGCCAAGGCCCGTGGCAGGTTTCATCTCGCTGAGGAGAAACGAGATGAGTCCAAACCCGCCACTTCGCCACCGAAACCAGCAGGGCAGTGTATCCGCGAAGGCCGCCAAGGCGCTCGCGCTCTACGCCCAGGACGTCGAAGCGCGCCTGGGCGAGCGCACGGCGCCCGAGTACGTCTCGGGGGTGAGGAGCTTTCTCTCGTGGCTCGGCGGGCGGGGGATCGAGCTTCACGAGGTCGGGAGCGAGGATCTCCACGGCTATCAGGCCGAGCTTTTGTCGCTGTGCAAGAGAAACGGTGCTCCTTTCTCGGTGGGCTTCCACCGGAACCGGCTGCGGATGCTCAAGAGCTTCTTCCGCTTCCTCTACCGCCGGGGCATGAAGCTCAACGACCCGGCGGCGGTGCTCGCCTCGCCGCCTGCGGAAAGCCGCCTGCCGGCGGTGGTGCTCACCAAGGCCGAGGCAAGGCATGTCATCGAAGCCGCGAAGGAGAAGGGCCCCACGGGGCTACGGGACCGGGCGATCCTGGAAACGCTCTACGCCACGGGGGTCCGCGCGAGCGAGCTCGCCCAGCTCACTCCCTTCGACGTGGACACGGAAGAGGGGCTCTTGCGCGTGGTGCGCGGCAAAGGCAGACGCGACCGCAGCGTCCCCTTGACCCGCCCCGCTTCGGAGACGATCGAGGCGTATCTCCTCCAGGGCCGTCCGAAGCTCGCGCGTCCGAAGACGGCTTTCCTCTTCGTCTCGAACGCGGGTGCTTACCTTCACCGGGCGATCCTCGGGCGGATCGTGAAGCAATACGTCCAGGCGGCGGCCGTCAAGAAGCACGTCACACCTCACACCTTCCGCCACAGCCTGGCGACGCATCTGCTCAAGAACCGCGCGGACATCCGGCACATCCAGGCGCTCCTGGGCCATGCGCGGCTCAGCACCACCGAGCGCTACACGCGGGTCGAAGTCACGGACTTGAAGCGTGTCGTGCGCCGCGCCCACCCCCGCGCACGCTGAGCAGTGATGCCGCGACACCCGTTTCGCTCCTTGCCGTTCCGCTCGTGGCTACGGGTCTATCTCGAGGCGCTGCGCCTGCGGCACGCCTCGTCGTCGCTCGAGACGCGGGCGAAGGGGCTGCTGCCGCGCCTATTCTCCCACCTCGAAGAGCAGGGGGTGAGGGATCTGCGCGCGGTGAGGGAGGAGCATCTCCTGGGCTTCGTCTCGAAGCTGCGCGCCTCACCGGGCCGGCACGGAACGCTTAGCCCCTGGAGCTTAAACGCCTACACCGCGACGCTCCGGGGCTTCTTCGCTTGCCTCCACCGTGAGAACCTCCTGCTCGTGAATCCGGCCCAGGATCTGCCGCTTCTCCGCGGACCGCGGCTTCCCGGCGCTGTGCCGAGCGAGGCCGAGGTCGGGCGGCTAGTGCTGGCCCCGGCGCTCACGAAGCGCTGGCGCCATCGCGGCTTTGTCCTGCAGCGGCGCGACCAGGCGATCCTCGAGACTCTCTACGGGACGGGGCTCAGGAGGAGCGAATGTTTGCGTCTCGACGTGAGGGACCTGGACCTGGCCGGGGGGACGCTGCTCGTGAGGAACGGCAAGGGCAGGAAAGATCGTGTGGTGCCGATTCCGCTCCGGGCGCTTTTGGCACTCGACCTCTACCTGCAGGAAGCCCGGCCACGGCTCCTCGAGGAGCCTCGTGAGGAGGCGGTCTTTCTCTCGCACAAGGGCAAGAGGCTCGGCGAGACGGGCATCCGAGGCCTATTCCTCCGGCACGCCAAAGCCGCGGGCATCACGCGCCCGCTGAGCGTGCACTCCTTGCGCCACGCCTACGCCACGCATCTTCTGAGGCGAGGGGCGGACGTGCGTCACATCCAGGAGCTCTTGGGGCACCGGGCGCTCGAGACGACCGAGCTTTACACGAGGGTCGGTGTGGAGGACCTGCGTGAGGTGCTGGGCCGTTCGCATCCGAGGAGGTGGTCGGCCGCTTCGATCCGCGGCGGATCCTTTAGAATCGGGCGGTGATCGTGATCGTGGGGCACGTTTTTTTCCTCGCGCGGGCCCTTCTGGGGGCTTGTTTGCTGGGCGGAGCGGGTGATTTTGTTGCCGTTGTCCTAAACGGCAACGGCTCCCCGCTGCGCATCGAGGAGCCGCTCGGCAAGACCACGACGATGGCGTGGGCTCCGGACGACATCCTGAAGCTGCAGGAGACTGGGCCCCGGACCGAGATCTACCCGCAGGGACGGGTCACCGACTTCGGCTACGACTCACGCGGGAACCTCACCTCCGAGCGGATCACGACCCCGGCCTTCGGCGTCGTCGAGACCTCGTACGAGTACGACCCCCGCTTCAACAAGCTGACCTTCAAGAAGGACGCCGAGGGCCGCGAGACGCGCTACGAGATCGACTCTGCCACGGGCGATCTCCTGAAGATGACCGACGCCGCCTCCAACGTCACCGACTACTCCTACGATGACCACGGGCGGCTCGAAACTGTGACGGATCCGAGGCGGAAGATCACGACCCACCGCAACCACGACAGCTTCGGCAACGCGCTCGAGGTCGAGGACCCGCTCGGCAACCTGACGACCCGGGCGTTCGACCTGCGCGGTCGGCTCACGCGGCAGACGGACACGATGGGCCACGACACGCGCCAGACGTGGGACGGCCTCGACCGCCTGGTCCATACGCTGCGCGCGGCCGGTGGCGGCTCAGACGACGAGGTGACCGAGACCGCCTACTACCAAGGCGGCGAGGTGCAGAGGACGAGGAACGCGAACGGCGCCGAGACCACGTACACGATCGACGGCCTGAGCCGCTTGGTCGCGACCGAGACCCGCTTCGACGGCCAGACGCTCACGACCGCGACCACCTGGGACCCAAACGGCAACATCGAATCCGAGACCGACCGCAGAGGGATCACCCGCAAGAACACCTACGACGCGCTGAACAGGCTGCGTAAAGTCGAGATCGTTGCCGGTGTCTCGGGCGAGGGGCCGCTGGGCCAGGTCGCCGCCTATGCCTATGATCTGGCGGGCAACAGACGCACCGAGACCGACATTAATGGCCTGGTGACGGAGTACGTCTACGATGGCCTGTACCGGGTGAAGGACAAGATCCTCCCCGCCACGATGCCCGCGGGCCGCACACCGACGGGCGCGCTCACCGAGCACTTCCTCTACGACAAGGTCGGCAACCTTCGCCTCTTCACGGACGCCAACGGCAAGGGGACTGAGACCGAGTACGACAACGTCAACCGCCCGACGAAGGTGACGCGCGACCTGGGCGGCCTCAACCTCGTCACGACCACGAAGTACGACGACGACCCCGGCGACCCCGAGGGCAGCCACGTCAACAAGTCCGAAGAGAAGGACCTCGCGAAGGGCCTGCGCGCGACATTCCTCTACGACGAGCTCGGCCGCGAGAAGGAACGCAAGGTCTTCCTCGAAGGCGAGGATGGCGATCCGGCGCCGAACGCGGGGCCGTACACCACGACGACGGCTTACGAGGACGGCGACCACGCGGTCCGCGTGACCGACTCGCGGGGAGTCAAGACCCTGCGCAAGCTCGACGGCCTCGACCGCGTCTTCGAGGAGACGGTGGACACGGACGGCCTCGTGCTGGCGGCTCCGCTCTCGCTGACCACGACGATCGCGTACGACGGCCTCGGCAACAAGAAGCAGGTGACCGACCCCGAAGGCCGCGAGACGCTCTTCGACTACGACGAGCTCGGACGGCTCCTGAAGACGACCGACGCGAAGGGCCAAGAGACGAGCTACAGCTACTTCGGTGACGGCTCGAAGGAGAGCGAGACGGACCGCCGCGGCGTGAAGAAGCTCTTCACCTACGACAACCTCGGCCGCGTCAGGAAGACGAAGCTCGACAACACGCCCTTCTCCGGGAAGGCCTGGAGCCACGAAACGCAGTACGTCGATGGCGCGCAGCCGAAGCGGATCGAGCTCGACGCGCGCGAGAAGAAGACGACCTTCGACCTCGACGGCCTCGGCCGCGTGGTCAAGGAGACGGACCTCATCGGCAAGTCCCGCACCTTCGCCTGGGACGGCGTCAACAAGATCGCGGAGACCGACAAGCGGCCGACCCACCACAAGACGCTCTTCGAGTACGACGGCATCAACCGGCTCAGGAAGACGACGGATCCCCTCCTTGCGGGCCAGCCGTTCGCGCACACGGTCGAGACGACGTACGAGGATGCGGCGAACCGCGTCACGACGAAGGACCGCCGCGGCACGCTGAAGGTGACGCAGACGGATCCGCTCGGCCGCGTGGTGAAGGTCACCGAAGCGCAGGGCGCCGCCGAGGAGGCGCTCGTCGAGCGGAACACCTGGGACGGGAATGGCAACCGCGAGACGCAGCGGGACGCCGAGGGCCAGACGACGCGTTTCCTCTACGACGCGGCGAACCGCGTGTCGAGCCGCACGGACGGCCACGGCACGGCCGCGGCCACGACGACGAGCTACGTCTACGACAAGGCCGGCAACGTCATCGAAGAGCGCGACGCGCGCGCGGTGGAGCTCGGGGAGCCGTGGTCGGTGAAGCGGAGCTACGACGACCTCAACCGCCTGCATACCGAGAGGAACGGCGAGCTCGGAACCTCGACCTACGAACACGACCCGGAAGGCAACCGCGAGTCCGTCACCACTCCGAAGGGGCAGCTGACGACGACGCTCCACGACGAGCTCGGCAAGCCCCTCTCGATCACGCAGCCGGCTCCCAAGGCGGGCGAGCCGAGCCGGGTCCTGCTCTTCCGCTACGACGAGAACCGCTCGCTCATCCGGATGGAAGACGCAGACGGGCGGGTCACGAAGCTCGAGTACGACGACCTCAACCGACTCTTCCGGACGACCAGGGACCCCGGCACGCTGAACCTCGTCAGCGAGACGACGGAGTTCGACGAAGACAGCCGGCCCTTGCGGATCGCGGAGGCCAATGGCGAGGTGACTCGTCAGACGTGGGACGAGCTCGGGCGGCTTTCGACGCGGCGCTTCGAGCCGCCCACTGGAGGCTGGACGGCCCCCTGGCAGTACACGACGGAGGAGCGCTACTTCTACGACCCCAACTCCAACCTCGACCGCGTCGAGGAGCTCGATGTGCGCTCAGGCGGCGGAACGCCGCCCGTGCGGGTGACGACGAGAGGCTACGACCGCCTCGACCGCCAGACGAGCGAGACCGTCACGCTCCAGGACGCCAGCACCAAGAGCGTCACGACCGAGTACTGGAGGAACGGCCAGGTCAAGTCCGTGACGGACGCGCAGGCCGCGACGAGCTACAGCTACGACGGCCAGGGCCGCGAGGAGATCGTCACGACCTCGGCTGGGGAGACGCGCAAGACCTACTACCCGGACGGCCTCGTCAAGGAAATCAGCTTCCCGAACGGCACGAAGCGAGTTCACGGCTACGACAAGGCGGACCGCGTGCTCTCGATCGTTACGACGAAGGGCGCGTCGCCGATCGCCTCGACTGCCTACACCTACGATCCGAACGGGAACCGCCTCACGCAGGTGCAGACGAATGGCGGCGTCGAGGAGACGAGCACCTACACCTACGACGACCTCGACCGCTTGGCGACGGTGACGTACGCGCCGGACGCGACGCATCCGAACGGGCGCAAGGTGACCTACGGCCACGACGGCGCCGGCAACCGCGAGACCGAAGTGGTCACGGACCCGGTGACGGAGGCGGTGCTCGAGTCGAGGACGGGCGTCTTCGACGACGCGAACCGCCTGACCCAGCTCACCGACAACCTCGACGCGGCGCAGACGACGACGCTCGGCTGGGACCGCAACGGCAACCTGCTGTCCGAGACGAAGGCGGGCGTCACCACGAGCTACCGCTACGACCTGCGCGACACGCTCGCGGAAGTCGAGAGAGGCGGGCAGACGCTTGCTCGCTTCCTCGGAGACTTCAACGAGCGGCGGGTCCTCAAGATCGGCGATCCCGCGCGACCCGGCGGCAGCGGTGCCCAGGAGTACGTCTACAACGGCAGCCGGCTCGTGCTCGACGTCGAGAACGGCCAGCCGGTCTCTCGCTACGAGTGGACGAACGAGGAGCTGGTCTCGCTGCTCCAGGGCGGCGGCGCGCGGCGGTACTTCGCGCTCGACGGGCTCGAGACGGTCCTCGCGCTGACGGACGAAGCCGGGCTGCCGACGGACCGGCTGAACTTCGACGCCTGGGGCTCGCCGAAGCAAGGCACCGACTTCGGCACGAGCGGGAGCCGCTTCGCCTTCACGTCGCACCGCTTCGACACCGAGCTCAACCTCTACTACGCGGGCGGGCGCATGTACTCGCCCACCATCGGCCGCTTCATCAGCCAGGATCCGCTCTCGCTCGATCCCAATAACCCCGACACCTGGAACCTCTTCAACTATGGTCGCAGCAACCCGACGCGGTACGTCGACCCGACGGGCCACCAAACCGAAGGCGCCAACCCATCGCCTGTCAGTCCAGAGACCATCCGCCAATGGGAGGAGTACGCCAAGGTCAACCCGCAGATGAAGGAGGCTTCAGCCGGGGTGGTTCAGGACACCGCTCCGACGCCGGTGGTCGTTGTCGAGGAAGACAACGGAGTGCTGGGCAACCTCATCATGCGCCCCCTGCGGGCTCTGGGCAGAACCCGGCCCGTCCAGAAGGTCGGCGAAGGCGTCCGATGGCTCTTCGATCAAGTCGACGCCTTCGCCGCGAAGATGGGGGTCGTCGCTGGTGGAGTCACCCGAGAGCAGGCGGGGAAGCAGGACGAAGAAGCGCTGCGCCAGAAGGTCGATCAGTACCGCGCGTTTGAGGGACAGGGGGGCACGCCGGGTGACGAGATCGCCGCGAAGCACATCGCGGTCAACACTGGCCGGGAGTTTGTCGAGACCGCGGCCGACATCAACCAGAAGCTCGCTGAAGAGGGCACACGTCAGGGTGTGCCGCTCGTGGCAGGGGTCGTTGCCAAGAGAGGCTTCAAGGCTGCGAGCGAGGTCGCTGAAGATCTCACCGCGGCTCCGAGCGGTGCAGGTGGGCAGACGCATAGAGGTGCGGGCGCATACCGTTCCGTCAAAGGCCACCACGTCCATGCGAAGAAAGGGCTTGAGGGACACGGGAGGTACGACTTCCGTGACGCATTCTCTGTTAGCGACGATCTGCTTAGGGAGTACGGTGTCCGGCACGCGGACATCACGCCTGTTCAGCAGCGGCTATTCCGAGAACTCCAGAAGGCTGGTGGTGCCAACAACCTGACCCAGCATACGCGCATCGCTTACCAGGCTCTTGTGGAAGCCGGGATTCCAAAAAATGTGGCGAAGGATTGGGTCGGTCAATCCCTTAAAGAGCTAGTCGGCCGTGGCGTAACCGCACCAACAAAGATGCCCTGGCCGGTTAAGAACAAGTGAGTCATGGATCCTCTCGACAAGTTCGGTGAGTTCGTCATTACGAAGCTCAGGGACCGAGCCATAGAACAGCATCTTCGGATGCAGGAGGGGCATTGGAAGTCGCCTGCGATTCAGGAGCTTCAGCGAGAGGTCGTCGCCCTCTCACCTGAACAAAAGGAATTGCTGCGGCACGTTGTTGTTGATGTAGTCGATACTGCCCTACACGACCTGCTGTTCGCCATTCAAGAGGCACATGACACCGACGCTGGGATTGAAGTCACTGTAGATGGCGAGAACGTAGCCGAGGTCAGCGGCATGCTACAGGGCGAGCACTTGGGGGAGGATGGCTGGATTACGAAATTCAGCCGCTATCCCCACCTGAGAAAGGCGTAAGCTTGGCGGCTCACCGGTCGCGCGCGCGAGCATCAGAGGAGGGCCGCGCGTTCACGCGCGTTGCACGCAGTCACGACGGGCGCAACGCACCCGCCCGCGCGGCCGTCTTTCTTGAAGGCCCGACCGGCCTGCTCCGCCGCGCGCCTGGAGGCGGCTGTCCCGCCGGCCGCGTCGCCGGCGCGCCAGCCGCCCTGGCCGCGCGCGCTTTGCTTCAGCGGAGCGCTCGCGGTCACGGTGCTCGCAATGGTCGACGAAGTGGTCGGCGAGCACCGCGCCCGCGAGCGGTCTTGTCCTCAAAGGGGTCCGGCTACGGCGCGACGGCTCGATTGGGGGCCGGCCTGCTGGCTCTTCAGAGGAGTGAGGGCGACATCCGATAGCTCTTGATTACTTCAGCTTCACGCGCGGGCCGCATCGTCTTGTTTACGAGTGGTGGCGGCCCGCGCGTGAAGCCGAGCCATGGCTCAGGCTGTCACCGCTCGCGGCGTTCAGCCGCTCGCATAGCGTCGGCCTCGGGGTGAAGTAATCACCGCTATCCGAAGTCGCCCTCAGGCTTTCTTGTGTTCGGCCGGCCCCGGTGGCCTACGGCGCGCCTCCGCCGGACCCACCGCGCCTGCTCTCGGGCGGGCACGTGCTCCGCAGCGATGGCGAGCGGGTCGCGTCGCTCGTGCCCGCCCTCGCCGCCGCGCCGTGGCTGGCCGACCAGGCCGCGCTCGGACGCGCGAGGGCGCTGCCCGGCGGCTGGTCGGCTGCGCGCAGTACTCATGCGATCCTGTCGGTGGCGCGGGGTGAGGGCGCGGCGGTTTGAGCTTGCCGAGGCTGGGAGGAACAGCGGAGCGGGTGGCTTGGGCCCGCGGGATCCGTCAGCGGATGCTGTCGGAGGCGGAGGACTACGTATCGGGCATGACGGCGCCCGACGCGGACCGAGCGAAGCTGATCGAGGATTTCAGGGAAGCCGTGGTTCGGCTGCGGACACGGCGATCGGCGATGTATTGGATCGACCGGCGCAACGTCCCTATAGAAGACGTGCTGTTCATCGAGGCGTACATGCTGCCGAAGCAGCGAGGCAAGTGACCGCGCGGTCACGAGGCGCGGCGTGGGGCCGGCGGGCGCCGTGCCGCCGAGCAGGCCGACGTGCACGGCGCCTGACGGCCGTTTCGTGCTCGGCGTCGGCCGGGGGCTCCCTGCGGTGACGCACGCCGTCACTCCGCACGCAACCTGGCCGACGACCGGCGGCGCGCTCGTGCCGGCGCACGACGGCGGTGAGCGGCGGCCGGTCCGGCTTGGCGCGGCATAGCGCCGGCGGGCAGCGTGCTCGAGGTGGCGTGGAGCTGCACGCTGGATGACGGCGCTTTTCGTGCGCGGCGGGCCGTCCAGCCGTGCCGCGGCGGCGCTCCATCCTTGCGCCGGCTTCGTCGAGAGTTCAGCGCAACTCTGCGAAAGCAGTCAAGTAGATGAACGCCAGCTTCTTGCGGGAGTTCGAGAGCTTCGCCATCCGAAGACGAGTGATCGTCTCCATGGACAGCGTGAAAGGAACCGAGTGTTCACGCATTACAGCATCGGCCGTCGCCACGATGTCCTCCATCGATAGCGTAGACGCAAAGGCCAGGAACTCCGGCCTTCGCCCTTCAACTGCGGCGTCTCGGTAGCGGCTGGCCTGCGCCGAGTAATGCATGACGGCCGTAACGTCACGATCGAAGCTATGCCGCTCGAGGAGAGCTCGAACCTCTCGGCCGATCGCAACGATACGTGTGTGTGGTTTTGCGATGAGCTTGACTTCTTCGTGAAGGAGGGCAACCCATCGCGCGTACCGCGCGCGACGATCGATCTGTGCCTTGGCGACGGTCATGGCACCTTTCGAGATATCGGTGATGTGGTAGGTCCCGCCGGGCGGGCAAAGGGAGCGGCGAGCGGCGTGGTGGAGAATGAAATCCTCGGGCGACCACATGAAGTTCCGGAACCCTGCAGCAATCCTCGAAGCCGCTTCGGCCGGCGTCCGAGCCCACCACCCGAGCGATGGCTCCATCCCAATCAAGATGGCATCGACGGGCGCAGACGGGGTGAAGTTGGGAAGGTAGACATCGCCGTCAGCTGCTGCTGTGGCGGCGAACCTGTCTTCCAAGTCGCGCATCCGAGCGGCGAAACTCATCGTGGTCGCTTCACGTGGGGCCCCATTCATCATGCCTGCCGAACGACGGATTATCCCTTTCCCCAAGCCCAGATGCGGCGACGCGCGCCGGCACGAGTGCGCACTCGTCCGTGGCCGCGCTGCGCACGCAGTGCCGGCGCGCGTCCGGGCGCGGCCTGGCGGTTCCGCCACGGCGCGGCGTCGAGGGCGGGCGCGAGCGACGCCACCAGCTTGGCCGACGCTGCGGAGCGAGTGCCCGCCCGAGAGCAGGCGCGGTGGGTCCGGCGGAGGCGCGCCGACAAGCCCCTGGGGCCGGCCGAACACAGAAAAGCCTGAGGGCGACTTCGGATAGCGGTGATTACTTCACCCCGAGGCCGACGCAAAGCGAGCGGCTGAACGCCGCGAGCGGCGACAGCCGGAGCCATGGCTTGGCTTCACGCGCGGGCCGCCACCGCAGGTGAACAAGACGATGCGGCCCGCGCGTGAAGCTGGAGTAATCAAGAGCTATCGGACAGTCGCCCTCACTCCGCTGAAGAGCCAAGAGGCCGGCCCCCAATCGAGCCATCGCGCCGGAGCCGGACCCCTTCAAGGAATGACCGCTCGCGGGCGCGACGCTCGCGCACGTCGTTCGCCGTCACGCGAGCGGCGTGACCGCGAGCGCTCCGCTGAAGCAGAGGCGCGCGGCCATGGCGGCTGGCGCGTCGGTGGCGCACCGGCGGGCCAGTCGCCTCCAAGCGCGCGGCGGAAAGGCCGGTCGGGCCTTCAAGGAACGCCGCCGCGATCGCGCGCGAGCTGGCCATCCATGCTCGAGCTCGCGTGCGATGGCGGCCTCCACTGTCGTAGCCGGCGCGAGGCGACGCGGCTGGCGCGCGGGCCGCTGCGGTCGAGCTGGTCCTTGCGGCCCGCGTGACGGACGCGTGGCCTCGCGCGAGAGCCGCGGCCGCTGCGGTCGGGCTTCAGCGATCGTTCGTCGACACGCCGGCACCCTTGAGGAAGTTATCGATGTTTCTCAGGAGCGCCTGCTTGTCGCGCTTGGGTAGCTTCTTGATCTGCTGTAGTCGGCGGAGGAAGCGCGGGTCCAGTGCCGCGGATCCGTTTGCGCGCTGGGCCTTCAGTCCGAGGACTTCGTCGGCGGAGACCTTCAGCGTCTTCGCAAGCCCGGCGAGCAGGGATCCATGGACCCGGACGACGCCGCGCTCGTACTCGGAGATGAGGGACTGATCGATCCCGAGCGCCTCCGCCAACTGCACCTGCATCAGGCCTCTGCGGAGCCGGGCCTCTCGCAAGCGCTTCCCGATCGTCTTCTCGTCGGTCGGTCCGACGTACTTTCGCCGCTTCAACAAACGCCGCCTCCTGCCGCGGCCAGTATAGGGAGGCCATCAGAAAAAGCTTGCTTCCATATGCCTACGTTCCATATGATGTGAGCCGGCGGAAGGGGTCGAGAAAAGGCTTGACAGCCCATCGACCTTGAACGGTTCCTTTGACGTTTGGTCGTTTGGTCGTTTGGTCGTTTGGTCGTTTGGTCGTTTGGTCGTTTGGACGTAAGGACGGGCCGACGTCGGGCTTGATCTTGCCAGACCTCCCGACGCCGGCTCGAGATAGAGGAGAGACGGGCTCACCCCGATCCAGTCGCAAAGCTAACCCACCTCTCCTCCCGCAGTCCACGGGAGGGTCCAGTGCTTCAGACCGACGACCTGTTTCTCGCGGCGCTGGGTCTCGTGCGCGGCGGCCAGCTGGTCGGCGTCAGCGTGCGCGGCGCGAACGGCCGGCGCCTGGCGGTCTTCTCGATCGGCGGCGAGGAGGCCGAAGCGGCCGCGCGGGAGTTCCACCGGGGCGCCACGTCCGTGGATCTGCGGCTTCTGAAGTCGGAAGTCCGGCGCCTGAAGGACATGGCCTTCGAGGCGCTCAGGTCAGAGGAGAGGGGGGCCGATGCAGGTCACGAAAGCCGGGATCGAGCACATCAAGTCGGCGAACGAGCTCGCGGCGGTCGTCGCTGAGCGGGGGATCGAGCTCAAGAAGAAGGGCCGTCAGCTCGTCGCCTCGTGTCCTTTCCACAAGGAGAAGACGGCGTCCTTCAACGTCTCTTCGGCGAAGGGGCTGTTCCACTGCTTCGGGTGCGGCGCTTCTGGTGACGTGATCGGCTTCGTGACAAAGCACGACAAGGTGAGCTTCGGGGGCGCCCTCGACACGCTCGCGCGGCGTGCGGGTCTCGACCTTGCGAAGCTGATGCAGGAGCCGCGGCGGGTCCAGCAGGCGACGCCGCTCGCGGCGCTGACGCCTCCTCGCAACGGCAAGCCGGCTGCGGTTTCGAAGGCGGCGGCCGAAGGCGCGCCCCTCCATGGCGCGCCGCCCATGCCGAAGGCCGGCGAGGTCCTCTCGCGCGTCGTCGAGCACTACCACCGCAGCTTCTGCCAGCGCGAGGATGCGCAGGCGTACCTCAGGAAACGCGGGATCACGGACACGGACCTGGTGCGGGCCCTGAAGATCGGGTACGCGGACGGCTCTTTGCTCAAGGTGATCCCGGAGAAGGGCGAGCTGCGCGCCGAGCTCGTGAAGCTCGGAGTGATCACTCCGGAGGGGCGCGAGCTCTTGGGCGGCTGCGTGGTGGTGCCAATCCCGGATCCGCTCACCGGCCAGTGGACGAACCTCTACGGCCGCGGGGTGAAGACGCCGCGGCACTGCTACCTTCCCGGCCCTCTTCGCGGCGTCCTGAACTTCCAGGCGGCGCGGCTGTCTCCGGAGGTCATCCTCAGCGAGTCGATCCTCGACGCGCTGTCCTTCCACCAGGCCGGCATCGGGATCGCGATCCCGATCTACGGGGTGAATGGCGTCACGCCGGACCACCTCGATCTGCTGAAGCGCGAGGGCGTCAAGCGCGTAGTGCTCGCGCTCGACAACGACGATGCAGGGAGGAAGGGAACGGATGCATTGAAGGGGAAGCTGGAGGCGGCGGGCATCGGGGTGCGCGCGGTGTCCTTCCCCGAGGGGATCAAGGACGCAAACGAACTCCTCGTCTCGCGAAACGGCGATGCCGGAGAGGTCTTCCGCCAGCTCCTCGATGCGGCCAGGGCTGCCTCTGCCCAGCCACCGCCCTTGAGCGACGCGGCGGCAGCCTCTCCCGAGCCGCTAGCGTCGCCCTCTCCCCCACCCACCCCACCGACTTCCGCCTCGAGAGAGAAAACCCCAAAACCCGCGGGCGACCTCGAGCTCGCGCGCGACGGCGTCTTGTACCACGGCCGCGTCCATTCGCTGCTGCTCGGCCGCCTGCGTGTCACGGTGAAGGCGACGATGGGCGAAGCCCTTCACGTGGACACGATCGACCTCTACGCCTCGAGGGCGCGGACGGAGTTTGCCAAGCGCACGAGCACGGCGCTCTCGGTCGAGGCACAGGCGGTGGAAGCCGCGCTGCTGGCGCTACTCGTCGATGCCGAACAGCAGGCGGAAGCCGGCAAGACGCAGGGCGAGGCCTCGCCCGCCGCGGCGATGAGCGAGAGCGAGCGCGCCTGTGCGCTCGCCTTCCTGACGCGAGGCGACCTCGTCGACCAGGTAGCGCGTGACATCGAGGCGCTCGGCTACGTCGGCGAGCACACGCTCATGCTCCTGCTGTACCTGATCGCGATCTCGCGCAAGCTCTCCGACCCCTGCTCGGGCATCGTGCTGAGTGGGAGCGGCGCCGGAAAGAGCGGCGCCACAGAGGTGATCGAGAGGCTCACGCCGCCCGAAGACGTCGTGCTGCTGACCCGGCTCACTCCGCAGAGCCTGTACTACACCGAGCCCGGGTATCTGGACCGCAAGCTCGTGATCGTCGAGGAGCGCTTCGGCTCGATCGAAGCGGACTACTCGATCCGCGTGCTGCAGAGCCGCAAGAAGCTGATCGCGGCGGCGCCGGTCAAGGATCCCCAGACCGGAAACATGCGGACGAAGGTCTTCATGGTCGAGGCGCGGTGCGCCTTCATCGAAGCCACGACGGCCAGCTCGGTGAACCACGAGAACGCGACGCGCTGTTTCGAGCTTCAGATGGACGAGACCGAAGAGCAGACGCGCAGGATCCACGAACGCCAGCGCTTGATGCGCACCGAAAGGGGCCTCGCCCTGCGCCAGGAGGCCGAGAGAATCGCCCGCTGGCACTGGAACGCGCAGCGCCTCCTCGAGCCGCTTCCGGTCGTCATCCCCTTCGCGGACAAGCTCAGCTTCCCCTCGAGCTGGATGCGGACGCGGAGAGACCACGCCCGCTTCCTGAACCTGATCGAGGTGTCGGCCTTCCTGCACCAGTACCAGCGGGAGAGGACGGCCGACGGTGCCATCATGGCCGCTCTCGCGGACTATGCCGTCGCCTACGGCCTCGCGGCCCAGGTCCTGGCCGAGACACTCGCGGACGTCAAGAAACCGCTCCGCCAGGCGTTCGAGCGCATCCGGGGGCTTTCTGCGAAGGGCGCCGGGTCGGTCAGCCGGCGCGAGATCCGCGAGGCGCTCTCTGAGCCCGACTCGACCGTGAGGCGCTGGCTCGCCGAGCTCGTGGAGCTCGAGTACCTGGAGCTGGAGGCGAGCAAGGGCGGTCAGGGCAGAAGCGCGCGCTATCGACTGTCTGATCGTGCGCCTCGCGAGGAGCTGCTGCTCGGCCTGCTCACGCCCGAGCAGCTGCGATCGAAGCTTTGAATACCCGCCACTTCGCCATTTACCCGCCACGGCCCGTGGCGGATTTCATCTCGCTGAGGAGAAACGAGATGAGTCCAAACCCGCCACTTCGCCACCGAAACCAGCAGGGCAGTGTATCCGCGAAGGCGGGCAGGGCACTCGCGCTCTACGCCCAGGACGTCGAAGCGCGCCTGGGCGAGCGCACGGCGCCCGAGTACGTCTCGGGGGTGAGGAGCTTTCTCGTGTGGCTCGCCGCGCGAGGGATCGAGCTTCACGAGGTCGGGAGCGAGGATCTCCACGGCTATCAGGCCGAGCTTTTGTCGCTGCGCAAGCGAGACGGCGCTTGCTTCTCGGTGGGCTTCCACAGGAACCGCCTGCGGATGCTGAAGAGCTTCTTCCGCTTCCTCTACCGCCGGGGCATGAAGCTCAACGACCCGGCGGCGGTGCTCGCGTCGCCGCCTGCGGAAAGCCGCCTTCCGGCGGTGGTGCTCAGCAAGGCCGAGGCGAGGCATGTCATCGAAGCCGCGAAGGAGAAGCGCCCCACGGGGCTTCGGGACCGGGCGATCCTCGAAACGCTCTACGCCACGGGGGTCCGCGCGAGCGAGCTCGCGAGCCTCACCCCCTACGACGTGGACACGGACGAGGGCCTCTTGCGCGTCGTGCGCGGCAAAGGCAGACGCGACCGCAGCGTCCCCTTGACCCGCCCCGCCTCGGAGACGATCGAGGCGTATCTCGTCCAGGGCCGTCCGAAGCTCGCCCTTCCGAAGACGGCTTTTCTCTTCGTCTCGAATGAGGGTGGCTACCTTCACCGGGCGATCCTCGGGCGGATCGTGAAGCAGTACGTCCAAGCGGCCGGCGTCAGAAAGCACGTCACGCCTCACACCTTCCGCCACAGCCTGGCGACGCATCTGCTCAAGAACCGCGCGGACATCCGGCACATCCAGGCGCTCCTGGGCCATGCGCGGCTCAGCACCACCGAGCGCTACACGCGGGTCGAGGTCACGGACTTGAAGCGCGTGGTGCGCCGGGCCCACCCCCGCGCGCGCTGAGCGCTGATGCCTCGACACCCGTTCCGCTCGTGGCTGCGGGTCTATCAGGGCGAGCTGCGCCGGCGGCACGCCTCGTCCTCGCTCGAAACGCGGGCGAAGGGCCTCCTGCCGCGCTTCTTCTCCCATCTCGAAGAGCAGGGGGTGAGGGATCTGCGCGCGGTGAGGGAGGAGCATCTCCTCGGCTTCGTCTCGAAGCTGCGGGCCTCACGGGGCCGGCACGGAACGCTCGCTCCCTGGAGCTTGAACGCCTACACCGCGACGCTGCGGGGCTTCTTCGCTTGCCTCCACCGCGAGAACCTCCTGCTCGTGAATCCGGCCCAGGATCTGCCGCTTCTCCGCGGACCGCGGCTTCCCCGCGCTGTGCCGAGCGAGGCCGAGGTCGCCCGGCTCGTGCGCGCCCCGGCGCTCACGAAGCGCTGGCGCGATCGCGGCTCTGTCCTGCAGCGACGCGACCAGGCGATCCTCGAGACGCTCTACGGCACGGGGCTCCGGAGGAGCGAATGTTTGCGTCTCGACGTGAGGGACCTGGACCTTGCCGCGGGGACGCTCCTCGTGAGGAACGGCAAGGGCAGGAAAGATCGTGTGGTGCCGATCCCGCTCCGCGCGCTGATGGCACTCGACCTCTACCTCCAGGGAGCCCGGCCGCGCCTCCTCGAGGACCCTCGTCAGGAGGCGCTCTTTCTCTCGCACAAGGGGAAGCGGCTCGGCGTGACGGGCCTTCGGGGTCTTCTCCTCCGGCACGCCGAAGCCGCGGGGATCGCGCGCCCGCTGAGCGTACACTCCTTGCGCCACGCGTACGCGACGCATCTTCTGAGGCGAGGGGCGGACGTTCGTCACATCCAGGAGCTCTTGGGGCACCGGGCGCTCGAGACGACCGAGCTTTACACGAGGGTCGGTGTGGAGGACCTGCGCCAGGTGGTGGGCCGCTTGCATCCGAGGCGGTGGTCGGCCGCTTCGATCCGCGGCGGATCCTCTAGAATCGGGCGGTGATCGTGATCGTGGGGGTTGTTTTTTTCCTGGCGCGGGCCCTTTGGGGGGCTTGTTTGCTGGGGGGCGGGGGTGGTTTTGTTGCCGTTGTCCTAAACGGCAACGGCTCCCCGCTGCGGATCGAGGAGCCGCTAGGCAAGACGACGGGGATGGTATGGGCGGTGGATGACATCCTGAAGCTGCAGGAGATCGGGCCAAGGACCGATCTCTACCCGCAGGGACGCGTCACCGACTTCGGCTACGACTCACGCGGGAACCTCACCTCCGAGCGGATCACGACCGTGGCCTTGGGTGTCGTCGAGACTCGATACGCGTACGACGCCCACTTCAACAAGCTCACCTTCAAGAAGGACGCGGAGGGCCGCGAGACGAGCTACACCATCGACGCGGCCACGGGCGACCTGCTCGAGACGCTCGACGCCGTCGGCAACCGCACTCGCTACGCGTACGACGGCCATGGCCGGCTGATCTCCACCACCGATCCGCGCGGGCACACCACGACGCACCGGAGCCACGACAGTTTCGGCAATCCGCTCGAAGTCGAGGACCCGCTCGGCAACGTGACGACGCGGACGTTCGACCTGCGCGGGCGGCTCACGCGGCAGGCGGACACCATGGGCCACGACACGCGACAGACATGGGACGGGCTCGACCGGCCGCTCCGCACGCTGCGCACGGCCGGGGGCGACTCCAACGATGAGGCAAGCGAGACGGCCTACTACGCGGGCGGCGAGGTGCGGCAAACCACGAACGCGAACGGAGCCGTGACCACG
>Ga0247727_10002477_pt1 | contig 42180 bp, 33 predicted proteins | sample WisWelCaveWW1625_FD_202498 | JGI IMG/M metagenome (GOLD analysis project Ga0247727, IMG submission 202498) | Biofilm microbial communities from Wishing Well Cave, Virginia, United States - WW16-25 | ecosystem: Environmental > Aquatic > Deep subsurface > Groundwater > Cave microbial mat | place...
CGTGAGCGAGACGGTGATTGATCAACTCTTGCGCAAACATGACTATCGCCGCCGCAAAGCCCAGAAGACCAAAACCGCGAAAAATGTCGCCAACCGCAACGAACAATTTCAGAATATTGCGACGCACCAAGCCGACTTTCGGAGGGCCGGCAATCCCATCATCAGTCTGGACACGAAAAAGAAAGAGTTTATTGGCGATTTCTTTCGCCCCGGCTACCTTTATACACAGGAAACGGTCCGAACTCTCGATCATGATTTTAATAGTCTGGCCAAGGGCATCGTGATTCCTCACGGTATTTATGATATGGCGCGCCATACGGGATATATCAATATCGGCACCAGCAAAGATACCAGTGAATTCGCTTGCGATAGTATTCTGAACTGGTGGCAGAATCAGGGTCGCCTCGATTATCCCAACGCCACGGCGATTTTGATTCTGTGTGACGGTGGCGGCAGCAATCATTCTCGGCACTATCTTTTTAAGCAAGACCTTCAGGAACTGGCAAACAAAATCGGCCTTGAAATTCGCATCGCGCATTATCCGCCATATACGTCAAAATATAACCCGATTGAACATCGTCTGTTTCCGCATGTGACGCGCGCCTGTCAGGGCGTTATCTTTAAATCGGTGGCGATGGTCAAAGAACTGATTCAAAAAACAACCACGACGACCGGATTGAAAGTCACGGTTAACATTATTGATAAAGTTTATCAAACCGGACGACGGGTCCATGAAAATTTCAAAGAAAATATGAAAATCGTTTTCGATGATTTCTTACCCAGTTGGAATTACAGAGCTTTACCTTGCAAAACCTAAAATGGGTAAGTTATTTAATCGGCATTCCTTAAAGATTAATCATTCACCGACCAGCAATACGAAAGCCGCGCCTGGCGATCTTTTTGCAAGCGGCCGCCGATGAAACGGGCGTCGTCTTCGATCACGGAAAATTCGAGGCGGTGGCCGGAGGGGCGATACAGCGTCGCGCCGAAAAGCTCGACGCCGAAGGTCCACGCGCGAATGGGCGGAAAACTGGTGAAAAGTGTTTGCCGCTGGCGTTCGCCAAATTCACCGAGGCGAGCGCCAAGCTCGCTGGCGGCGTGCAAACGCAATTTGCCGAGAGTGAATTGGGCGCGAGCGCCGTAAAATAAATTGGCGACGGCAAAAGCGCTTTGATGCCGGCGCCTCTCGAAAAACGCAAGCTCAACACGCGCCATCTCCCCGATATACAGGCCGTCTTGATAATGGCCGTTGCCAATCGTCGTCAAATTCAGGATCGCGGCGAGCGGGCCTTTGTCGCCGCCGGCTTCGAGGGTGAACGGCAAATACGAGGTCGTGAAAGCATCGTTGCGCCATTCCAGCGCGCTCATCTCGATATAATCGCCCGGCGTGAAACGCCGCGCAATGCGAGCGAGCATGGCGCCGCCCTGCACGGTTTTACGAACGCGGCCGCGGTTGTTGAAAATTTGCAGGTGAAATGGCAGGAAAGCGTAGTGTTGCGAATAAATCAAAGATTGTTGCGGCGCTTCGTTGGTGACGGCGAGCTGCAAATCGAGGCCGCGGCCAAAGCCGTTGTCATCGGCCAGACTGGCGGAGCGAAAAATCGACAGCAGGAAGCGCGCGGGGCCGGAATAAAGATCGACGTAACTCGGATTGTAGGCGGAACCGGTTTGCCAGTTGCGAAAATCTTCCGCCAAAGCCGCAACATGCTCCGGCGAAGCCGCCTCTTGTTCGCGCGCAAACGCCTCGATCTCGCGCTGTTTCATCGCCGCAATTTCTTCTTCGGATTTTCCCGCGGCGCGCGCCTGCGCCATTTTACGATTAAGCTCGGCATAAAATTTCTGCAACTGTCGCTCGGCGGCGCGATCTGCCGGCGCGTCCGCGATCATCGTCTCCGGCGCCGGCAATTGACGGAGTCGCTCCCGCTCTTTTTCGCGTTCCAATTTTGCGCGGTCAGTAATAGCGTCAAATTGTTTTTTCTCTGACGGCGCGAGAAGATTTAACCCGCCGTTTTCCTCGCGCACCATCGCCATAAACGCGCGGGTGGCGAGTGAGTCGGTGGCGGCGGAAGAGTCAGCCGCCGGATAAAGCGGCGCGGCTTCGGCGTACCATTGCAGCAATTCGAATGGCGGATCGATTTTGAGCGTATCGAGAACGGTTTTGACGCCGGCTTCCTGCGCCACCTGATCGGGCGCGATGGTGTAGGAGGCCAGCGATTTGCCGGTTTTGAAATCAATATCGACGAAGCTTTGATAGATCAGCTCGCTGCAGATGATAGCGTCGAGCGTGTTGACGTCAAATTGAAAATCATACGGCTTGCCATATTGCAGCAGCGCCAGCGCGAGAAACCGCGCGAGGTTCTCGCGATATTTCTCCGGGCTCAAATTTCCCGGCCGCAAACGCGCCGCAGCAAAATCGTCGACATACAAAAAGTGCGCGAATTGATTCAGCGTGACGCCGCCTTCATGGCTCGAAGTGGCCTGACCATCGCGCAAGGCTTCGAGAACATTTTCGCGCTCATGGCGCAGGCGATACAACGCTTCAAATAAAAGCGGGTTGAGTGGGCGGCTATTGAAAGTTTTCGCAAACGTGCGGCGGCGCATGATGGCGAAGCGCACCCACTTTTCTTTTTCCACAATCGCCGCAAACTCCGCGGCATACGCGGCCAGTTGCGCTTCGATTTCATCCGCCGACATGCCGTTCGTGGCCAACTGCATCACCGGCGAATCCAAAACACCGAGCCGGCGCAAGGCGTCGTAACTGTCGAGATAAATCGCCACGTGCCCGAGATAACCGGGAATGAGTTTGTCGGTGATGGCGAAACGTGTTTTGTCGAAGAGAATGTCGCCGGCGCGCAATGACTCCGCCAGCGCCGCGGCTTTGGCGGGATGCAAACCTTTTCTCGCGCCGGCGGGATGAGAATAATAGCGATGAAAATCCGGCAGGGCGTGGCCGCGCGATTCGCCGATGCCGAATAAACCGGCAATTTTGAAAACATACGTGCCGACGAGATTGCCGAAAAATTGCGAAAGATTTTGAAACGTGTGCGTCGTCAAATCCACTGCCGGATCGGCGATCGCGCTCACGCCGGCGATTGAATTCGCCCAGAACACCGCGGCGTCGCTCTGCACGGCGATTTTTTGCAACGCGGGATCGAGCAGCAGATTGATGGCAAGCCGATAAAGCTCGCGGTCGGTGTTTTTAATGGTTTCCAGAAAACTCGCGTTACCCCGCAGACTTAAAACTCTCGCACGTGTTCGCCGGTTGCGCGCCGGATCGAAATAAATCGCCATCATCTCGGCAAAAATTCCATATTGCACGCCGAACGAGCGATTGCCTTCATTCAAGCGCGTTCGAATCGCGCGCGAATTGCCCACGGCGAAACGCAGCGAGTCGGTGATCACATAAAGCGCGCGGTCCGCGGCGAGCAAATGCGCGAGCAACTGCAAATGACCGAGGCGCGCCGCAATTTTATCATTCTCCCATTTATCAAAACGCCGCGAAAATTCTTCCGGCAGGAGTTTGCGCGCCGCCTCCCAACGGTCGGAATACGCGATGAGGGTTTGCTGGTCGCGATTGAGCGCGGCCATCTGCAACGCCCATTGCGCCTGCCGCCGGCCGGTCAAAGGCGTGGCGCCCTGTTTTTTCCACGCGTTGATTTCGGCGGCCAACTGCGCGGCGGTGTCGGCCGCGGCTTGAATGAGGCGCCGGATGGAGTCGGCTTCGATACGCCAGGTCGGAACCTGAGCGCGAGAGAATGAAGCGCAAATGAGCCAGGCCCCCAGACCTACGGCAAGAGCAAAATGATTTTGAAAATTTCTGCGCTGGCTCATTCCTTTTTCCCATACGTGAACGCCGCGCTCTTTAACACATTGCCGTTTTCATCGAGCACGTCGACCCGCCATTGGCCCTGCCATTCCGGCGCCATCTTTTTAGTCGAGTGCGTCCGCCACCGGCCGGCTTTTCCTTTGGTGAGCGTAATTTTGGCCCGCTCTTTGTCGCCATGATACCAGACGTGTGTGACTTTTCCGGCGGGACCGTTGAGCGTTGTGAAACAGCACAACGTTTCGACCGCGGCGTCGAATTCCGTGCCTTCGCCTTGCGGCTCGCGGTCGACAACGGCCGTGCAAATCGCAATCCGCTCCACGGTAATTTTGTCCGTCTCCTGTGCGGCCGCCGCCGAGCAGACCAGCAACAGAAGACCGAGGCTGAAAAGGAATGTGGTGCGCTCCATAATTTTTCTCCTTTCTATTTTAGTTTGGCAAAGCAAAAATAATGGTTTTGCCCTAAATAGTTTTGCCTTTCAATATGTCTGAATAGCTTGACAATGTTAAGTCAAAGATTCTATTTCTCAGTCTTTGCTTCTGACGTTTGTTTCGGCCGGCATTGCAGAATCATCCCGCAAAAACATTCAAAAGACAGAAAAATGATTCGCAGGCGGATCAAATTTGTCATGATTCCGCACAGCGGAATGTTTACCCCGCTTTGCTGGGCTCATTGCTTCACGGTGAGCATTGCTCTGATGATACCAAACTCTATTTTTCTGTCTCTCATTTTTCTGTCTTTGCCTTCTAAAGGTCAAGATTATAATAGCTTGGTCTTTGGAAGACTTTTGTTCAAGCCAACTTAACATTGTCAAGATAGTTACAATAATTTTTACCATCTTTTGAACGCGCCTTCGTTCAACCCAGACGTCTGGCCAGTGCTTCGCCGATTGCCGAAAAAATGTGCACCGGCGGTGCGGCGACATCGATGGTTTCAATCAACTGGCTCGAAAAATTTTTCAGCGTCATTTCGGTGGCGGTGTCATAGACCTCGAAGCGATGCTGAATGACCCCCACGTTGGCGTCATCGAGGCGCGCTTCGAGAATCGCGCGCCAGTGCAAACGCTCGACGAGAATATCGCGATTGGCGCAGTCAAGCTGGAGAATCATTTTCACTTCGGCCACGGCGTTTAACATCCCGGCCTGACGCGGCGTGCGCGGAAAACCGTCGAGCACGAGAATATCTTTCGGCGGATGAAAGCGGCCGATCAGCGTGGCATTGTGCAAATGTTGTTGCCACAGATCGAACGTAATTTCATCCGGCACCAGCTCGCCGCGGCGCATGGTTTCGACGATCCGGCGGCCGAGGTCGCTGTCCATATCGAGCAGACGAAACATTTCGCCGGTGGAAAAATGATAAAAGCCGGGAAGCTGATCAAGAATTTTTCCCCACGTGCCCTTGCCCGAACCGGGCGGGCCAAACAGAAGAACGACGTTATATCGCGTGGTTGAGGGGTTCATGGCAACTTTCCAGAAATGCAACTCGACTTAAAAGTGAAATTGCTGACAAGATAACAGAATTTATCGGAAAGTCAAGGCTGGGGAATAAAAAAAGGAACCCCGATACGATGCTGATATCGGGGTCGATGTGGTTGAGTATTTATGAAGGCCTTACAGGCGCAGCCCCAGCGGGCGGGCACGATCCACCGGCCAATCTTATTCATGGCCTGCCGACTTACACGCTGAGAAGTAAAACAATAAAACGAATAAAAAGAGAAAAAAGCTAAAATGAAAGTCAATTCATAATTTCGATAAAATTATATGCAATTTTAATGCCACTTCAAACTAAAACAAAAATACTGAACTTACTGGCTTAATATGTGGATAATCTGTCCAAAAATTAGAAATCGCGTCTCAATGTTGCACAATCCTGTGCAGATAATTGTCACTTTTGTAATATTTCATAAACTAGTACGTCTGTCAGGCTGCAAAGTTGCATGGAGATTAAACATCCCTCTGCAATGCCCTTGAGGTGCATGTAATATTCCTGCGAGAAAGTATTCTCCCTCTTAATGGCTTTTCCTGAAAAATCCTTCCATGGATGGTTCGTTGTTTTGTCTTTTTGGGCCACAATCGCAACGGTAATTTAATCTGACTGATTAAGGAGTAAACGCTATGAAGATGATACGGTTTTATCGACGAAACGGATTGGCCGTTCTCGTTTTATTGCTCGCTTCCCAATCGGGTCGCGGGCAAGCCATACGTTTTTCGGCGAGTACATTGGCGATCGCGCCGGAGGGTTACGGACATGGCGCTTCATTTGGCCCGTTCACGCGCAGCGGCCAGCCGAGCCTTTTCGTGATCGCATACGGCGCGCCCAACAATCTTTATGAAAATATCGGCGCGTCGTTTCGCGATATCGCGGAACAGGCCGGCGTGCAATTCGGCACTGATCATGATCGCGGCATGGCCTCGGCCGATTTTGACAATGACGGCGACCTCGACATTTACATCAGCGCGGGTTACACGGGCAATGTTTTCTGGCGCAACAACGGCGATGATACGTATAGCGATTATACGTCCGACAGCGGCACGTCTTTAAACGGTCAGGGTCAGGGCGTGGCCTGGGGCGATTTCAATAACGACGGCTGGCTCGATCTCTTTGTCGCGCAAACCGACGGCGGCAATCGGCTTTATCTCAATAATGGCGGCGGCAGTTTTTATGAAAATTCCGGATCGTTCGAGTCCCAGAGCGGGAGTCTGCAGCCGGTCGCCTTCGATGTTAACGGCGACGGGCATCTCGATTTGCTGGTGACGCGCAGGACGGGACTGAGCAATCTGCTCTATATCAACCGCGGCGGCGCCAGCTTTGACGAGCAGGGCAGCCAATGGGGCATCGCGGAGGCGAGTGCGGAGTGTCATGGCGCGGGGGTGGGTGATTATGATCGCGACGGCGATCTCGATGTTTTCATTTGCAATTTCAGCGGCTCGAATTTGCTCTTTCGCAACGTGGGCGGCCGGTTCGACGAAGTCGGCAGCGCCGCGGGGATTCGTTCCGGCGGCACGCGCAACCGCGGCGCGTTGTTTGGCGATTTCAACGACGACGGCTGGCCGGATATTTACGTGACGCGCACCGGCGCCAATCAGTTGTTTCAAAACAACGGCAACGACACCTTCACCGAAGTGGGAGCCGCGGCCGGCGCGACTGGCGGCAGCGACGGCTACAGTCCGTCGATGGCCGACTACGACAATGACGGCGATCTCGATATTTTTTTTACGAACACCGGACAACAGAGTATTTTGCTGAAAAATTCCGGGCCGTCCAACAACCGCCTTGAGTTGCGTTTGCGCGGCGCGAAAAGCAATGCCAACGGCATCGGCGCAATATTGACCGCGTGGTTGAATGGCCGGCCGCAGGCGCAGGCGATCATTTCCGGACAGGGTTATGTCGGCACCGGCAGTGATTTGACGGCGCATTTCGGACTTGGCAGCAACAATTTTCTGGACAGCCTCGTGGTGAAATGGCCTTCAGGCGTGCAGGACAAGTACTATCACCTCGCCGCGAATCAAAAGCTTTCGTTGGATGAAGGCAAGGCGCCGGTGGATCGAACCGCGCCGCGCATTTCCGAGGTTACGGTCGATAATGTCACGATGACGGGCGTAACGATTAATTGGAAAACCGATGAGAGTTCCGATTCGGAAGTTGAATATGGTCTCACGACGAGCTACGGCAGCCTTTCCTCTCTCAATAGCAACCTCGTGACGACGCATGCGACGACGCTGTCAAATTTAACAGTGAACACGACGTATCATTATCGCGTCCGTTCGCGAGACGCCGCCGGGAATCTGGCGATCTCCGGCGATTTCACTTTCACCACGGCGCGCGATACACAGGCGCCGGCGCTGACGAATATCACCGCGAATAATCTTACGATGACGTCGGCGCAGATTGTGTGGAACAGCGATGAGCCGGCGGATTCGCAGGTTGAATACGGTCTCACGACGAGTTACGGCAGTCTCTCTTCTCTCAACAGCACTCTTGAAACGGCGCATGCAATGACGCTGTCTAATTTAACGGCGAACACGACATATCATTATCGCGTTCGCTCAAAAGACGCCGCCGGGAATCTGGCGATCTCCGGCGATTTCACTTTCACCACGACGCGCGATACGCAGGCGCCGGCGATTTCCAATATCACAACCACGGCGATCACCGCGGTTTCGGCGCAGATCAAATGGAACACCGACGAGCCGAGCGATGGCCGCGTTGAGTACGGCCCGGATTCGACGACGTTTGCCAGTTCCGTTCGCGATACGAGTTTTGCAACAACGCACACGGCGAGTCTGGCGAATCTGAAAGCGGCCACAACGTATTATTTTCGTATCATCGCCGGCGACCGCGCAGGAAACAGCCGGACGGGAGCGCAGCAGAGCTTCACGACCCAGCAGACCGTTGCGGTCGAGACGCCACGCCACACGCCGCCGGCGACACTGGCGCTGCGCCAATATCCGAATCCCTTTCATGATTTCGCCCGCTTCGAAATCGATCTGCCGAGCTCGGGTTTGATGTCGCTGAAAATTTATGATCTGCAGGGCCGCGAGGTGGTGACGCTGGCGGATGGGTTGCGCAACGCGGGACTACATTTCGTTGCCTGGCAGGTTCAATCCGGCGCGGACCGGTTGCTCGCTGCGGGGGTTTATTTTGCCGTGTTGCGTTATCAAAGCGAAGTGAAATTTTCGGCGAGAGCCACGGCCCCGATCAGCGAAATGAAACAGAAAATTTTTTATGTGAAGTAACGTAACGCGGCTTTGGCCGCACCCAAAACTGCATCCCGCTGCACGGGACACCAAGCACACAAAGATTTTTCCCTGGCCTGCGGCAGGGCAGGCTTCGCGGTCATGCCTGCCCTGCCGCAGGCCAGGGATAGTTTTTTCAGGAAAACATTCCCAACGGACAAAGCGCGCGAACGCTGCCACGACATGATCGAACCAGCCAGATCCTCTGTGCTGGCCGCCTGAGTTTGCCGTTGGGAATTTTGCGAGAGGAGGTATTGACTTTGTTTCCGGTTTTGGTTATTATGGCATGACGCCGTACCGTACCGCAACATTCATGTTGCGATTTTTGGTTTTCATCAAGTGCCACAAAAATTGAGATGCAACATGAATGTTGCACTACGACCATGCCCGAATCAACCAGCGCCAGCACTGCCGAAACGCCGCTCACCGTTGCCGCCCTGAAAGATGAAGTCGAAATCACCGCCTTCAAATCCGGCGGGCCGGGTGGCCAGCATAAAAACAAAACCGAGTCTGCGGTGCGTCTCAAACATTTGCCCACCGGCATCATCGTCGTGGCCGCCGAACATCGCTCGCAATTCAAAAATCGCGAAATGGCCTGGGAGCGGCTGATTGAGAAACTGGCCCGCCGCCGGCAGAAGCGCAAGCCGCGAATACCGACGCGCCCATCAAGAGCCGCCAAAGAACAACGCATTCAGGAAAAAACGCAGCGAGCGCTGCAAAAGCAGGTCCGGCAAAAAGTTCGCCTGGAAGATTAAAAGTATCGCCGGCGAATCGTGGCACCATCGACTTCAGGGTGCTTCAAACGCCATGCCAGTATCATTTTCATTTGAAGCGCTCGCGCCGCACGATGGGGCTGTAAAAATCAATAAAGAGCGCGATTTTCACGGGACCCGTCACTGGATGATTCGGAAATGGGGTCCGAACACGATTTCCAAACTCATTTCCCAATTTAGCGGTGTGATCGATTTAAGTCCAATAATATCTTTGCCAAAGCCCAGGAATCCTATTAGGCGTGAGTCAAAAATTTTGGAAAGCCTGCCATTTAAAAAATACAAACGTCTCATGAATCATAATTAGCATAGAGCAACTTCATGATTTATATAGTTGTTTGGCAAGGGGTTTCATTGTCGGAACTGGCCCGCCGTTTGTATAATCACACCATCAAAGAAAAAATCCGCTCGAATCGCCGCGTCGGGAGAAAACTTCAAATTAGGGAAAGGTAGATAAGTATGAAAATTCCTGCAGTGGAACGTCCTCTTGAAAAAGTTCCGCATGATGAGTTAATTCGCCGGTTGGCCGCTGATCCGCAGAATCGGGTGTTAGCCCAGGAATTCGTTTGCCGTTATGACGAAGTGATCCGCCAGACCGTCGCGCATGAAATTTATAAAAGGAAAGCCCATGGCGGCGCGATGATTCATCCGCTCCCCGAAGAGGCGGTGGGGGAAACGTATTTGCGCCTGTTTCGTCATGGCGCGCAGGCCCTGCACAAATTTGAGGGGCGTCATCCCAATGCGATTTTTGTTTATCTGCGCACGATTGCGTACCGTGTTGTCAGCAATCATTATCGCGATTGTATGCGGCACAATGTGCGCGAGACGGCGCAGCCGTTCGATGAATTCGAAGAAAAAAACTATGAAAGCGCCACCGCGCGCGCTGGCGGCGACGTCTTCACGCCGCACCGCCACGCTGAACGCAAATCGGTCGAAGCCCTGATTCGGGAAAATTTTCGCCGGGTTTTTCGCCAGGTGAACGTCAATCGCAATTTTATTATTTTCAAATTGCACTTTCTTTACGGCTATCACGCCGGCGAAATCGCCCGCCTCAGGGGGCTCGGGTTGAGCGAACGCAGCATCGGCAACACCACCGATCGCATCCGGCAGTGGTTGAGACAAAGCCAGAGCCAGACCAGAGCGGCTTTGGGATTTTAGCGCCGTTGTTTTCCAAATTTCGCGGAGGAGTTTATCATGCAGAACCCGCAGGAACAAACCTGTCAGCGTCGTTTTGATTTTACCGCTTACCTCGACGGCCGCACGCCTGGTGATCAAAAGGCGCAGCTCGAGCAACATCTATGCGTCTGTGATGATTGTTTTGAAACGCTGATCAACACTTTGAATCAACATCTCAATCAGGCCGGAAATTGGGCGCTGGACCCCGCAGAACTGCGGTAAAATTTTTTGCACTGGAAACGCGCGGCAAGAGCGCCGGGGTATTTATTCAATGGCTCATCGTCGTGCAAACGCCCCTTTGAAAAAAACCGAGCCGGCAACACAATCATAAGAAGATGATTCGCGTCCGGCCCGGTTTTTGTGTCTGCATTACTTCTCACCAGATGAAGTTAAACCAGCCGCCCGTTTGAAAACCGCAAGCGAGCCAATTTATGACGTCAGCGGAAATAGATCGGTTATTTGCTTTTCCCTTCATCTTTTTTCAGATCATCGAAACGAGCATTGATATAGCGGTACAGATGCACCATGCGCTCCTCGATATGGAAGGCATTATGTTGCCAGATCGAAAGGCCCTTGGCGCCCGAAAATCTGCCAACAAAATCTTTAGTACCCTGCGAATGTTTGAGGTAAAAGTTATAAACCAGACTCTTAACCGCGCCATAAATGGCGCCGAGCACAAAGCCAATAATTATCCACCCGAAGCAATTCATCGGTGATATCCTATCTATCGATCCAGCCTGGACCATTCCCATAGCTTGCGCTACAGTCGGTGCAATGCCTGCAAGCGCACCGAGCGCTGCTCCCCCGGTACCGGAACCAACCGTTGACGCGCCAACACTTTCCGGAAAGGGCGGCGGCGGTGGCGGCGGCGGCGGGTCCTGCCCATCGGCTTCGGCATGCATTCGCTGAATTTCTTCTTGCGTGACGGGATCGCGATTAACCATTGTCCTCCTCCTTGAATTTGAGTAGTGAAATGATACGACTTGGATTAGGTAACAATTTGCCGCATAGGCTACTGCGTCATTCCATTCAAGATGTAGGAAGCCCAAAAATATGGAAAGGGATATTTAATCATTTTATCCCGCCCACACCAGGCGATTTTATCCAATTGCGCCTGCCGCAAAGCCTCTAATTTGTTGTATTTTCCGTTGACCAGATAGTGATAAAAGCGCTCCATCAATTCGGCAGAATTACGGTCATCCACTTTCCAGAGGCTGGAAACGAGGGTGGGAATGCCGCTGCCGAGCAAAACCTGGCTCAAGCCCATCATTCCTTCGCCTCGCGAAAGCTTGCCTAAAGCGGTCTCACAGGCGGAAAGCGTCGCCAGCTCGATGTGATCCAGCGGGCAATTCAATAAATCGTATACGGTAAGCATGCCATCGTCGCTCATTCCATTCGTGCCATTGCCCGCCTGGTTATGCAACGGCCCGGTGGTTTGGTCATTCGAGAGCAGCAGCGCCGAATACATCGGATTTTTTTCGTTGATCCGGCAATGGCCGGCAAAATGGAAATAAGTAATTGGGGAGCGCAGGCCATCCAGCACCGCGCGTTTAGTGGCCTGGGCGCGAAGCAAAATTTGGCTGGCGGTAAATAACCCGGCAACGGATTTCGCTTCTTGCTCGGAACTCCAAAGATCGCCGGTTGGATTTCCAATCGCGAGCATATTGGGAGAAGACGGGGGGCGTTGCTCAAGCCGGCGTTTAGCCAAAAACCTGTAAACGGTTAAACTCGGCAAAAACGCAATTTTATATTTCTCGATTAAAAATTGCCGGCGATCGGCTTGCGGCACTGACAACGCGGCAAACGGCAGATAATATAGAATGCCATCCGGAACGAAATAAATCACCTGCGCTGTTGATAACGATTGCGCAATCGGCGCCACGAGATAGCCGTACAAACGCTCGCCAAGCTGCGAGGACTGCTTAAAAAGAGCCGGCGCCTCTTTCGCATAGCGTTCGCGAAAATGCTCGAAGTTGCTGGCGCCGATCGCGCCGAGAAACTCACGGACGAGCCGCGCCAGTGTATCGCGAGATACGGGAACCGTCGCGACTTCCAGACTCTCTTTCCTGACCACCCAGATGAAAAACTTATCGGGCAAGAGCTTGTATTCGACAAAAACCATTTCGGGGGTCATGAGGCTCTGCAACTCGGCAAGCCGCGGAATGTCGCAAACAAACGGCGTCTGCTGAAACCGCTCGCCCATAATGTCCAGCATCGTTCGGGCGCGCGACCGTTCGGAATAATGCAAAGCGGTTTCCGCATCTTTTTTGGTTTCCAAATGCAGCGCCGTGAGGCGATCATACACCTCCTGTTTCGTGGCAAAAAAACTCATGCGCGAAGTGTCGGCAGAGATTTTTGTGCGCGAGGTCTCGACTTTTTCCAGAGCATTTTCATAAGCGCGCTGGGCCTGGTCGATTTCATTCAAGGCTTCGTACGTTCGGCCAAGGGCAAAACTCGCATTCCATTCCAAATCCGGGCTTTGGGTCTGCTGCGCCAATTTCAAGGCCTGGTTCTCCAACGCCAACGAGCGGTCAAACTCTTTGCGATGTTGCGACAAATTCCCCAAACCCAAAAGGGCGAGAATTTGCGTCACCGTTCCTTTCGTCCGTTCTGAAATATTTAAAGCGCGGTGGTATTCTTTTGCCGCTTCCTGGGCTTGCCCCAACTCACGATAGCTGTCAGCCATTCGCAAGTGAATCCAGGCCTCGTCGAAAAGCGGGCCTCGAGTTTTTTGGTGGGTTTGCAAGGCCAGCGCCTGGTATTTCAAAGCATTTTTATAATCACGCAACTTTGAATAAATGAGACCCATATTGGAAAAGCGAATAATCTGGCTGGCGGATTGCGGGGAGGGTTCCGCGTCAATCGCCTGCTTTTGCAAATCCAAAGCCCGTTCCCACTCTCCCAGGTCGAGGTAAAGGTAGGCGCGATTGGTGGCAATCACGGCGCTTAGCCCCGGGCGTCCCGACGCGCGATTCAACTCATAAGCTTTTTCATAAGCTTGATCGGCCGCGGAATAGTTGCCGAGTTGATGGTAGATCATCCCCAGCAGGATCAAAGAGCTCTTTTCAAGATTTTGATCCCGCAGCCAATGGTTTAAGTGTTGGGAACGCTGCACGGCTTCCAGAGCTTTCGGAAAATCGCCCTGGCGCCGAAAAGCGGTGCCTAATTGCTCATAAGTCCAGGCGGCAAGCAAAGTATCTTTGCTGAAATCCGCCAGTTTTAGCGTGAGGTTGAATTTATTTTTTGCTTCTTCATAATTGGATAAATTTAACTGCGCCATTCCGAGCAGCCAGTGCAACCACTTGGTCAACAGATCATATTTTTCCGCCGCGGTTTTGTCCAGGATCGACATGGCCAGGTTGTAGCAGCGGGAATAGTCCTTTTGTGTTAATGCAACGGAAGCCAGATGAAATACGGTCTCCGTTGTTCTTTTGGCGTCTTGCAGCCCAGTGTAAAGCTGCCGGCAAATTTGAAAAATTTTTTCAGCCTCGGATAATTTGCCCCGGCAAAAAAGCTCATAGCCGCGATCATAAAAGCGTTCGGCGGTGAGTTTGGTCTCGAGGTTGTCGCCGGCCAGGCTTTGATAAAAGCGCAGCGCTTGCAACAGGAAGGGCCGGCCGAAAAAATCGTTAAAGTAACAAGCCACCGAATCCGCGCGATGGAAATAAGCCTCGCTGTCTGGCGCGTTGCCGCGGCGTTTTTCCAGCAAAGCGTGATAAACGAGTTTATCAAAAACCTTAATAACATGCCTGTCACTGGCCGCGTGCGTCGTGAAGGTTTCGTCATAAGAGGCAATACGCGCCAATGTCAGGCTGTCTTGAGCGGAAAAAAACAGACTGGTCCCCACCGCGGGACCGGGATCCCAATCAAATGAATAAGTCAAGGCGCCTTGCCCCTGCCACGAAAGCACGATGACAAGGCAACCGCTGAAAATGAGCTGAGAACGATACCGGCCGATTTGGCTCATAATCCATATCCCCGTGTGCAGCCCGGCCTCTCTTACCGGCGCCGCGTTGATTTTGCTACAAAACTTCCAAACGATTTCTGGCGACCTCGGACCATTTCGAATCAGGATCGAGTTTGAGATATTTTTCCCATTCCCGCCTGGCCTCTTCTCGCCGGTCCTGGTTTTGATACAGGGTTGCCAGATTGTAGCGCGCTTCGATGAGATGGGAATCCTGCTCGAGGGCGCGCGAAAATTGTTCCATGGCTTCAGCGTAATCGCCCTGGTAAAAAGCGACGACGCCAAGGTCATTGCGAAGAGAAGCATTGGTTGAATCTTGTGACCAGGCTAACACATACTCCGCCTGGGCTTGTGCAAAATCCTTTTCAACCAGCAAATAGTACGTGCCCAGGCAATGATGCGCCGCGGCATTTTGGTTCTTGAGTTGTAAAGCGGTTTCGAAGTTTGCTTGCGCCGATTCATAAATCGACTTGTTTTCCTCGCTGCGCGTCGCACCAAATTCCTCATATTTAAATCCTCCGGTCGGGCGAGGCTGCTCACGCGAGTTAATCGTCAACCGTTCGGTGAGAGCAGTCAACCCACGGTCGACAAAAACCTGGCTTCGCCAGGCGAGGTATTGCGGGCGACCACCGATGATCAACAACAGAATGATTGCGGGCCAGGCAATGGCTGGTTTCCAGATGCTATCGAAACGGCGCCGAATATTTGCAATCCGCTCTGCGAATTTGCCCCAGACGGGTTCGACAGCCGGAATATCGTCAATCTGGTTCCGTTCAACTGCGGCGCGATCCGCCTCGACCAAATCAAGAATTTTTCGTACCTGCTCCTCAGGCGTTATCTGCCGCGACTGCGCAATTTCAATTTTCTCCGTGTCGGTGACGGGCGTCTGAATCATTTCCGTCAGCGCCGTGACGTCGGCAAAACAGTGGTTGCATTCATTGAGATGTTGCTCGATTCGCTCTCCTTCTTCCTGCGTCGTCATTTTTTCGAGATAGCGATAGAGCAAATCATCCTCGAAGCAGGCCCCGTTCGTTGCCGTGCTGGTTTTGTAACTCTTCCCTGGCATACCGGTAAATCTCCGCAAAGTTAATGAAATTGATTAAATGCTCAACTTCGTTACACTAGCCGGCAAAAAAAGCATACCACCTTCGGCCGAGCTGATTACTGAACATTTATTTGCCGCCATCATCTATTAAATAAGACACTCAAAGCGGCAAAAAGTCCCTTCGCGATTAAATTTTTTTGCCATTCGGCGGTCTCGTTTTTATGCGTCTTCGGATCATCGTGACAATATTACGAATGCGCTTGGGAGAAAGCGCGACGCGCTCGGAAATCTGCTGCGCCGACAGTCCTTCATAAACATGATGGAAAAAAATTTCCCGGTCGCGTTCCTTTTCATTCCCGGTCATGATTTCGTCGAGAATCATTTCCACTTCCCGGCGCAGGCTCTCGATCATCAATTGCTCGTCCGGAAGAGGCGCATAGGGATTGGCAAGGATGTCAATCAGGATTAACCCTTCGTTGTCGACCGGATCGTAAAGCGACTTTTTCCGGTGCTGGCGCTTTTGGGCGTTTTCCTTTTTCTCATATTCACTGACCGCCGTGCGAGCAATAAGAGCAAGATAGGAATAAATCGACTTATCGTTTTCGCCGATATAATTCCGCAGCCTTTTGCAATCATCCTTCACCAGCCGCACGTAAGTATCCTGCGTCAGATCCTCGCTAAGATTCCGGCCGTACAGATGTTTCAGGCCGCAGTATCGCGTGACCATTAAACGAATATGACCATCAAAACGACGATAAAATTCGTTCCACACCGACCGATTATCCGATTCTTCAGCACAACGCTTAATGAGATCGTTATTCGAGAGTTTCTTAAAATCCATAGGCGACGAAAGTAACCCGATTTGCCAGCCCTACAAACCGTGGTTTAACGGTGCCGCAAAAGGTCAACGGCCATCAACTGACAAAGTTGAGAGCCATCAAACAACAGGCGTGGAGAATGATTAAATTCAAGGCGAGAAGACACACATTGCACGGCACGGCATCATAATACAAAAGTAACCTTAAGAAGTCAAGCATTTTTAGTCTAACCGGGCAAAGTCCTCTTCGAGCTGCTGCTGGCGGTGCAATTGCGCGTATGGCCCCTCGTTGAGCAGCAGCGTTTCATGGGCGCCGCTTTCAACAATCCGACCGTCTTCGAGCACGATGATCATATCGGCATTTTTCACCGTCGAGATGCGATGCGAAATAATAATGCTCGTCCGCTCACGCATCACCCCGCGGAGGCCGCGCAAAATTTCTTCTTCGGTGTACGTGTCAACGGAAGAAAGCGCGTCGTCGAGAATCAAAATGCGCGGCTGCCGGATGACGGCGCGCGCAATCGCTGTGCGCTGCTTCTGGCCACCGGACAGGTTGATGCCGCGCTCGCCAAGCATCGTCTCAAACTTTTCCGGAAACGCCTCGATCTCTTTGCGAATCTGCGCCACTTCGGCGGCGGCAAAAATTTCATCGGCAAACAAATTTTTCCCGGCGGCGCCATTCTCCCGCGCCAGCCCGAAGATCATATTCTCGCGAATGGTGTCGGAGAATAAAAACGTTTCCTGCGGCACGTAGCCGATGTGCCGGCGCAAAATTTCCAGCGGCAGGCGTTTGATCTCCACGCCGTCAATTAAAATTTTCCCCTCGGTCGGATCGAGCAAACGCGGAATCAGATTCACCAGCATGGATTTGCCGCTGCCGGTGTGGCCGACGATCGCCAGCGTCGAGCCGCGCGGAATTTTCAAATCAATGTGGCGCAACACCCAATCGCGGCCGGGGTACGAAACGCCGACGTTTTGAAATTCGATATCGCCGCGGATCATCGTGATCGCCGTGTCTGTCGCGGCGTTGTCTTTGATATCCGGCGTTTCGTGCAAAATGCGATTGAGGCGGCCCATCGACGCCGTGCCCTGTTGCATGAGATTGACCACCCAGCCCAGCGCTATCATCGGCCACGTCAATTCGCCCATGTACGCAAAGAACGCGACAAACTGGCCTTTGGTAAAATCGCCCTGAATCACGCTGCGGCCGCCGAGCCATAATAAAATCAGCGTGCTCGCACCCGAGAGCAGGCCCATCATCGACCACAGCACGCCTTCGAGTTTGGCCAGCGATAAATTTTTGTGAAAATAATCCCGATTGAGTCTGGCGAACGCGCCGATTTCATAGGACTCGCGCTGATAGGCTTTGATCACGCGAATGCCGGAGAGATTTTCCTGCGCCCGCGTCGTCAGCCGGGAAAACTGCTCCTGAATTTTTTCATAAAGCTTGTGAATGCGGTCCATCGCATAGTTGACGGTGATCACCATAACGGGCAGCAGCAACATTGCCGTGAGCGTGAGCTGCGCGTCCATCCACAGCATGATCACCAGTGCGCCGATCCCGACGGTGAAGGTGTTGGTGGAATACATAATGCCGGGGCCGAGCAGCGACCGCACCGAGCCTAAATCATTGGTGGCGCGCGCCATTAAATCGCCGGTGGGAACGCGATGGAAAAAGTTGCGCGACAGCGTTTGCAGGTGGCGAAAGTAATCATTGCGCAAATCGTATTCGATCAATCGCGACACCACGATGATCAACTGGCGCATCCAGTAACGGCAAATCCCCCCGAGCAATGAAACCAGCAGAATCAAACCGCCGACCTGCAGCAGCCGCGATTTCGTGATATTATTTTCGAGCATGTCGATGGCATAACGCAACACCTGCGGCGCAAGCAGAGTAAAAGCGTTCGTGAGAATAATAAAAGCGATGCCGGCGAAGACCTGCCTGCGATATTTCCGCAAATAGGGCAACAGCGTCCGCAATTCGCGCAGCTCGGCGAGGCGGCCTTTTTTTTCTGGTGTATTCGGAGGCATAGATTTTAGCCCGTTTTTTTTCACCCATGGATAAAAAAGCTGCCAACGGATTTTAAATCTTTCATGCGTCAACTCAATTGTTTGGCAAAGAAATTTTTAAGCAAAATAATTGTGGCAAGATAATTTACTATGGTTTCACGAACTAATAATTTTGCCCTAATCTCTGCCTGCGGCACTGGCGCCAGGGCAGGCATTTTGCGATCAATTGCTTTTATCCGTTGGTCGTTTTTTCCATCTGTTGGATTAATTTTTTAAACCTGTTTGGTTCCGGCCCTGGCCTGCGGCAGGGCAGGCTTATCCGGTTTGTGTGTGTTGCATGATAAATTCCCGGATGCGGGCAAAAATAATTTCGCGATCGTAATCGACGGTGAGCACGTGATAAGAGTTTTCCACCGTCATTTGTTCGGCGGCGCCGGATTTGACGAGACTCATGAGCATGGCGAGATTGTCAAACGGCACGACATGATCTTCGGCGGCATGAATCGCGAGCACCGGCATGGTCACCGCCGATAATTCGTTGCGGACTTTGCGCAACATGCGCATAAGCTGGCGCACTGCGGACATCGGATATCGATCATAATTTTGCAGCAGCGCTTTGCCGTCGGCGTCGCGCACATCCGGGCCATTGGGTTTATAGCGCACCGGAACAAATGGGGCAAAAACATAGCTGGCAATTTCCAAATGCAACGGCAATCGCAACGCCTCGGCCAGCGTCACCACGCCGCGAAAGTGGTGATTCGCCGCGAGATGCAGTGCCAGCGTTCCGCCCATGGACTGGCCGATCACAAAAACGCGCGAGTGCTCTTGCTCAAGCTCCCGCAACGCTTGCTCGCTCGTGTCGAACCATTGCTGATAGGGAATGTCGCGCAGATCCTCCGGTTGCGTGGCATGTCCGGGCAGCGTCGGCACCGCCACGGCGCAACCCTGCCGGCGCAAAAAATTCGCCAGCCCCTCCATCTCCGCCGGATTTGCGGTAAACCCGTGCAGCAACAGACAGGCAATGGATTGTTCTCCTGTTTTGAGCATTGAGATTTAATATATCGTGCGCGAGGGAAAAAGTCAAGGCGGGAGGCGACGCGGTTGAACGAGCGCAGATTCAACCATGACGGGCCTTACTTTCTGATGCTGTAAAGAAACGCTCCCACTCCGACAAGCGTTTTAAAACAATTTTTCGATTAACGCCACAAACGTCGGATTGGCAAAAGTTAAAGCCGCCAGCGCGATGGCAATAAAGATATTCAATTTGAAGTTGAGGCTTTTGAACTTTTCATCGACGACATTGAACCTTTCTTCAAAGACTTCTCGCGTTACCAGCTCTTTCTTTAATTCATCCTTGAGTTCACTTTTAGCCAGTTCTTTTTTCTCTATAACTGCTCTGGCAGTATTGTCGTTGATTGCTTCGATGGCTGATTCCATGGCACTGGCGAATTTTTCCGCCTTATTTTTATCGCCCAGCGCCTCGACCAATAAATCAAAGGCCTGTCGCGGCAAAGTGTAAGAAGTTTCCATTTTTATCTCCGGCGTATTCGCTCACTATTAAAATAACTTTTCTATTGCCGAAACAAAAGTTGAATTAGCAAAAGTCAAAGCCGCCAGCGCAATGGCAAGCAAGACATTCAATTTGAAGTTGAGGCTTTTGAATCTTTCTTCAAATACCTCGCGCGTTAACAGCTCTTTCTTTAATTCATTCGTCATCATGATACTACTAAAAACTACGCATCTTTTTCCGAAAAGTCAAGCTCGGCTTGACACGAAAAGTTCTTTCGCCGTTTGCGCAATAATAGAAATCTCGTCATCCCGCAGCGTGCGCGCATCGAGCCAGAAATATTCCTCGCGCAAATAGCCGAGAATCGGAATTGCCGCTCGACGAAATTTTTTTGCCAGCTCGGCGGCGTAATAAATTGGGCTGCGCAAGCCGACGGCAAAACTTGGAATTTTTTCAATGGGCAAAGCGCCGCTGCCGGCTTCGGCGTCGGAAGCACGGACAATCGTTTCAAGCATGTCACTGCAATTCTCATTAATCGCTTGCTGTAATTGCGCGGCGCGGGCGCGCACGGCGCGCGGTTTTTCCGTGAGCATGCGCCACACCGGATGCGTTTTCACGAGCTGTTGCGGCTGCAAAAAAAGCCGCAGCGTGCTTTCCAGCAGCGCCAGCGTGACTTTGTCGCAGCGCAGCGCGCGCATCAGCGGATTCTTTTTTATTTTTGCAATCCAGCTTTTTTCACCAGCAATCAAACCGCATTGCGGGCCGCCCAAAACTTTGTCGCCGCTAAAAGTGACGACGCTGGCGCCGGCGCGAATGCTTTCACTCACCACCGGCTCGTACGGCAGGCCGAATTTTCGCAAATCCAGCAGCACGCCGCCGCCGAGATCATGAACGACGGGCAAATTGTGCTTGCGCCCCAATTTTACGAGCTCGTCGAGATGAACTTCCTGCGTGAAACCGACGACGCGATAGTTGCTCGTATGCACCGCGAGCAGCGCGCCGGTTTTGGACGTGACGGCTTCGGCATAATCCGTGATTTTTGTTTTATTCGTCGTGCCGACTTCCACCATTTTCGCGCCGCTCTTGCGAATCACCTCCGGCATGCGAAACGCGCCGCCGATCTCCACCAGTTGGCCGCGCGAGATGATCACCTGTTTCCCGAAAGCCGTCGTGTTTAGCGCGAGCAAAACCGCGGCGGCATTGTTATTCACCACGCCGGCCGATTCCGCGCCGGTTAATTGACACAAAATTTTTTCAACGTGCAAATTGCGGTCGCCGCGCTCGCCGGTTTCCAGATCGATTTCAAGATTACAATAGCCCGCCAGAATTTCCTGCGCATGTATTTGCGCTGCGGGCGATAAAACCGCGCGTCCCAGTCCCGTGTGCAGAATCACGCCGGTGCCGTTGATGACGCGCTTTAAACTCGCGTTCAAGAGTTGCTGCGCTTCGGCGAGCGTCAATTGTACAACCTGTTGCAAAACTTCTTCGGCGTCAACCTGCGCGGGGGGATTTTTTTTCCAACGCTCCCGCAAAGTTGCTATCGCGCGCCGCACACAGTCGGTGAGAATTGTGGAAGATAACCGGCTTTTCAGCTTGTCGATGATCGCAACTTGCAACACTTTTTCAACGGCGGGTAATTGACGCAAGACAAAATTACCAGGGTCATTCCGAGGCATATTCAAAAAACCCTCTTGATTTTTTCAGTAACAAAAATTTTCAACACGGAGAAAACTGAGCAAACAGAGATTAAAAAGCTAAAGAGAGTTTTCCAATCATTAACTTCTCTGTTTGCTCTGTTTTCTCTGTGTTAATCTTTTTTGGTTGCGGCTCGTCCTATGCTAATTTATAAAAGCGTATCACGACGGACAGGGCATATGCAGAGTTCCGTCTCTGCATAGAACCCCCGAATGAACACCCTTGGTGCTTGCATCAGGGGTGTTGCTTTTTGTGCTCCACCAAATGACACAGCGGATTTACGAACGCTATTTCCAAATATTCAAGCACGCCGTAATAATCAACGCGTTGGTGAAATCGATGAAAAACGCGCCGACCATTGGCACGATGAGAAACGCGCGCGGGGCCGGGCCGTAGCGTTCGACCAGCGCTTTCATGTTGGCCATCGCATTCGCGGTGGTGCCGAGCATGAAGCCGCAAAAGCCGCCGCCGATCACCGCGGCTTCGTAATCGCGCCCCATCAAACGATAAATCGGCCACAGCGCGATAACCGCGATCAACGCCACCTGCGCGACGAGAATAACCAGCAGCGGCAGTGCGAGTCCGGCGAGCTCCCAGAGTTTCAGCGTCATCAAAGCCATCACGATAAACAGCGCCAGCGCCGCATTGCCGAGATCGTCGATCACGCGTTGCGAAAGTTTTATTTTTTTTGTGACATCGTCAAAATTTCTAATGATCGCCGCCACTAGCATCGCGCCGATGTAAGCAGGCAAGGTAATTTTCATCGCCTTGAACCATTCGCTGACCCATGAGCCGATCCACATCGCGACGAGAATAACGACGATACTTTTGAGCAGCGCATAGGTTTCAACGTCTTCACCGGCGGGCGTGGCGCTCGCGGGTTCGGGCAGTTGCTCTTCAACAACATTGGCGGCCGTTGGCGGCGTGGCGAACGTCGACGCGTTTCGTTTCGGCGTTAATTTGTGGCGCTCAATCAAATATGTTGCCACCGGGCCGCCAATCAAACCGCCGGAAATAATTCCGGCCATTGCTGCCGCCACGGCAATAGAAGCCGCGCCGGTGACGCCGGCCTGCTCGAATAACGGCGCAAACGCGAGGCCCGTTGCCGGACCGCCGGTGAGCGTGACCGAGCCGGTAAGAACGCCGAAGAGCGGGTGCAGCCCGAACGGCATGGCGAGCAATATTCCTAAAACATTTTGGGCGACGGCAAAAATCGTTGCGACAATAAAAAAAAGAACGACCTGCGGCCCGCCGACTTTGAGCAAAGAAAAGCTCGCGCCAAAACCAATCGTCGTGAAGAAGGCAATCATTAACGGGCTTTGCAAGGTCGTGTCAAATTGAAATAACGTGACTTCATATCGGCGCGCGATGAGAACGATGGCGGCGATAAGCAAGCCGCCCACCACCGGCGCGGGAATGTTGTAGCGCGTTAAAACTGGAATGATGCGACGAATGCCGTAGCCGATAAAAAGCACGACGCCGGCGAAGGCAATGGTTTGGATCAGGTCGAGTTTGAGCATGAAGTTCTCCGAGTTATTGGAACATATTCTTCAACACAAACCACACATTCGCCGGACGCTCGGCGAGGCGGCGGACGTACCAGGGGAACCAGTAGCTGCCGTAGCTGATGAGCGTGCGCATGCGATAGCCTTCATTGGCCAGACGCAATTGCTCATCGGATTGAATGCCGTAAAGAAGCTGAAACTCATAATCAGTTTTGGCGAGGCCAATTTCGCCGGCGGCCTGTTGAAGTTGTTTGATCAAAATTTTATCGTGCGTAGCGACGCCGAGGGTGACGCCATTCTTTTTGATATTGGCCAGCAGTATTTTGGCCAGCGCGAGAAAGCCGGCGTCAACGTCGGCTTTCCTGGGATAGGCAATATTCGCCGGCTCCATGTACGCGCCCTTCACCAGACGAATGGCGGGAGAATACGGGAGCAGCGCTTCGAGATCTTTTGGCGTGCGATAAAGATAGGCCTGCACACACAAACCGACTTGCGGATATTTTTGTTTAATACTTTTGTAAAGCGTCAAAGTTCGATCAACATAACCGCTTTGCTCCATATCGATCCAGATCCAGTTTTTCAAGGCTTGCGCCCGTTCAACAATGGCCGTGAGATTTTGCAGGCAGAGTTTTTCATCAAAATCCAAACCAAGTTGAGTGGGCTTCACCGAAATATAGGCGTCTAAATTTTTTTGTTGAATTTGCGGCAACGCGTTCAGATAATGCTCGGTGACTTCCTGCGTTTCCGCGGCGGTCGAAACATTTTCGCCGAGACGGGTGACGATCGTGTTTATTTTTTTGGTCTGCAACTGTTGCGCGGCCTTCATGGCGTCGGCCAATTCTTCGCCGGGCATAAAACGCGACACGGCGCGGCGAATAAAATCATAGCGCGGCAACGTTTGCCGGAGTTTGCGATTTTCTGAAATCCAGAGCAATGCACCGCGAGCGAGACTCATGCTTTTCCTTCCTCTGTACGCGATTAAACAACAAATTTTCCAACCGCTGGAAACAAGGCAACGGATGAAAGGTGAAATCTTTGCAGAAAAAGCAAAAACTTTCAGGCTCACGGAAATGAACTCTCACGGAAATAAAACGGATGAAAAAATTCCGTGATCCCGCTGTGGCGGGACATTCCGTGAGCAATAATCTTTAAAGCCGAGGCCCTTGCTCGCGCCCGCGACCAGCGCAATTTTTCCGGTTAATCCAAGGTCCATTTCATATCCTTATTATTTTGCAAAAACCAGTTCAACAGTGAATCCAACGCCTGTTGCGTTGACGCCTCAAGCTGCGCGCCCGGAGGCCGAATGCCGGGATGCGCCATCGCGCCGCGGCGCCGCAGCATTTCCTTGCGAATCGCCATGCCGAGGCCTTCCTGAAATTCGAATCGCATCAGCGCCACGTTGCGATAAAAAATCTCCGCGGCCTTTTGCAATTCGCCGGCGTGAAAGAGTCGAACCACCTGCACCAGAATTTCGGGGACGGCAAATCCCGTCATCGCACCAGTCGCGCCCGCCATCAACTCTTCGAGCAAATACGTGCCACCCAGCCCGCCGAAAATGGCAAGCTTGAGATCGCCGGCCTGCTCGATCACGGCCGCGGTTTTGAACGGCGTCGGCGCGTCTTCCAGTTTGATCGTGCGCGCAGAGGGAACTTCACGCGCGATGCGTGCTAACAACGAGGCTTCCATCGTGAAACCGGAAACCGGCGGATAATCCTGCACGATGATCGGAATATCCACCGCTTCCGCGACCGCGCGAAAATGTCGAACCACGGCCTCGGAATTTAATTTCGGCAAACGCGGCGGGCTGATCATCACGGCCGCTGCACCGAGCGTTTTCGCTTTTTTCGATAGCTCGATGCACGTGTGCAACCCTTCGGTCGTTGCGCCGATAACGACCGGTACGCGTTTATTGACATGAGCCATCACGGTTTCGAGCATGAACAACCGTTCGCTATCGCTGAGTCGTGCGGTTTCACTTGTCACACCCGAAGCCGTCAACCCATCGACGCCGGCGCGAATGTACAAATCGATCACGCGCTTCAAACTGGCGACGTCAATTTCGCCATTCGGCGCGAAAGGCGTGGGAAGAACGGAATAAACTCCTTTTAACATAAAATGCCTTGTGAAAATTTTAATCAGTTAAAGGCAAAACTATTTTGGGCAAAACGATTAAAAAATTTTTGCCGATTACTTTATATTCTTCGACCGCGCCAATCGCCGCAGCATGTCGCGAATATCGCCCGCGCCTTTGATCGAAACATAAATCGTGATCGTTGAATACCATACCAGACAGGCAATCGTTAAAAGTCCCCAGAACCAGTGATTTTGCAGCATGTTCATGATACCGTCAATCATCGTCGACCTCCGAGGTTGGGCGAAGTCGGACTTGGTCACGAAAATTTTCTAAATTTGAAAAATCGTCGCGACCAAGTCCGACTTCACATTTTACGTTTTACGATTCACGCTTTACTCTGCGGTTTTATCAACGACCCCACCACCATCGCCAGCGCGACGATCACATACGTTGCGACGCCGCAAACGGTGTCGTTCGCTTTAAACCATTCGGTGTACGGGCCAACTTTTTGCAGAATCAGCGTTGATGCCGGAACTGCAGCGCCGAAAAAAATCGCCGCCGCCGCGCCCCAACTGTTGGCGCGTTTCCAGTAACAACAGGCGATCAACAGAATGGACATGCTTGAAAGATAAATCGAGCCGGTGATGCCGAGATACGTCCACAGATCGCCCTCGAGTTTGTACCAGAGGCCGTAAATCAACAGAAAAACGCCGATGATGGCGATGATCGTGCGATTCCAAAACAGGCCTTTTTTCTCCGACCATTTGCCTTTGCGAAACGGCGCCATGATGTCGTTATAAATGACGCTGCCCCACGTGAGCATATAAGAAGAATCGGTGCTCATATCCGCGGCAAGCATGGACGCCACGAGCAGCCCCATCAATCCGGCTGGGACAAGCATCGCCAGCATTTTCGGCATCGCGAGCAATGAATCGCCGCCGATTTGTTCCGGCGTTAAAATCGCCAGCGCCGCAATGCCCCAGATGCCGGGAATTAAAAAGCGCGCGACAAAAAAGAACGACGTGCCGGTGTAAACCTTGCGTCCGGTCGCCGTATCTTTCGCGGCCAGCACGCGCGCGATTTGCGTTTGCCACGTCAGCACGGCCGCGGTGTTCAGCAGTGCGTTGAAGATCACATACGACCAGCCCATGCTCTCATTTTTCAGCGGATTGAAACCGCCTTCGCCGTAATTCGTTTGCACCGTGTTGACGAGTGTGCTCCATCCGACTTTGTCGAGAATCAAAAACGTCGTGACAATCAAGCCGGCGCTCATCACGATGAATTGCAAGAAGTCGGTGACGAGCACGGAGAGCATGCCGCCGAGAATCGTGTACACCGCGACGCCAACGAGAAGCGCGGTCATCATGATTTCGAGATAGTCCGGGTTCATGCCGCTGATGTTGACGAGAAAATCGCCGCCGGTGCGCAGGAACACGCCCATGTTGAGCAGGCCGCCGAGCACGATCACGACGCCGGAAGCCCAGCGCACGCGCGAGCCGAATTTTCTTTCGAAGAGTTCGGGGATCGTCATGACGCCGGAATCGCGCAGCGGCTTCACGCAAAATCCGGTGTAGCCGACGAGAAACATCGCGAGAAACGTGAGCACGCCGGGAATCGCGCCGGCAAACCCTTTGGTGAATCCGTTTTGCGCGGTGTACATGCAGGTGACGATGCCGAACTCCGTCGCCGCCAGCGAGGCGATGCCGAGATAGACGTCCATCTCGCGGCCGGCCACGAGAAAGTCTTCCACTTTGCCGACATATTTGCGAACCATCACGCCGGCGATCATCGTCACCAGCAGATAAACGCCGACGATACTGCCGTCGAGAAGAGTGAAATTCATGCGCTTCCTTTCCGGTTGATGAGCGGCTGCGGTTATTGGCGCGGCCAGCGTCTTGAAACGGACTCTTATTTAACTAAGATTTTTTGGGAAGATGTCAAGGAAGATTTTTTGCAATGAAAATAGGGGCTTTATGTAATTTTCGAAAATTTGCAACTTTTATTACCAACGGATAAAAAGCCCCCAACTGCTTTTAACCTGGCTCTATCCGCCGCCGGTGTTGGTTGTAATTTTTCCTGCTTGAGCTTTTCATAAATAAAAAATCAATACAAAAACATCAAGGCGCGTTAAAAATCCCAATCTTAGCAATTGTTGGACAGGCCTTCGCCTGCCGAATGTTGACGCGAATCTTGTTTGCTGTAATCTGCGAAAATCGCAAAAGCCGTTTGTGCCCAATCGTTGTGCCGCTCGCAGCCATCACCCAATTGTTGCCATCCCATTGCTCGACTTCAAAAGATTCAACGCGTTGGCCCAATGCAATAAATTCTTGCAGCATCACACAATTGAATGTTTCTTGCTTTGACAAAGTGAGAACGAGCGATGCCCTCGTTACGGAATCGTCCGTCGCCCAATAAGTTTCTTGTTTGCCACCAACAATATTATTTGCTGAAAACTGCCGAGCATTGCCGCGCACATTCGAGGCGGTGATTTTTGCGCCGGCGGCAAAATCGCGCACGAAAGTTTGATCAAGCAAGCGCTTGAATCCCGTCAGCGCGTTCACATCATTTTCATGAAACCGTCCGTGGCGATCCGGCGGCACGTTCAACAACAATGAACCGTTGCGGCCGGCGGATTGAAAATAAAGCTCGAACAAACGCTCGGTCGATTTCACTAAGCTGTCTTGAGCGGCGTGATAAAACCAGCCGGGGCGAATCGACACGTCGCATTCCGCCGGAAGCCATTGTTTGCCATCGCGATGGCCCTCGATGCCTTCTTTGTCGCGGGTGTAACCGGGCGCGGGCGCGTCGCCGTTGACGCCAATGGGATCGTACATCGCCCAGCATGTTTCTCCGGCGTAGCCGTTTTCATTTCCCACCCAGCGAATGTCCGGGCCGACATCGCTGAAGATCACGGCATTCGGTTGGAGTTGCCGCACCAACGACCACGTCGTGGGCCAGTCGTAATAAGTTTTTCTATCAATCATTCGCGACTCGCGTGCCCCGCCGTAATAGCCATCGCCGCCGTTCGCGCCGTCGTGCCACACTTCAAAAATCTCGCCGTGGTTGGAGAGCAACTCGCGGAGTTGGTTGCGATAATACGTGAGGTATTCCGGCTTGCCCCGATCTTCATTTGAAGGTACAAAGGATGGTCGGGGCTTGCCGTAATCTTTGTGATTGCGATCCCACGGCGATAGATAAACGCCGAACTTCAAACCGTGGCGGCGGCACGCGTCAGCCAACTCTTTGACGACGTCGCCTTGGCCGTTTTTCCACGGACTGTTTTTCACCGAATGCTCGGTGTATTGCGACGGCCACAAACAAAAACCGTCGTGATGTTTCGCGGTGAGAATGAGCGCCTTCATCCCGACTTCTTTGGCGATACGCGCGATTTCATTCGCGTCGAAATCAGTGGGATTGAACAGCGCCGGTGATTCATCGCCGTAGCCCCATTCTTTGTCGGTGAAGGTGTTCATGGCGAAATGCAGGAAGCCGTAGTATTCCAGCTCATGCCATGCGAGCTGGCGGGCGGAAGGAATTGGCGCAATGGGCTGCAGTGGCGGAGTTTGTTGGGAGACACAAGAGGTGAGACCAAGCAAGAGCAGGAATAATCTGAGTTGAAGTTTCATGATCTATCGTCTCTCAGCGCTACATTAATTTTGCGAAATTTGCAGGCTGGAAGCCTGCGCTACGTTATTCTATAATGCTAACTGAACTCATCCAACTCCTCAAGCTCATCGTAATTCTGTATTTCATCTTTCAAGCGCTCGAATACGTTGAAAGCAATCGGACAAATCGAGCAATTGCTAATGACATTAGCGGTTCTGGAGACGAATTGATCCTTGTGCAAATGCGGGTAAGAAGCACAATCCTTGGGACGATGCGCATAATTTGAGCATTTGTTGTCAACCAGGAATGGACACGGTTTGGCATTGAAAGTGAATCCTTTTTTTTGATGATGAAATTCCACGCGGCATGAATCACCGCCGCCATGAGAACGAGAAGAAGCGCGGTCAGTGACATGAAGCTCGACTCAACACTCGATGACATTCACGGCCAGTCCGCCCTGCGAGGTTTCTTTGTATTTCGTTTTCATATCCGCGCCGGTTTGCCGCATGGTGGCGATGACCTGGTCGAGCGAGACTTTGTGCGTGCCGTCGCTTTTCATGGCCATGCGCGAGGCGTTGATCGCTTTCACGGCGCCCATTGCGTTGCGCTCGATACAGGGAATTTGCACCAAGCCGCCAACTGGATCACAGGTCAAGCCGAGATTGTGCTCCATGCCGATTTCCGCCGCGTTTTCAATTTGCTCGTTGGTGCCGCCGAGCGCCGCCGTGAGTCCCGCGGCGGCCATCGAACACGCGACGCCGACTTCACCCTGACAGCCGACTTCGGCGCCGGAGATCGAAGCGTTTTGTTTGTAGAGTTTGCCCATCGCGCCGGCGGTGAGAAAAAAACGGATGATGCCTTCGTCCGTGGGATTGGCCGAGAGCCGCTGATAATAATGCAAAACCGCCGGAATGATGCCGGCCGCGCCATTTGTGGGCGCGGTAACGACGCGCCCGCCAGCAGCATTTTCTTCATTCACCGCGAGCGCGTAAAGATTTACCCAATCCATCACGCTGAGCGGATCACGCAACGTTTTTTCCGGATTCACCGTTAAGTCGCGATAAAGCTCCGGCGCGCGGCGTTTCACTTTTAATACGCCGGGCAAAATTCCTTCCTGCCGCAGGCCGCGCTGCACACAATCCTGCATCACCTGCCAAATGCGAAAAAGTTTATCGCGAATCTCCGCTTCCGTGCGCCAGCATTTTTCATTTTCCATGACGAGCCGGTGAATCGCCAGGCCGTGCTCGCGTCCGAGCTGCAAAAGATCATCGCCGCTGTTGAATGGAAAGGGGATTGACTTCTCTTCATGAGATGGCGCCGTCGCCGTCGCTTCGTTTTCATCGACCACGAAACCGCCGCCGACGGAGTAATAAACTTCTTTGCGCAAAAGTTTCTCGCCAGCGTCCCATGCCATAAACCGCATGCCGTTCGGATGCAGCGGCAAGGAATTATTATAATGAAAGACGAGATACTTCTTTTCCTCAAACACAATTTCGTGCGAGCCCAGCAACGTGAGGCGGTTGGAATTTCTGATTTTTGTCAAACGCGCCTCGATTTGATCGGGATCAATCTGATCGGGCTTTTCGCCTTCAAGGCCGAGCAAAATCGCGCGGTCGGTGCCGTGCCCTTTGCCGGTGAGCGCAAGCGAGCCGAACAGCTCGACTTGCAAAATTTGGGTTTGCTGCAGCAGATTGTTGGCTTGCAGCGTTTCCACGAAGCGGAACGCGGCTTTCATCGGGCCGACCGTGTGTGAGCTGGAGGGGCCGATGCCAATTTTGAAGAGATCGAAAACGCTGATTTCTGACATAATGACTTCCCGTATTTTAAAAATAATTATTGCTAAATAAAGTAAATTTTTATATATTTAATCAATCCGCTTAAGCGGAGGTGGATCGCCCGCATGGGCGAGCGTAAGGGAATCTCTAACAAGGTTCCCTTATTTATTTTTTAGGGTACAGCACATAGCCATAGCCTTCTACTCTTCCATCATAAAGATGACGATTGAATTTATTCACGACAACATGAATGAGCCGTCCCGAAAAGGGTGCAAGTTTTTCATTCAGCAAGCCACATTTCTTCGTGTATTAAAAACTCTGAAACATTTTACGTAAATATTCTTTCACTGGCAAAATATCGGATTGCAGGGTCAAATCCGGCACGTGCTCGGCGCGCGGAATCGTGAAGACGGCCTGTGGATTTTTTTCAACCAGCATTTTGACGGCGGCGGGCAATTCCTTTTCCTCGCGCGCCGGATGCACAGGCACGGCTTCGAGACAGGGCAGGATTTGATCATACGCCAGGCGAAAAATATTCATGCTCACGCCGATGCGGCCGTCAACGGCGAAGCCGTGCATTTCTGCCGACGAGGGTTTTTCAATAATATCGACCAAATAACCGCGTGAATCTTTTTTGAGCACGGCAAAACCCAAGATCCTTTCCGGCGCGAATTGCAGCGCGGCGCGATCATAGTCGATCATCGCATGCTCATGCCGATCTTCCAGCATCAATCGCAGCGCTTCCGGCGAATACAAATTGTCGCTGTTGCAAACCGTGAAGGATTTCCCGCGCCATTCCGGCGTGGCTTTGAGCGCGTGCCAGAGCGCGTCGGCGGTGCCGAGCGGTTTGGTGCGGCCGGCGGGAATCGGTTGCAGCGCGTACGTCATGTTTAAATGGCGGAATGGCGCGACGACGCGCGCACTGTCGTAGCAGGCGCGGATTGATTCATCCTTTTCGCCGATGAGGATAAGGACGCGGCGATAACCGGCCGCGGCGATATTATAAAGGAGATAATCGAGAAACGGGCGATAATTGCCGCCGACGCCGATCATCGATTTGGATTTTTCTTCCGCATCGCGGCGCAGCGCCGGATCAAGCTGCGCGGAGACATCCTGCGCTTTTTTCATGCGCGAGGAAATGCCGCCGGCGAGGATGACGATGTTCGGGTGCATGTTAGTTTTCACGTTTATCAGCGCCGATTTGCCGCAACACGGCCTGACCAAGCGGCATCGTTGCATCGCCTAATTTCAGAATCACATTGAAATGATTGTAGCCGCGCATTTCCAAAACCTCCCGCGCTTCCCACGCCGCGGCGAATTCCCGGCTTTGACGTTTGAATTCGGATGTTTCATTGTCACCCCAGCACACGATCAATTCCGTCAGAACGAAGGGACGAAGAAACAACGGACTGTTGCGTCGCGCGGCGTCGGCGTCGAGTTGCAAGGGATCGTTGACGTACGTGAAACGAATCGGCTCTAAATCAAACACGCCGCTCACCGCCGCGCAGCCTTTTATTAAATTATTGGGAAGGGCATATTCGCGTTCCCAATCCGTCGCTGTCACCATCGCGGCCAGATGCGCGCCGGCGGAGCTGCCGGAAATGAAAATCCGCTGCCGGTCAAAACCGAGTTCATCCGCATTCTGATAAAGCCACGCCAGCGCGGCGCGGCATTGCCGGACGATTTCATCCAGATTAACTTTCGGCGCAAGAGCATAATTGAGCGCCACAAACGCGACGCCGTTCTGCACAATATCCGGCGCGGCAAAGCTGGATTCATTTTTACTCAATGCCTGCCAGTAACCGCCGTGAATAAAAACTTCGAGCGGCGCATTGGGCGAGGCGGCCGGAAAAAAATCCAGCGTTTCATCTGCACGCGCACCGTATTGAATGCCGGTTATCACTTTGCAATTCTGCCGTGCAACCTGGCTGCGTGCGGCATATTCCTGCAAAAAAACATGGATATCCGGAATGCACGAGCTGGGTGAATATTCGCGCTCCAGCTCGGCTTTGGTGAAATGGCGATAAATTGGTTTGGCGACGTTACTCATTATTAAAATAAAAAAATGACCCCACGGATGGAAAGCGACCAACGGATAAAGCAAGCGTAAAAATCCGTTGGTCGTTTTTCATCCGTGGGAAAATCACTCTGTCGGTGCTTCAACCCGTGTCCCACTATCCACTTCGACAATATATGCTTTGCCGCCAGCTTCCTCAATCGCTGCGGCCACGGTTTTCGTGTTTTCCGGGGCGTAGACAAACATGCAACCGCCGCCGCCGGAGCCGTTGATTTTGCCGCCATACGCGCCGGCGTTCATGGCCGCGTCGAGCATGCGATCAATTTTCGGCGTTGAAATTTTCAACTTTTCGCGCAGGACGGTTTGGCAATCATTCAATAATCTTCCCAGTTGACGATCATCCAGAGCCGGTTGGCGCAACAACGCCAGCGCCTCCAGAGTAATATCGCGATTGCGGAGGGTGCCGAGCAGCAGCGCCTGTTGTTCGGAATTCAAATCGCGCCGATGCTGATCGAGATTTTTTAGCTCGACCGTGTGCAACGAAAACTCCGGATAACGCGTCACAAGCTGCTGCGCAATTTTGAGCACGCCGTTTTTGACGCGCGCAAGAATGCCTTTGGTATCTTTGGGCTCGCCGGAGTCGCCCAGAATAAAGGATTTCAATCCGGGCTGCAGCGCCTCAATTTTTAAAACCGGATGAAACTGCAAAAAGAAAACGCCGCCGCAGGCGGTGGCGTAGTGATCCATCATGCCGCCCGGCTCGTGAAACTCGAGTACTTCCGCCGCATGCGCATAACGCGCACATTCGGCGGGCGATAATTTTTTCGCCTGCTCGCTCATCTGCGCGAGAAAATTGATCCACGTCACCACCAGCGCCGTCGAGCTTGAAGTTCCGGAATTGATCGGAATATTGCCGTGTATTTCAGCGTCGAAGCCGGTTGCAAACGTGAAGCCGTCGCGCCGCAACACATTGACCGCGCTGCGGAAATAATCGCGCTCTTCCTGATAAATCAGTGGCGCGGCGAGCGGGAAGGAAATCTCCGCCTGCATGTCCGGCAAAGCAAGATGCACGCGTTGATCATCCCGCCGCTGGCCAGCAATGGATATTCGCCGCGAAATGGCGCAGGGAATCACCGGCAGATTCAAATAATCCTGATGCTCGCCGAAGAGGCAGACGCGGCCGGGCGTGGAGACGCGCAAATGCTGGGTTACAGAATTCATGATCCGAATTTGAAAAATTTCACCATCCGTGTGATTGTGCAATATATTGAATTCCATTTTATAGTCAAGTAAAATTAAACGCTTGGTTTTCATCCGGCAATGATATTATATTATTCCGTCTTCAGTTTTCAGCGAAAGGACAGACTCAAAATGAAAATTATTTCCTGGAATGTCAACGGCATTCGCGCCGCAATTAAAAAAGGGCTGTTGGAGTTTATTGCACGCACCGCTCCCGAAGTTTTGTGCCTGCAGGAAACCAAAGCCCATCCCGAGCAGGTCGATTTTCTTTTGCCGGACTATCAACAATATTGGAATTCCGCCGAGCGGCGTGGTTACGCCGGCACGGCGATTTTTACCAAAACCAGGCCACTCAGCGTCAAAAATGATATGGGGATTGCCGAACATGATCGCGAAGGCCGCGTCATCGCGATGGAGTTGGCGGATTATTTTCTCGTCACCGTCTACACGCCGAACGCCAAACGCGATCTGTCGCGCCTCGAGTATCGCATGCAGTGGGACGCGGATTTTTTGAAATATCTCAAAAAGCTGGAAAAGAAAAAACCGGTGATCTTCTGCGGCGATTTAAATGTTGCGCATCAGGAAATCGATCTCACTCATCCGAAGGCGAATGTCGGCAACCACGGCTTCACGCCGGAAGAGCGCGCCGGTTTCACGAATTTTATCAAAGCCGGTTTCGTGGACACGTTTCGCGAATTTTATAAAGACGGCGGGCATTATACGTGGTGGAGCCAGATGAGCAACGCGCGCCAGCGCAACGTCGGCTGGCGTATCGATTATTTTTGCATTTCGGCGGCGCTGCGCCCGCGTTTGCAGGATGCATTTATTCTGCCGCAGGTGCTGGGCTCGGATCACTGTCCGGTTGGCATCGTGCTGAAATAAATTTATATGGATTAGTGGATTGCTGGAGCGCTGGATTTTGGGGATGCAGCGCCTTCTTGCCTTCTTGCCGCTCGCCAATTGAGCTTGTGATTAAAAAGCAATTGACCGCATGATTTAACGTGGATTTCAGTAAAATAAAACTTCAATAAGTGGAGTACAACATGAAAACATTGCTTCGTTTTTTTATTTTTTACTTTGGCTTCACCACTCTGATCTTTGCCCAGGGTCTGCCCGTCACCTCGCCCGAAAATGTTGGGCTTTCCAGCGAGCGCTTTAAGCGCCTGGAAACCGTCATGACTCAATACCTCGAGAAAAAGCAGATAGCGGGCGCCGTTGCGCTGGTGGTGCGCAAAGGGAAAGTGGCGTATTTTAAAAGCATCGGCATGCAGGAGGTTGAAATGAAAAAGCCGATGCAGGACAATACGATTTTCCGCATCGCTTCGATGACGAAGCCGATCACGAGCGTGGCGGTGATGATGCTCTATGAAGAAGGCCGGTTTCTGCTCAATGATCCCATTCATAAATACCTGCCTGAATTTAAAGACATGATGGTGCTCAATCCGGAGCGCGCGACCAATGGCCACGCGAAGGCTGATTCGCTGGTGCCGGCGAAGCGGCCGATCACGATTCGGCATCTGCTCTCGCATACCTCCGGCTTGACCTATCATTGGAACGACAGGCTGGGCGAGCCTTATAAAAAAGCCGGCATCGCGCACGGCCTCGGATTGCACAACGAGACGCTCGCCGCGAACATGAAGAAGCTCGCCAAACTCCCGCTGCTGTTTCATCCGGGCGCGCGGATATTGAGCCGAAAATCCGTGGAGTTGATGACGGCGGACTTTGCGGACGACTTAAATCCGAATAACGGTTTTGGATTGGGTTTTGGGATTCGGCGCACCCTGCCCGAAGGCGGCGAGCTGGGCTCAGTTGGCGCGTATGGCTGGAGCGGCTTTTGGAACACGCAATTCTTAATCGATCCTCGCGAGCAGATGATTTCGCTGGTCTTTACACAATTGTATCCATACGCCGCGGTGGATTTGATGGACAAATTCACGGTGATGGTTTATCAGGCCGTATCAGATTAATTCTATAAAACAGTTGCCCCAACTGATAGATGAACCCAGCGGATTAGCTTTATCAGTTGGGTTCATCTATCGGTTGGGCACTTAAAGATTTTTTCTAAAGAGACTGATAAAACGGAGAAATAACGTGACCTACTTCCCATCCCAAACCCGCTACGACAGCATGCGCTACAACCGCTGCGGGCGCAGCGGCTTGAAATTGCCGGCGATTTCGTTCGGGCTGTGGCACAACTTCGGCGGCGCTGATGTTTTTGAAAATGGCCGCGCCATGCTGCACCGCGCTTTTGATCTCGGCATCACGCATTTCGATTTGGCCAACAATTATGGTCCGCCGTACGGCTCTGCTGAAGAAAATTTCGACAGGATTTTTCAGAAGGATTTTGCCAGCCATCGTGATGAGCTGATCATCTCTTCCAAAGCCGGCTGGGACATGTGGCCGGGGCCGTATGGCAATTGGGGTTCGCGTAAATATCTCATCGCCAGTTTGGATCAAAGTCTCAAGCGCATGGGATTGGACTATGTCGACATTTTCTATCATCATCGTCCCGATCCCGAAACACCGCTGGAAGAGACGATGGGCGCGCTCGATCATATCGTTCGCAGCGGCAAAGCTTTGTATGCCGGCGTTTCGCAGTATGATGCTCAGCGAACCAAACAGGCGGCTCAAATCTTGCGCAAACTCGGCACGCCCTGCCTGATCCATCAACCCATGTACAGCATGTTTGTTCGCTGGGTCGAAGACGGACTGCTCGAGGTGCTGCAGGAAGAAGGCATCGGTTGCATCGCTTTCTCACCGCTGGCGCAAGGGCTGCTCACAGACAGATATTTGAGCGGCATTCCCGCCGACTCGCGCGCCGTCAAGCCGAAAGCCTATCTGCGTCGCGAAGACGTCACCGAAAATAAATTGGAGAAAGTTCGCCAACTGCATCAGATGGCGCAGCAACGCGGCCAATCAATGGCGCAGATGGCGATTGCGTGGGTTTTGCGACACCCGAACATGACCTCGGCGTTGATTGGCGCGAGCCGCATGAGTCAAATCGAGGAGATTGTGGCGACGCTGAATAATCTCAATTTCACCGACGATGAATTGAAAGCTATTGATGGAATTTTAGCGTCTTGAATTTTCCAACACGGACGGTTATTAAACACGAGGATCATACAAAAAAAATGACATCGAGAAACTTTGACGCCGCATTGGTTTCTCTCGAGGATATCGCCGGTCTGGAGGAATTTACCAACCGCAAGCCAGAGCTGGATTTTCTGTGGAGCCTTGCCGACAAAGCCATGCGAGGCACCGCCTCGAGCTACGCCATCATTGCCCGCAAGGGCATGGGCAAGACCGCTTTAATGCTGGAGTTCCATCGGCAATTGTTTACCCGACAAAAGAAGGTCGTGCCTTTTTTTGTCAGCTTTGCCGAGGACAAAGAAAAGCCGGGGATGGTGCAGTTGACTTTGGAAAAATTCATCTCCAAGCTGTTCGTCACTTTTGCCTTTCAATATGGGGCTTTTAAGAGTGGAAGGTTCTCCACACCACCCAGGCTGCCACGTATGATTTCCGAGCAAAAGGAATTTTTTGCCTCCTTCGGCGATCCCTTGTTGGAAAAAGAATTTCTCGGCCATCTGCATGCTTTAGAGACGAAAGATATTGAAGGCGCTTTCGATCATGCCATTGAATTCGCCTCCGAGTTTACCTTGCAGCGCGGCGAGGCCGGCATCGTCATGATCGATGAATTTCAAGTCTTGACGCAAATCTACGATGAGCGCTACAAGAATTTTCGCAACATCACCGAGTGGTTTCAGAAGCCGGCGGAAGCGCGCTGGTGCCCGATGGTGGTTTCCGGCTCAGCCGTCAGCCTGGTCGTCGATACGGTGATGGGAGGGTTGCTGGCTCGCCGCTTCGGGCCATATTACCTGGATCCTTTTGAGCCGCAACACAGTTTGGAATATGCTTATAAACTGAGCCGGAGTGAACGGATCAAGCTTTCGGAGGAATCTGCGGCCGACATTCATCGCCTGACCGGCGGCAATCCTTATTACATTTGGTGCTTGTTCAGCAGCCTCGGTCTCAAAGACAGTGATCTTTCGACACGCGGCAAGCTGGAGGAATTGTACCTCTTTGAGACCACCAACCGCCAGGGCAAGATTCGACAATTCTGGGATACCCATTTCAAAGCGTTTGCCGACAAGATCAACGACGACAAGATCGGCTTGCAGGCGTTGTATCAACTGGCCGTCGCCAAAAAGGAAGCGCGCATCGAACAGATTGCCGTCAAGCTGGGGGTGGAGCCGGAAAAGGTGCGGCGGGTGCTGAAGAACCTGGAAGCCGCCGATCTCATCGAGCGCAAGAGCGGCGCGATCTATCATCGGATTACGGATCCCGTGCTCGCGGCGTACGTCGAGCGGGAATATCAAACGGATTACGCCGGGCAGAGCCTGGAGAAATTTCTCCAATCGCAGCTTGGCGTGTTGCGCAAGCGCATGGGCAGCGCGGCGCGGGCTTTGGGCGAGGCGGCGGAACTCTACACGCGCCTGGTGATGATGCACTTTGCCGGCCAGAAAGTGGATGCCGCGACGGCCTTCAATCTTGACGCCGGCATTCTGAAATTGCCCAAATTCAAGAAGGTGGAGCATCGTACCGGCCTCGTTATTCGGGGTGAAATAATTGAGTTTGATCTTTTGGCCGAGGGCGAAGAAAGCTGGCTGGTGGAAGTGAGGTATCGCAAGAAGCAGGCAACGTTGAATGACGTGGAAAAGTTTCTCCGGAAATTGTCAAAAATGAAAGGCTGGTCCCGTCTGGCGGGGCCGTTGCGCGAGGGGCGAAGGTTATGGTTTTTTTCACGCAACGGTTTCAATGACGAGGCCGCTGCCCGCTTGCGCGAACTCGATATCCTGCACAGCGACTTGTCGGGATTCAATGCTCTTTGCCGGGCGGTTAAGATCGGCGAAGTCGCCGTGGTGGACTGATGCGCCGCAGCAAGCTTCACCGGTAGTTTCTTTAACCACGAAATTATAATGAAAATGACATCGAAAAACTTTGACACCGCTTTAGCTCCTCTCGAGGACTTCGTCAGTCCGGAGGAATTTACCAACCGCAAACAAGAGCTGGATTTCCTGTGGAGCCTTGCCGACAAAGCCACGCGGCGCACGGCCTGGGGCTACGCCATCATTGCCCGCAAGGGCATGGGCAAGACCGCTTTGATGCTGGAGTTCTATCGGCAATTGTTTACGCAGCAAAAGCAAGTCGTGCCTTTTTTTGTCAGCTTTGCTGAGGACAAAGAGAAGCCGGGCGTGGTGCAGTTGACTTTGGAAAAATTCATTTCCAAGCTGTTCGTCACTTTTGCGTTTCAATATGGGGCTTTTAAGAGTGGAAGGTTCTCCACATTGCCCAGGCTGCCACGAATGGTTTCCGAGCAAAAGGAATTTTTTGCCTCCTTCGGCGATCCCTTGTTGGAAAAAGAGTTTCTCAGCCATCTGCATGCTTTAGAGACGAAAGATATTGAAGGCGCGTTCGATCATGCCATTGAATTCGCCTCCGAGTTTACCTTGCAGCGCGGCGAGGCCGGCATCGTCATGATCGACGAGTTTCAAGTCTTGACGCAAATCTACGACGAACGCTACGAGAAATTTCGTGACATCACCGAGTGGTTTCAGAAGCCGGCGGAAGCGCGTTGGTACCCGATGGTGGTTTCCGGCTCGGCCGTCAGCCTGGTCATCAAAACCGTCATGGGCGGTCTTCTCAGCCGGCGGTTTGGGTCATACCATCTCGATCCTTTTGACGCGCCACACACCCTGGAGTTCGTTTATAAGCTCAGCCGCAAGGAGCAAATCAAGCTTTCGGAAGAGGCGGCTTTGGGAATTCATCGACTGACCGGCGGCAATCCGTTCTACATTTTATGTTTCTTCATGAGCCTGGGCCTCAAAGATAAAGACCTTTCGACCCTCAAAAAGGTGGAAGAGTTGTATGTCTTCGAGACCACCAATCGTGACGGCAAAATGCGCAAATTCTGGGACGATCATTTTAATGAATTCGCGGACAAGATCAATGACGACAAAATCGGCTTGCAGGCGTTGTATCAACTGGCCGTCGCCAAAAAGGCAGTTCGTATCAATACGGTTGCCGTCAAGCTGGGTGTGGAGCCGGAAAAAGTGCGCCGCGCCCTAAAGAATTTGGAACGGGCCGACCTGATTGAAGCCCAAACCGGATCGATTTATCCGGTTTATCATCATATCACGGATCCGGTTCTTGTTTCGTACGTCGAGCGGGAATATCAAGTCGGCATGTCTGGCCGGCCCGTGGATGCTTTTGTGAAATCGCAACTGGTCAAGCTGAAAAAGCACATCGGCAGCGCGGCTTGGGCTTTGGGCGAGGCGGCGGAACTCTACACGCGCCTGGTGATGATGCACTTTGCCGGCCAGAAAGTGGATGCCGCGACGGCCTTCAATCTTGACGGCGGCATTCTGAAATTGCCCAAATTTACGAAGGTGGAGCATCGTACCGGCCTCGTTATTCGGGGCGAAGTAATCGAGTTTGATCTTTTGGCCGAGGGCGAAGAAAGCTGGCTGGTGGAAGTGAGGTATCGCAGGAAGCCAGCAACGTTGAATGACGTGGAAAAATTTTTCCGGAAATTGTCAAAAATGAAAGGCTGGTCCCGTCTTGCGGGGCCGTTGCGCGAGGGGCGACGGTTATGGTTTTTTTCACGCAACGGTTTCAATGACGAGGCCGCTGCCCGTTTGCGCGAGCTCAAGATCCTGCACAGCGACTTGTCGGGATTCAATGCCCTCTGCCGGGCGGTCAAGATCGGCGAAGTCGCCGTGGTAGACTGATTCGCGGAAGCTTAACCTCGCTTCAGCTCACGCGCATTCCGGAAGAACTGGAGTACGATGAGAATTATTTAGCCGGCATTATTCACGCGCTGATTAAAACCCCAAATAATTTTAAAGACTATTTTACCATTGAGGAGTGAGCATGCAGAAAACTCTCAAGCTCGGCATGGTCGGCGCGGGCTTTATTTCAAAATTTCATGCGCGCGCCATCAAGCAGGTGCGCAACATAGAAATCGCGGGCGTGGTATCGCGCACGTCGGCGTCGGCGCAGGCGTTTTCGCAGATGGTGAAAGATCACGGCCTCGGCGAGTGCGCGGTTTATGCCGACGTCGCAGAGATGGCGAAGCATGTCGATGCGATCGTCGTCAACTCGCCTAATTTCACGCGCGTCGAGATCGTCGAGAAAATCGTTGACGCCGTGAAAAAAGGCGCGGCGTTAAAGGGATTGATTTGCGAGAAGCCGTTGGCGCGCAATATGAAAGAGGCGCGGCGCATCGTCGAACTCGTCAATGCAACACAGCTCAAAACCGCGTATTTTGAAAACCAGGTTTTCATGAAACCGCTGCGCACGCAAATGCAGCAGCTCGCGCCGCAGCAAAGAACGATGGGCCCGCTCACGCTCGCGCGCTCCGGCGAGGAACATGGCGGCCCGCATGAGCCGTGGTTCTGGAATCCGCTGCAACAGGGCGGCGGCGTGCTTTCGGATATGGGATGTCATTGCCTCGCGGTCGGATGGTACTGCCTCACGCCGCTCGGCAAGTCGCCGACATTTTTGCAGCCCATTGCAATTTCCGCAGATTGCGCGCTGCTGAAATGGGGACAGAAAGAATGGCGCGAAAAGCTGCTGCAAAAAATGGGCGTGGATTACGGCAAAACTCCGGCGGAAGATTTTGCCACCGGCATGGTGACGTACAAAAATCCCGAAACCGGCCAGCTCGTGAAAGCGCAATTCACTGTGTCATGGATGTTTGAGAAACAGGGCTTGCGTTTGTTCATCGATGGCATGGGGCCCGGTTATGCTTTTGAATTGAATACGCTCAATTCTTCGCTGCAGGTTTTTATCGGCGATGCGGCGGCGGAAGCGGTGGCCGATGCCGAGACGGCGCTGGAAAAATCGACGGCCTCGCGCGGCCTGCTCGCGGTGCAATACAACGAAGCGGATTTGTACGGTTACACCGATGAGTATGAAGAAATGGCCAATGCGTTTTTGGCAGGCCGCGACGGATTGCTGCCGTTGAGCTACGGCCTCGAAATCACCAGGCTCTGCATGGCCGCTTACATGTCCGCCGAGCGCAAGCAGACGATTGATCTCACCGATCCGGCGGTGCAAAAAGAGCTCGAGACTTATGTGCCGCTGATTCAGCAAGGGCGCGGCGCAGAAGTGTTGTTCGCATAGCGCAGAGGCTACGCCCGCAGGGGCGTGGCGCATGGCGTTTTTGAAAAATCCCGCTAGGGATGATATGTTTATAGCTAATGATTCCCTCCCGCATTCAAAACCCCGCTCGGGCATACGTGTCAAGCTAAGAGCCCAACCAAAATGGGGAACAAACGTTCAGTCTAGACTTTTGCAAAATTTGTTCTAGATTATAGTGGCATGAAGACAAAACATGCCCCTAAAAAATTGAACGAG
>Ga0247727_10002478_pt1 | contig 42175 bp, 57 predicted proteins | sample WisWelCaveWW1625_FD_202498 | JGI IMG/M metagenome (GOLD analysis project Ga0247727, IMG submission 202498) | Biofilm microbial communities from Wishing Well Cave, Virginia, United States - WW16-25 | ecosystem: Environmental > Aquatic > Deep subsurface > Groundwater > Cave microbial mat | place...
CCCCACCCGGCCTTGATGCCCGCTCCGGCCTCGATGCCCCACCCGGCCTTGATGCCCGCTCCGGCCTCGATGCCCCACCCGGCCTCGATGCCCCACCCGGCCTCGATGCCCGCTCCGGCCTCGATGCCCTCTCCGGCCTTGATGCCCGATCCGGTGAGCGCGACCACCCTGCCGCGTACCGCGATCGTCTTGCGGAACCTGACGTAGCCGAGACCAGCGGCGATCTCGATATGGCCGTCGTACACGCTGTCGAGCGCGGTACCGGTGTAGTAGCCGTCGCCGTCGAGGTCGGCCTTGGTGATCTTGAGCGTGTCCATCTACACTTGACCTCCAGTGCCCACGCCCGCGCTCGAGCCGTCCAAGTTCGAGCGGGCGTCGGCGGTCGATTCCTCATCAGCCGCAGCCCACGTATGAGCCGCGCACAACACGCGCAGCGCGGGCGCGCCGCACAACCAGCAGCGCCACCGGAACTGCTCCGGCCGGTGGTCATGCCGCGGAAGCTCCATGACGCTCATCGGCGTCTCCGGCTGAGGGCCGCGTACAACCAGCCCGCCGCCAAGACAGTCGCCACGACCGTGCCCGTCACGCCGACAGCTCCCGCACCGTCAGATGCCGAACCCGCGAGCCGGGCGGGCGGCGGGCGTGCAGCGGCGCGACGCGTTCAGTCCCCGGGTAGCGCGACGCGGTTCGCGTCAGGTAATGCGAGAGAGCGGACGCAGGCCCCGGCGCCGTGATCGCCAGCGACACGGTTCGGCCGGTGATCGCGTCAATGACCTCGAACCGCGGCATCACGCCGCTACCTCGAGCACGAGTTGGGAGCTGCCGCCGGGGAGAGGATCAGCCAGGGGCGGCGGCTGCTCAGCGGAGAGGACGCCCTCCCTCATGCGATGGTGACTGACGTCCCCTCCGCTCAACAGCCCCGTAGCGGTGTCGCAACAGCCCGCGCTGCCCTCGATCCGGTACGCATAGGCCCCCGGGCCGGACACGCCCGGCGTGCGCTCACAAACGATCTGAACACCGCGCGCACGCAACTCGGCAGCGCGGCTGTTCAATCTGCATGGGCCGATCAGCCAGTGGATTTCCGGCACCGAATGCCAGCCGCCGTCCGCGAGCACGGCAAGGAGACGATCGCACTGAGACGGGACGGTCACGGCCGCAGCTCCTCGCGGGCCTTGTCCTTGGCGGCCTGCAACGCGTCGATGAGCACGTCGAGCATCTCCGCTGCCTCAGGACGCTTCCGGAAAGGGATTCGGCTCCCCGGCCTCCTCGACCAGGAAATACTCGACCGGCTTGCCCGTCGCCTCGGCGATGCTCGCGAGCAGCACGGCACCGGGCCGGTGCCACGCCTTCTCCAGCTTGATCAGGTGCGACCGGGACGTTCCGACCTGAGCCGCGAGCTTGTCGTGCGACAGCTCCGCCGACCGCCGCGCCTGCCGGATCCTGCTCCCGATGAGCCTGCCGGGCGCGAGCCGAATCCGCTCCTGCAACCCGTTGAGATCCTGCAGCGCTTGCGTCACGTGTCGATCATACGACACGTTGCGAAGCGTGTCAAGTCCCCGACTCGTGGCACAGGCGCGGGCGTTCGTCCACGCTACGTGTCGTGGCGACGACCGGCGACAACATCGAGAAGGGCAGGCGGATCCGCGAAGCCCGCATAGCCAAGGGGCTGAATCAGAAGGAGGTCGCGGAGCAAATCGGCGCGAACCCCGCGACGATCAGCAACATCGAGAAGGGACGGATGGGGGTGACGCGCGAGCGCGCGGAGGCCCTCGGCCCGGTGCTCGACGTCGACCCCGATGACCTCGCCGAGGTCGTCTCGCTGAGTCTTCTCAGGCGACTGGAGTCGATCGAGTTCCTGCTCGGTCTACTCGTCCCCCGGGGATTACTCGAAGATGACGCCGCGCTTGCACAGGCGGAGAGGATGGTGGCGGAGGCTCAGGCACTTCTTCAGCGGCGAGCGCAAGACGAGACTCCCGAATCAGGATCATGACTCCCGCCAGGATCGCATCGAGCGCCGCCCGATCATGCGGGTCGCTGATGTTGAGCAGCACGGCCGCAGACCTCCCCCCGTCCGATGGCACTGCGATCGTCCCACACGGGCACAGAGGAGTCGAGATGCCCAGACCGATCATGCCCCGAATAGCCCTGGCCGTTCTCGCCTCGACCATCGTCGCCGCGCTCGCCGGCTGTGGCGACAACGGGCAACGTGTCGAGGAAACGCTTACGACCCCGACCGAGGAAACCTCCCCCGTCACGACATCCGCGCCGCCCCAGACCAGCACGTTCGTGAGGGACGTGCGGGAGAACTATGGAACGCCGGGGTACGAGGTGTCGTGGTGGCAGCATGTGCAGGAAGTCAAGGTGGCGCTCGGCTCCGGTCAAATCTGGACGGAGATCTACCCCGATGAGGAAGGCCGAGCGCTGGGACGGACCATCTGCCTGGGCGCCTTCAACCTCGGAAGCGGCGTCGACCATGTGCAGGTACTCGGCTCGGATGGCGGGCCGCTCGCGACCTGCCCGTGAGCTTCGGTGCGGGCGACGCGATCCGCCGCGCGTTGGAGCGACTGGTTGGCCCGCTTCCCGTTGACCCCGCGCGGCCGCTCACCTGGGATGACGTCGACACGGGCTGGGAGATCATCACCGACGGCTGCTGCCCCGCCTGCGACATGCTGCACGGGCGCGTGTTCGCCACCCAGGCCGCGCTTGAGCGGGTGATGCCGTTGGGCGGGCCCAACCCGGCGTGCGAACTGGGGGGCGGCTGCGTCTGCAGGACGATGCCGATCCGAGCGGGCTAGCCGGGCGGTTCGATGAAGCTGGCGGAGTCGCGGTTGCCGCCAGCGGGCTTCGCGGCGACAGCGGTGAGGAAGCTGAGCAGCCCGGCCGCAGCGCCGGCCTTCCAGCACGTCGACCAGTTGATCGCGTCCCAGCCGCCCTCGCCGATGATCCCCGTCAGGTACAGCAGGATCGCTCCGGCGGCTGCCTGGACGGTTGTGCGAACGGTCCGCTCGACAGTGTCAAGCCAGAATCCCCAGGTCATTGTGTGTCTCCTTTCGCGCATCTGTTTTCGCCGAGGCCGGCCAGGATCAGGTTGAAGCGGGCGCGGAAGATGGCGGCCGACGGATCATCGGTTTCCTCGCGGATCCGCACCGACTCGCACACGAACAGGATCAGCGCGTCCCGCTCCCGCTCCGCCTCGCCGGTGGCCCCGACGATCGAGACTGCGGCGACCGCGAGCGCGGCAGCCATCACAAGCGCGGCGGCGATCACGGCGGCGTACCTCACACCGGCACCGCCGTCAGCTGAAACATCGCGACCGCCAACCCAACCGAGGCGCCGACGACGACGACGACGAGCGCCCAGAACGCGAACTTCATCTGCCGCATCTCGGCCCTCATCGAGCTCACGCGTTCGGCCAACACTTCGGGTTTCAAGTCCTCGATCTCCCTCTGCCACTGCTCCAGGCGAAGGACGCGGTAGGCGATCGTGCCGTTCGGCGGCTCATTCACTAGGTCTCCTCTCTGACGGCGGTCACCACGCTTCGACCCGGTCGACGGGGTACACGCTCCACGCGGCAGGCAGCGGCCCGTAGTCCGCGATCGACATCCGCGAGCGGCCCTGGACGGGGTAGACGCCGACGGTGACATTCACCCTCGCGGCCCGCACCCGCGCTTCCGTGTACGCGCCCAACGCGGTCTTCGACGGGTACTCGTTGGCGAACGCCTGAGGCATCACCACGAACGCGTTGAGCCGCTCCCACGAGACGTTGTGGTAGAGCGGCGACTCGGTTGAGAGGCCGAACTCGACGCCCTCCGAGCGGAGATCATCGGTTTCCGCAAGCAGCCCGGCGGCGGTGACCGCGCCTGCGTCGAGTTCCTTCTCGCAGTTGACGACGCAGACGGTGCGACCGTACTCGGCTGTCAGACGGCACAGTTTGCGTATGTCGTCTGGCGTGTAGCAGCGTGCCCACCAGCCCCACGGGATCCCCTGCCGTTCCAATTCGGTGCGCCACACGGGCCAGTCGCGGACGTCGGTGGCGCCGTCGAACGCGTTGAGGACGCAGGCGGTGAAGCGCCGCGCCTTCATGCCTGCGGCGTGCTCGACGGGGCCGAGCGGCCCCCCGTCGGCCTGCACCGCCATCCCCACGGGGCCGGCGAACACGCCGAGGCTCGCGGGCTGGCGTGGCGTCGGCCAGTCGGCCACGTCGACGTGCGGGCTCACGCCTTCACCTCGCGGACGGTGAGGCCCGGGTACATGCGGCGCGCCCCCCGCTTCGCGTTCCATTTCGTCCGGTAGCCCTCGCTGACGGCGAGCACCTGCCCGTTCGACGCGACGAGACGGACATACCAGGGTTGGCGTCCGCCGCCCTTGAAGATCTGGACGACGTTCACGTCAGTCTGTGAGGTCGTCGCGGACACGGATGAACGTACAGCGGCGGGCCGAGCGGGCGCGGCGCATCACCTTGCCGCCGTTCGCGTCGTCGCCGTAGGCGGTATTTCCTTCGATCGTCAGGATCGTCCCGAATCGAGTCCACGGAACGGTCAGCCGCCGCTCGACGATGCCGATGTGGTCGGGCCAGTCGTCCGAGTCGAAGCGGTAGCAGACGAGATCGCCCTTCCACGGCCGCGGGACGATCGCCCCGACCTTCTCCGCCCACGCCTCGAGGAACCCGACGGACGCCCGTCTGGGCTCGGGGATGTAGGCGCCGACGTCCTCGAACATGGCGCACACGAACGCTGAGCACCACGGGTAGCCGACGAGGCCGTTGGCGCGTCGGCACCAGTCGTCGATGCCGCCCTTCCTGACCGGGTCGTAGGGGCCGCGGTTCGAGTTCGGCGGCTGCTCCTTCACACCGAGGAACAGCTTGGCGCGCTCGAGTGCTCGGATCCGTGCTGGCTTGACTGAAGGCATGGCCTACTATCGGCCGGCCGCGTCCTCGCCCTCGTCGCGGCCGAGTTGCAGTGTGCGTTCCGCGATCGCCGCCTCGTCGGCGAGCAGCGCGAGCTTCTCCGCCTCCGCCTCGTCGGCGCCATCGCCGGTGGCGTCGTCGACCTGCACGTAGATGTTGTGCACGCCGTGCCCTGAGATCACGTACACGGTCGGCGTCGCGCGCGCGACCGCGAGAGCGCGCTCGTGGAACTCGAGTCGGGCGCCCAGCTGGCCGCTGAAGCCGCGCTCGGCCTGTGCTGACGCGCGCGTCACGATGTGGCCGAGCTCGGCGCCGGTGACGCCCTGCGTCATCGCCTGCTTCAGCACCTCCGCCGCGACCTTCTCGACGAGGCCGGCGACCTGCTCCGGCTGCGCGTTCGCGCGCGCCTGCTCCAACGCTTCCTCCTCCGCTGCGACGGAGCCGTGCGCGACACCGACCGTGTACCCGAGTTCGGCGAGCGCGGCCAGCCGCGCCGGCAGGTCAGGCGTCATGTCGGATCCTGACCGGGGTGACAGCCATGAACCGGTCCGCGAACGCCTGCGTGCCCGAGGTCACCCTGTACTTCGACGTCAGCGACACAGCCCCCAGGCCGGTCTTGCGTCGGCGGCGGATCAGGCTCGACTCTTCTGTTTGGGAGAAGCAGGCGTCGGCGTCGACGGCTGCGGTGGCGCCGATGTCGTAGCTGTGCCGCATATCGCCCGTGTTCGTCGTCGCCCGGTAGCCATGCTGCACGTCGTAGTCGCCCGACTTCGGCAGCGCCACCGTCGGCCCGGCCGTCGTCAGCCCCACGTATGTGGTCGACGCGGTCGACTCGGCCGCGGTCACCTCCGACCACAGCGGCGGCCCGCCCAGGAACCGCCACTTATACGTCGCCTCCGACGCTTCGAAGACGAGATGCCAGAGCAGCCCGTTGGCCGAATCGACCTCGACGTACGCCTCGTCGCCGTCCTCGAGCCCGGTCAAAGCGGCGAACTGCGCCACCGTCAGCGTGCGGTGGCCGCGGTCGAGCAGCTTGTTGATGTTGTCGCGGAGGTAAAGATCCCACATGCTCTCGGTGAAGATGTCTCCGGGAGCCTTGTCGGGAATAGGCACGTTGACTGTCACGGCCTACTATCGGCCGCGCCCGGCTGCGTCTAGTAGACGAGCTGGGGGCCGACGGTGGCGCCGTTAGCGGCGATCTGGGAGGTGCCGATCACCATCGGCGTGTACGCCGGCTTCTTCGACAGCACCCAGCCGGTGGAGTGTCGTCGGCCGCGTTGCGCGATCTCGTGGCGGACGCGCTCGATGTGGTAGACGCCGGCGGTGCCGCCCTCGGCTTCGCTGACGGAGACGACGTCGGAGAGGTCGCGGCCGAGCGCCTGCCGCAGCGTCGAGGGGAGCCGGTTGTCGATCTGGAAGTCGCGCAGCGGCCGGCGTGGTTTCGCGGTCTGGGAGAGGACGTAGTTGGCGAGCGCGTCGGTCTGCGAGTCGGAGATCAGGTAGGGGGTTTCGAGGTTGAGGCCTTCGTGGTAGCCGAACTTGTTGATCGAGTCGCCGTCGGTGGCGGTCGCCTGGTAGCCGGTCTGAGTGCGCTTCACGCGGACGACGTTCTCGATCAGCCGGTGGTCGATCGTGGGGCTGACGCGGGTCATGTCGTCGGTGATTGTGGCGGCGACGGGGCGCAACGCACGGCTTTGGCGGCTTTCGAAGGTGGCGACGCCGGCGGCGGAGATGTAGAAGACGCCGCGTTCGGCGTCGAGGAGGTCGCGGGCGATCTGCAGCCCGGTTTTGGTGCCGTCGGCTGAGAAGCCGGGGAGGTTGTCGCCGGCGTCGAGGCTGCGGGCTTGCGGGTCAATCCAGCCGACCGCGTCGAGCAGCTTCCCTAGTGCGGCGCCGGTGCTGGTCGCGCCGGTCGCGGCGATGGTCGGCTTGACAGAGTCGAGCCAGTAGAAGAGGTCGACGGCGCGGATCTCGGCGACGGCTTTGCCGCGGCCCAATGGCGTCCACGTGATGCTGTCGACGTGCCCGTAGAAGATCGGGTAGGTGACGCCCTGGTAGACGCCGCGCAGCCTGAGCGGCTGCTTGCGATATTCGAGCAGCCCGTAGAGGGGGCTTGAGGCGTTGTCTGGGTTGAGGAGGCCGTCGCGGTCTCGGACTGTGACGGTGCAGACGCCGGCCTGGGTGGTGTCGAGGTTGGTGGCGCGGCCGCGTTCGGCGACGCCATGCTGGAACCGTGCGGAGAGGTTGTCGTGGGGGCCGGTGAAGGCGGTGTCGAAGGGGCTGATGCCGAACCGGTCGGTGCCGCCGATGGTGGAGAAGCCGATCGTGAAGATGCCGGCCACGTACGCCTGCCACGCCACCTCGAGCGTGTAGGCGGCGAGCGCGACACGGTTGGACGCGGCGGCGGTGCTGCGGCGGAGGAAGACGACGAGAGGCATCTACGTGTTGAGCTGGAAGCTGTCGCCGCGCCAGACCCCGGGCGCGGCCGACGTCAGCGGGCCGGGCACCGACACGACCAGGTCGAAGCCGTCGAAGGCCGGGCCCAGCTCGATCAGCGCAGGCTCGGTCTTCAGCGCCAGCCAGGCCGCCACATGGTGCGTCATGCGCCTACCGGGACGGGTCGCCAGCGTCGGACGCGGCCCCGTGCCGGCACGGTACGTCTGGAGCTTTGACCACTCGCCCGGGTTCTGCACCCGCCACGTCTCATCCTGGGAACGCTTCCCCGTCGGCCCCGTCGGCTGCATGAACTCAGCCCATTCGTTGTCGAGCTCGGTCAATGCGGTCATGGGAACGTCCCTTCGATCTGGAGCGTGTATGTCGTTGAGAGGTCGCCTTCGCCTTGCGGGTGCGTGAATTTGAGCCAAACCCCGATTGTCTCGCCTGGGGCGAGCGTCCCGGTCGGCACGACCTTTGCCGTGTCGTCGAACGTGAGCCCGGCGGGGGCGGTCGTCCGGTTGGTGACGGAGCCGCTGTCGCCTTTCGAGGTGGCGAGCGCGTGCGTGACACGGGCGGCCGGGTCGGCGCTCTGCGAGACGAGGGCGCTGTTGAGTGAGTCGGTCGCGTGGGTGTTCTTCCAGAACACCTTGTAGTAGCGGCTCGTCCCGGCCGTCGCGGAAGCCTGGAACTCGCGGTGGACGGCGAGGAAGCCGCGCTCACCGACCGGGATCGTGCCGACTGTGGTCCCGGCGACGCTGCGGCGGACGGTGACGACACCGGCGGCGTCCGCGCTCATCGAGACTTTGAGGACGCGGGCGACGACGCCGAGCGTGGACAGGATCACGGCGGTGGTGCCGTTCAGGGTGACCGTCTGCTCTGCGACTGTCCCGTCGAGCTTGCGGCCGCGGACGGTCACGCTCTGCGTCGTGTCGCCCGCGGCGGAGGAGACGACTTCGATGTCGTCGTCGGCGGCGAGCGGCGTAAACGCGACGCGCACGTCGGGGTCGATGGCGCCGCCGGAGGTGGCCGAGTCGTCGGCTGGCATGTTCGCCGAGGCGTAGCAGACGAGGTCGGTGATGGAGCCCATCTAGGACGTCACCTGCTTCCACACGGCGGCGCCGGCGGCCGCGGACACGCACCACCACACCTGCTGGTTGTAGTGCCAGGTGTCTCCGGCGCTGATGCCGTCGGCGGCGTCGTCGGTGCTGGTTGGGGCCGCGAGCCCGATCCAGACGCGGGATACTGACGCGGTGGTGAGCAGCTCCCCGAGCGTCTTCTGCGCGGCGCCGACGACCTCCCACGGCAGCGCCGCCACCTGCGCCACGGGGACGCTGAGGGTGGGGAACGCGACCTCTAAGGCGAGCCCGTTGAGACGGATCACGGGTGACGCGTCGGCGGTGAAGCCCCACCGGTACTTGAGCGCGTTCAAGGCGGCGGCGGTCCAGGCGCCGCCGGACGGCTTCGTTGTCAGCACCTTGCTCTTGAACGCTTCCGCGGTCGTGTTCGGGTCGAGCGCAGACTGCACGGTCGTCAGCGAGGTGCCGCCGTCGTCGGTGACCTTCGACGTGTACACGGAGCCGCCCGCCGTCGTGTCTTGCTGCACCGCTTCGACGACGCTGATCGCCACGGGCGTCTCCGACGTGTTGGGGAAGTCGTACTCGAGGTATTGGGCGGCGTTGGGGGCACCTGTGGCGTAGACGCGGTCTGTGGAGCCGCCGATCGGGACGTCGTCGATGCGTCCGGCGGAGACGGCGTCGGCGTTCGTGACAGCGACGCCAGTGGCGCCGTCATGCTCGAAGAAGAAGGCGGAGGGGGACGCGTCGAGGTTATGAGCGGCCGGAGCGGACGGCGAGAACAGCTGCACGTGGTGGTCGTCGAGGTAGGCGGTGACCGCTGTGGAGAACAGCAGGTCTTGGATGTCGTACACGTAGCCGGTATGGGTGGCGTTCGAGCCGATCTGCCGGTACTGAAGCTGGCGGGTGGCGACGGCCAATGAGATCGCGTCGCCGTTGACCCAGGAGCCGCCGTGCGGCTTCATCCGCCACGTGACCGCCCACGGGTTCGCGGACGTGTCGATCGAGACTTCGACGATGTACCAGGTGCCGTTGACGGGGACGGTGGCGTGGGTCTTCGTGTCGAGGGTGCCGGCGGAGTCTGCTCTCAGCTTGATCCGCTGCGACGCGGCCTCGCCGGTGTTGCGGCCGTCGACTCGGACCTCGACGAAGTGGGTGTTGGTGTTGTCGTAGATGTGCAGGATCGGCCGCTCGCCGCCGCCGGCGCCGATGCCGGCGAAGTCGGGTCGCCACGCGAACGGGACGACGACCTTGTTGACGGTCGGGTTGAAGTCCTTGACGAAGTGGCCTGGGCTGGCGAGGTTGACGTGCAGGTAGTAGCCGCCGGAGGCCGGCCGCGGCGTCGTTGAGATGACGGTGATGCCCGCGGTGGGGTTGATCGCGAACGGGCCGATCGCGGTGAGTGTCCCGTGCGCCGGGCCGATGATGTCGACGATCGCCATCGGCTACGCGCCGACGTACGAGTCGACGGCCGCGATGTTCGTGAACGTGCGCGGCAGCCCCGTCACCGGGTCCGTGAACGTCGCCGACGCCGCCGCCGTGCGGCTCGTGTTGACGACCGCCCAGCCGCCCGTCCACCGCTGCGCGCGGATCGAGCCGCTGACCAGCTGCCCGCCGACCTTCGTGCCCCACGCGATCTTGTGCACGGCGTCGATCCAGCCGGGCGTGAAGAAGGCTGAGGATGCGTCGATGGCGCCGGACCCGGTTACACGCATCGACGCTGCCGCGTACCGGATGTTCGTGAGGTCGGTGAAAGCGCCGGCGCCGAACCCCATGCCGCACTGTCCCGCCGCGAGCGACGTCGCGTACAGGCCCGCCGTGTGCGGCAGCCACCAGTCGTACCAGGCGACGTCGTCGGTCGAGCGGCGGATCCCCTGCGACACGGTGGTGCAGTACTCGGCGATCATCATCGACACGTGCGGGCCCACCTGAGCCCACCACGCGTTCTCCGCCGCCCCCGTGTTCGAGGCGCCCTCCCCGGAGATGAACCAGTGCGTGTTCGCGGCCACGTAGAAGCCGTCCGCGATCAGCTGCGCCGCGACCGCCTGCAGGCAGGCGACCGTCGCGGCAGCCCATGCCTGCGGCGTGCTGTACGCCACCACGAGCGCCCCGGACGAGTCCTTGCGGTAGTACGGCCAGCCGCCGTTCTGCGTCCCCGACGATACGAGGATGTTGTCGAAGAAGACGCCGTCCCAGCCCTGCGTCAGCATCTGCCCCTTCAGGTACTGGTAGGCGAGCGCCTGATACGACGCGGACGCGCCGTCGACGAGCCACGAGTTGAAGGGCGGGTAGTAGAGGGGGTTGCCGGCGGCGTCGTACAGCTGCCACCGGTCGGACGGGAAGTTCGCGTCGTGATACTTGACCTCCTCCGTGGGGACGGAGGTGCCGGCCGCGAACCGGTTCGTCTGCGGCACCGCGGCGGACGTCGCCACCGACGCGTACGTCTGCGTGCCGAACGCGGACTGCGCCTCGAGCAGCGTCTTGTACATCAGCAGGCGGCCCTTCGGCGGCGGCTGCGCGGCAGCCCACGCCTGCCACGCCTGCCGGTTCGCGTCCTGGTTCGGCGACAGCACCAGCCAGCCGACATACGGGTAGCGGCTCGTGTCGGTGAACACGTTGGCGCCGTAGTTGAAAACGAGCAGCCCTTCCGTCAGGAACGCGGAGACCGGCGGGGGCGACGTTGAGCCGACGACCTCAACCCAGACCGCGGCGCCGGCGGCGGCGCTGCCGCAGATCCACACGCGCTGCGTGATCGGGTTGGTCCAGTGTGCGCCGATCGTGTAGCCGGCCGCTGCGTCGTCGGTGACCGTGGGGGCGCGCGGCCTGACGAAGTTGAGCGCGACAACCGCGGGCGACGGGGTGGCTCCGACGACGCCCATCAGGCCACCCCTATGTCCTGCAGAAACGTGCCGAACACGTTCAGGGCCTCGTTTAGCGTGGTCGCGTCGACGTCGATCGTCCTGTCCGCGTTCACTCCTGTGACTGTGTAGGCGGGGAGGCCTCCGATGCGAACCGTGACGTCGACCTCGTCGCCTCCGGCGTCATCGGCGACCGTGAGCCCGATGCCGGAGCCTTCGATCAGGTTGACGCGGGGACGCGTGCCGACGTCGGCGCCGGAGTTCTTCCGGAAGATGAGAGTGGCACCCCCTGGCGGCGGGTAGTAGGGCATCTAGAGCTCCGTGACGTAGGCGAAGCCGCCGGCGTCGGACGCCCAGGTGCCGCTCACGAGGCCCGTGTAGATGGGGTCGGCCATCTCGACGGTTCCGTAGGGGGCGAGCCGCCACGTGTACGACGTCGGCGAGGCGGCCGCCCCGTACTTGACGTAGAGGACGGCGGGGGAGTCGTTGACGATGATCAGCCCGGCGCGGCCCGCGTTCGGGCCGGCGAGCGTGACCGCAGACCCCGACACGTCGGGAACCTGGGTGACGGCCGCGGAGGCGACCTTGGGTGCGCGGACGGGCAGCGGGTTGGTGGCGCTGGCGTCGACCGCCTGCCCGGTTTCGCCGTGCTCGACCTTCATGCGGACGTGCTCGACGCCGCTGATGGTGTCGGCGGCGAACGTCTTGTTCGGGACTGCGCCTTCCGCGTCGGTGGTGAAGCTCACGGCCTACTATCGGCCGCGCTACAGGCTGATCACGCGGTCGAGCGCCGCCTTCAGCTCGGCCGCCCAGGCTTCGGCGATGCGGTAGTCGGGCTGGCCGATGAGATGGCCGATGTGCACCTGGACGCCGCCTGCGAGGCCGCGGCCGGCCGCGAGTTGCTCGAGCGCGCGGGTGAGGTGCCGGTCGATCACCGTCTCGCCCGGTGAGACCCTCGCGAGCATCGTGTCTTCGCGGCCCATCCACACACCGGGCACTTTGCCGCCGTGCGCGAACCCGATCGGGCCGCCGCCCTTCGTGGCGATGTTGCCCATGCCGGCGTTCACCGGCGGCCCGCCACCATCGGAGGTGTTGCCGGTGGCGTCCGCGAGGGCGGCGATCGCAGCCGCCAGCTCCGCGATCGCCTTGCGCACCTCGTCGAGGGACTGCTGGAACGCGGCCGCGAACATGGCGCCGATCAGCGCCCCCGCCTCCGCCAGGTCGAGGCCGTACTCGGCCAGCAAAGCAAGCAGCTGCGCCTGCGCCTCCTCGGCGGTCAGCTTCTCGGTCAGCAGCCCCTGCTGGATCTCGATCAGCCGCTGCTGGAACTTCTCGCGCAGCAGCTCCCGCTCGACACGTATCCGCTCCCGCTCGGCCTCGAGCGCTTCGTCGGCTGCGCGGCGCTCCGCGTCCGCCTGTTTCTGCAACCCGGCTTCTGTCTCGTCGAGCATGAACTCCTGCAGGTCCTGCTGCGCCTGCGCGAGCTCCTCGAGGCGCCGCATCTGCTCTTCCGGCGTTTCCCCTGGCGGCGCCTGAGAGAGCTGCGCGATCCGCCGCTCGATCTCCGCGCGTCTGCGGGCGCGGCCGGCCGCGTCACGTCCTTCCCTGAACTCGCGCAGCCTGCGCTCGCCAGGTGTTTCCTCGCCAGCGCCGATCTCGAAGCCGAAGCGGGCGACCTTGGCGCGGGCGTTCCGGATCAGCCGGTCGGTTTGCGCGTCGAACACCCTGAGCGCCTTGTCGGTCAGCCGCTGGAACGCCTCCCCGAACGCGTCGCGTTTCGCGGCCACGTCGTCGCGGAGCCGATCGAGCGCTCGTTCTACGGTGTCGCGGACGCGGTCCATGTCGCGCTTGATCCTGTCGAGCTGCTTCTCGGTGACGACATGCCCGAGCTCCTCCTGCAGCCGCTTCAGCCTTGGCATCAGCTTTTCGCGGATCTCGTCGGGCAGGTTCGCGATCCGGTCGGCCAGCTGGCGTGCCATCCGTCTGGCGCCGGGCAGCTGGTCGCGGAGGCTCATGGCGTCAAACCACGCGTCCTGCAGCTTCGACAGCTTCTTGCGGAGCTTCGCGAGTTCCTTGTCGGTGTCGACGTTGCCGAGCTCGGCGAGCAGGGCGGCGAGCGCCTTGCGGAACTTCGCCTTGAGCTCCGGCGACGCGAGCCGGCCGATCATCCGCTTCATCGCGTTGAGCGTCGCGCGAGGGCCTTTCAGCTCGTCACGATCGAACTTGTCGGTGTCCGTGCCTGTGCCTGGGCCGACGAGATCGGCCGCGTCACCGAAGGAGACGCCGGCGCCAGCCGCTCCGGTCTCGTACGCCGCTGGGCTCGGAGTGGGCGCTGTCTTGGTGGTGCCGCCGGTCTTGGCGAGGTCGACGGGGTTGCCGCGGTCGGTCGCGATGTGCACGTGCGTGCCGGCGCCGGCGTTGACAGCGAAGCCGATGATCGCGCCCTTGCCGAAGAACACGCCGGCGCGGCGCGCGGTCGACCGCATGTGCGTGATGAAGTAGGAGGTGCCGGACTTCCCCAGGTAGGTGATCTGGTCGCCGAACACGATCTTCGTGCCGACCCTCGTCGGCGTCGCGGGGCCTTCCCTGAACTGGACGACCCGCATCGGCTCCGGGGCGAGCACCGGCGTGCCAGGCCGCACCTTCACGTCGACGGCGTTCCGTGACTGCCAGTCAGCCTGGTCGTGCGTGCCCTGGCCCGGCGTGCCGATGATGCCCTGGTTCTGGCCGGCCGGGATCGGCGCCGTCAGCCCGCCCGGCAACTGCGTCGCCGTAGCGTCCGGCTTCAGCCACCAGGCGTCGGGACCCGGCGCCTTCTTGAAGACGCTCTCCCAGACCGAGTTCCACTTCTTCCCGAAGCCGGTGTCGGAGAGCGCCCCCTTGAACGTGAAGCCGACGACGACGCTGATCGTCCACGGGTTGCGGCTCAACGCCTTCAGCGCCCCGAGCAGACCTCCTGAGGCTCCCGCCGCGGCCGCGCCCCCGACCAGGCCGCCGCCGATCAGCGCCGCACGCAGCTTCGCGACCCGCGACAGCATCACGGCGCCGAACGCGAGCTCGCCCGCCTGCACCATGTCGATGCTGAGCGCGCCCGTCAGCGGCGAGAGAGCTTTCTTCACGTTGCCGATCGCCCTCGCGAAGCCCTGTGCGAACCCGGCCGCCGACCGGAACGCGTCCGCGAAGCCGTCACGATGCTCAACCAGCCAGCTGCCGAGGTTCCGCAGCGCCGGCACAGCGTGCTCCTCCAGCCACATCGAGAGCCGCTGCACGCCAGCGGCGAACTCCGGCTTCGACGACCAATCCACGATCGCCTGCATCCCCCGAGTGGCCAGTTTGAAGAACGGCTCCATCGCCGTGCCGGACGCCTGGTTGAAAGTGTCCTTGATCGTCGACAGCAGACCCGCGAACGAGTGCGACTGCGCCTCCGTCAGCCCCTTGAAGCGACGCTCCGTGTTCGACACGAACGCGGCCATGAACGCCTCCGAGGAGACGGCGCCCTTCGACACCAGCTCCATCGCCCGAGGTACCGACACGCCGATCTCGCGCGCCAAGTCCCGCCAGGAGAAGGTGCCGGCCTCGTTCAGCTGCATCATCTCCTCGGCCATCACGCGGCCCTTCGACTGGATCTGCGTGATCGCGCGCACCGTCGACTCGAGCGCCTCCGGGCTGCCGCCCATCGCCGACACCGCCTCGCCGACCGCCCCCAGGATCGGAATGATCTTCTTCGCCTCGAACCCGACCGACAGCAGCCGCTGCGAGAGCGGGATCAGGTCCTTGAACTCGAACGGCGTCTTCGCCGCGAACGCCGCCAGCTCACCCAGGAACCGTCGGGCCTTCTCCCCCGACCCGAGCATCGTCTTGAACGCGATCTCGGCCCGCTGCTTCAAGTCGTTGAAGCGGAAGCCGGCGAAGACGATCGACCCGGCCAGCCCGGCAGCGCCGAGCCCGCCGATCGTGACCGCGGCCCTGGCCGCCACGCCCCCAATCGCAAGCAGGCTCGACCGTGCCGACCGGCCAAACGAGACGACGCGGCCCTCGTTGCGGCGCGCCGCAGTGCCGACCCGGTCGATCGCATGCTCCGTCTCCGCGCCCGCCCTGCGCGCGCCCCGCGACACTCCGTCGAATCTCACCTCGACCCTAGACATCAGGACTGCTCCCAGAGCTGCTCGAGCGGATCAGGGCCGTCGCCGCGCCACGGGATGCCGCGCAGCTCCCCGAGGTCGGGCATCGGGTACCCGTCAGGCTGGAAGACCGGGCCGCCTGCAGGTGCGCCACCGGCGGGCTCCTGCTCGGCTAGACGGGCGTAAGCGTCTCGAAGGTGGAGTCCGAAGGCTCCCCAGCTGACGTCTCGCCACCATTCGGGCCCCCACCGGTTGACCCGTCCGAGCCATAGGATGGCTTCTGCGAGTCCGTGGTCGAGCCGAAAGGGTCTTTCCCCTCTTCCTGCACCGCTGCGGCGCTTTGGTGTGTTGCAACACCGTCTGGGTGGTCTTCCGCGGCGGCGGGGGATGCGAGGGTGGCGGCGACGGCGGCGGAGGCGGATTCGTCTCCGGAGAGGAAGCCGATCGCGGCCAGCGTCTGATCCTGGTCGAGGTCGAGATCCGGGGCGTCCGGCGTCTTCTCGCGCACGTAGCGCATGACGAGGCCGTAGGCGTCCTCGAGCACGTCGGCCATCTGCGCGGCGTCGCCCTCTGCGAAGGAGAGGTTGATGCGGGTCTCCATCCGCAGCAGCCCAACCATCTCCGGCACCGACAGGCTGCCGCGCACCGGGAACTCCCGCCGCTCCCGGCTGCCGTCGACGTTGACGGTTGATGCGAGGACGCGGTCGGCGGGGGCGAGCAGGTCGAGGTCGAGGACGTCCGCCATCGCTTAGCCCTGCCCGTGCGGGGCGGAGATCGACGTCACGTCGTTGACGAGCGTGACCTTGACGTCGTAGCCGGCGGTGGTGTCGTAGCCGGCGAAGAAGTCGAGAGAGTCCATGCCGAAGCGCCGCTTGTTGCCCATCTCCGCGGGGGCGCCCTCGACGTACATGCAGGCGGGCATCTCGACCCACATCGAGTACGTGTAGGCGGTGGCGCCGATCACCTTCGTTTCCTTCCACCTGGCCTTGGCGGAGAAGGTGGTGCCGGCCAGGAGTGCGACGAGGTCGTCGGTGTCGAGGATCCGCTTCGGGATCGACCCGGTGACGGCGACCTGGTCGTCGCCGTGCTCCATCGCGTCCGGGAAGAAGCTGGGCACGGTGAGCCCGAGCGTGTTGATGGCCGCGAGCGGGTTCGCGATCGCGAGCGTGAAGTCCTGGGTGCGGCCTGAGGAGGTGAGCCAGGTGAGGGTGAGGTCGCGGCGGCGGAACGGCGGGATCGTCAGCGCGATCGGCGCCGGCACCGTCGTCGTGTCGGCTGCGGCGCGGGCGAACACGAGGCCGAGCAGCTCGGCGGTGAGCTCGCCGGCGGCGTTCAGGCCGAGGCTTGAGAGGCCGACGCCGTTGGCGGTGACAAGGACGTCCTCGGTCGCGTAGTTGATCTTGACCTGCGCCGTCTTGGCGTCGATCGAGTCGCGCTTCGAGAACACCCAGCGGGAGGCGCCGGTCGGGACGTTGACGTTGATGGCCTCGCCACCCACCGTCGCGGGGTGGGCTGAGCAGCCCGTGAAGGAGGTCGCCGTCTTGCCCGTGTAGGTGACGGTTGTTGCGAGCATCACGAACGCGCCCGAGGCGGCGAAGAGAGTCGTGTCGGCGACGTTGACGGTCGTCGAGTCGAGTGCGTTTACGCCCGTCGCCGTCGTCGCGTCGGGGTCGGTGACGAGCGCGCCGCCGGCGGTGAACACGCCCTTGAACCCGGCCAGCGACAGCAGCCAGGCGAGGTCCTTCGGGTAGGCGCGGATCGAGAGCGACCCGGCGACCTGGAAGCCGTCGATCAGCCTGGGCGGCGACCCGAGCACGCCGCGGAGCTCGTCGGAGCGGTCGAGGTACTGCGGGCCCGGCCGCAGCACGGCGGAGCGGGCGGGCAGGTACAGCTTGTCGGTCGAGATTTGGTATGGCGTCGCCGCCGTGTTCGCCCCTTCGTAGACGGGGGACTCCTCGATCGCCATCTCGACGAAGTCGACAGCCGGCATCAGCCGTCAGCCCCTTCGCCGGCGGCGGGCTCCGTCTCATCCTCGGCAGGCTCGTCGCCGGCGTCGGGCTCCGCGACGGACACCTCGGCGAGGCCGGCCGGGACATGGTTGTCGGGCCACACGACCGGCGCCGCGCCGGCGTTCACCTTGACCCGCTCGAGCGGCGCGTCCAGCTCGTCGACGAGGCCGAGCAGCTCCTCAGCGGTGATCCCCGCGACCCTGGCGAGCTCGGCCACCTCGACCGGGACGCCCGGCACCCACTCGCCCGGCAGGCCGACAAGGTTCACCGGCGTCGAGCCGGCGGCCTCAGTCAGCACGAGCGCGTCAACCTTCGCCTTCGCCATCGGCCTACTATCGGAGCGGCCGGCAGGAACGCTGGCTACAGCGTCTGGCTCTTCGCGAACGACGGCGCCAGCTCGGCGGGCAGCGACAGGCGTTCCGCCTCCACCTGGGCTTCGGTGCCGAACTCCGGCTCGTCACCCCAGAACGCGCCGGCCGTCGACCCGCCCGTGGCTTCCAGCTGCGCGATCCCCGGGTGCGACCCCGTCGCGATCGTGCCGCGCTGGCCGGCGGTGGTGTTCGACGACGGGTCTCCCATCGCCTGCCCCCAGATGCGCTCCGCCCGCTTCAACAGCTCGCCGAGCTCCTTCGGCGAGTCCGGGATCCCGGCCAGCACCCGGGCCAGCGCGCCGTAGGCGGCGCAGTCGGCGAACGGTTCGCGCTGCGCCTCGGTTAGCCCGCCGGGGCTGTGGCCGCGGGAGCTGATCGCCGCGTCGATCATCGTCGACAGGTCGGCGAGCACCTGCTCGACGTCACCCTGGTTCGGATGGCTGCCAGCCTGCGAGTAGAGCGTCTGCCAGCGGCCGGCGCGGGCGAGGACGTCGGCGTGGGTGGCGTAGACCGCCACTCAGCCGCCGCCTACTCGGACGTCTCTTCGGCCGGCTCTGCGGCCGGCTCTGCGGCGGGCTCGGGCGCGGCCGCTGCGGGCGCCTTCGGCTTCGGCAGAGTGCGGCGCTTGGCCTTCGGTTTGGCGGGCGCCTTCGGCACGACGGGCTCGAGCGCCCCGGTCTCCAGACCGCGTGCGACCGCTTCCGCTGGCAGGTCGTCGAAGACGTTGCCCTTGCCCTCCACCTCGCCGCGGGACCCGTCCTCCTGCACGAACCCGAGCACGTCGAAGAGCAGCTTGAACGAGGCCATCACGCCACCGCGGTGATGACGTACACGGCGTCGGGCTGCGGCAGCGCGATCGCCGGCCACCGGCCAGCAGAGATCCGCTGATGCACCGCCGGCTTGCCGTCAGCCTCGACCTTCACGTGGATCGGCGCGAACCCCGGGCCCGGATCGTACGACGCCCAACCCTCGGACGGGTCGACGGCCTCGTCGGCGATCGTCCCAGCGATCCCCGTGTCGAGCACGATCGCCTTCGTCTCGGTGATCTGCGGCGTGAAGATGATCTCCTTCAACCCCAGGAACGGCGCGACGAGGCCGGTCGAGATCTGCCCGTCGCGGACCTCGCGCGGCAAAGCGGCCCGCAGCACCGTGTTGTTGAGGAGGTCGTCGCGGCGCTTCGAGTGCAACACGAGCGTGGCGCCGGAGAAGCCGTCGTAGCCGTTGTCCTTCAGCTCGAGGCCTTCCTGCGCCTTCGCGATCTCGGCGATGATGTCGGTGCTGACGGTCGTCCACACGGCGGCGGAAGCACCGGTCTGGATCGCCGGGTACGTGGTTGTGTCCTCGAGCGTCGCCATCGCCTTCGCGTCGATGAACTTCACGATCCGGTTCGCGAGCTTTCTGAGGGCACGGTCGACCATGTCGCGCTGGTTGCGGCGGATCGCCAGGTTTGTGATCCGCGCCGAGTAGCCGTACTGCTTCACGGCGGCGGTCTTCACGGCCTCCGACCAGTCGGTCAGCGGGAAGTCGGCGCCTTCGGCGATCTCGACGGGGTCGTCGTCGACGTAGATCGACTCGAGCTCCTGGTAGCGCATCGCGCCGCCGGCGACCTGGTCGGACGAGCCTCTGACGAACAGCCGGTCGGCGACGAGCCGCTTGTTGACGAGGTTCACGAGCGCCCGGGAGAGGAGTTCCGGCTGCTTGAGCAGCACCTGGACGGTCAGCGTCGGCGATGAGGATGCGTAGGGCATCTAGACCCTCACCAGCACCTTGCCGGTTGCCTCGTCGGCGATCCCCTCGAGCGCGACGCCGACGGCGCCGAGCCCAGCGTTGATCGCCGCCTCCACGGTCGTCTCGTTGACGGTCGCGGTGGTGTCGATGAGCAGGGTGGAGACGTGGCCTTCGTTGCCGGCGCCCGTTGCCGGGGTGACGAGGTCGCCTGCGGTGACGGCGCCCTCGGCCTTGATCTTGAAAACGTAGCCGCTCAGCAGCACCGGGATCACGTCGCCGGATGCGGACGCGGTCTGGAGTGCGACGCCGACGACCTTCTTCGACCCGGCGGAGGCGGGGCCGACGGTGTTGTCGCCGGACACTTCGACGAGGGTGCCGGCGGTGACGGCGGCCGAGACGGCCATCGAGACGCGCATGCCGGGCGTGTAGAGCGGGTTGACACCACCGGAGACGGTCATCAGATGACGTCCTCCGCTGTGACGCCGGCCATGCGGGCGATGTCGGCCTCATAGGCCTTCGCCTGAGCGTCGGCGGCTTCGTCGTCGGCGGGCTCGTCGGCGGATCCGTACTCGCGGCCGAGCTCGTCGTTGGCCGGGGCCTCGTCGACGAACTTGCGTGCGGCGACAGCGTTCGAGTCGTACAGGGCTTCGAGCGTCTCGCGCTGGCCGGGCGTGACCTTGCCGGTCTTGAGCGCGGCTTCGACGAATGCGCGTCGGTGCTCGAGGCGAAGCTCTTCCTTCGTTTCGTTCGCGGTCTTCTCGGCGGCCTCGAGTCGGCGCTCGAGGGCCTTCGTGGCCTCGTCGCCGTCCCCGCCGCCCTCGTCGCCGTCTTCGGCGGCCTTCTTCGCGGCCTCGAGGAGCTTGGCGCCGGTGACCTCGCCTTCGACGTCGAGCGTCTTCGCGATCTCCTGAGCCTCAGCGTCCGACACGACCGGCGCAGGCTGCTCTCCGACGAGGCCCGCCTTGCCGAGCAGCTCGTCGGTGACCTTGACGGCCTCAAGGCCGGTGGCCTCCGCGAACTTGCGCCGCTGCTCGTCGGTGAACTTGGGCATTCCGGGCCTACTATCGGACGACGGATCCGAAACGCCGGGCGCCTCGCGTGCGGCCAACTCGACCAGGACGTCGAAGGCACGCTCCGCGAAGTCCTGCTTTTCGTCGGTCACGTCGACGAAGCGGCGCTCGATCCCGTCCCCGTCCTCGTAGAGCTTCACGACGTCATCGAGCGTGCTGACAGCCGGCAGCTTCGCCCCGAGCCAGGCGAGACCGGTGACCGCCCAGTCGTGCGTGCGCCCAGTCTTCTGCGACGTAACCCTCGACAACTCGACCGACCGATGACGCCACGCCCCACGGCCGACGAGGTCTGCGAACTTGCGCGGCACCTGCTTGATGTCGCTCAAGAGCTTCTGCCCGTCGTCTGAGACGCGAATGTTGGAGAGCCACCCGACCGCAGGATCCGACGATTTGCTGTGCCCGATCTTCGACGGCGGCTTGATCTCTTCGGCGAGATCAAGGTTCGCGTCCGCGATCTCGCGTAGCTGCTCGGGGGTCCAGTGATCGCCCTCCGGCGGCGACCCGACTCCGTGGATCGGCCCGCCCACGCTCAGGATCTCGACGCCCTCGAGGTCGACGGTCTCAAGCTCAGGCATCAGCGGCCCCCGGGACGAGTAGCGCCGCCCCGGATCGAACGGGGGACCTCCGGGTTATGGGCCCGGCGAGCTGCCACTGCTCCACGGCGCATCGTGGCCTACTATCGGAGCGGCTAGAATGATGGGGCGGCGCCGTTGCTACCCGGCCCGCCCCGCGACACCGAGAAACGAGGTCTCGATGCAAGAGCAGCGTACGCCTACCGGCCCCAACCCCTCCGGCTACTGCATGTGCGGATGCGGCCGGCTAGCACCGGTCCAGAAGTACACCGACATGCGCCGCGGTGTCCCCAGAGGACAGCCGCAACGGTTCATCCTCGGCCACGTCAACGGCGGCCGCGACTTCTCCGATGAGCACAGGCGGAACATCGCCGAAGCTCGTCGCCGCCAAACGATCACGCCCGACACGCGTCGGAAAATCAGCATCGCGCTGGGTGGCACGGGAGAGCCTGGGTACGTCGCGATTCACAGCAGGCTCAGACGACAACACCCGAAGTCAGGCATCTGCGAGGAGTGCGGCACCGAGGGGTCGACCGAGTACGCGTTCCTGCGCCACCCCGAGCCTCACACGTCAGACCGCGAGGACTACAAGGAGCTGTGTGTACCTTGCCACCGGCGTTTGGACGGCTGGTTGCAGGCCCACCCGAACAAGGTGAAGCGCCTCAAGAGGAAAAGCGCTCCACAGTCTCCAACCTAAAACGCAGGAAGGTGGGCACCCGCCACTTGCGGAACTCTCTGCCGTCGTCGGTGGGTTCGAACGGGAGCACGTCGATCCTCCACGTGAGGCCGCCCTCCTGAGCGACCTCGACCTCCGCGCCGAACGCGTCCTTCACGAGCAGCACCTCGCAGACGGCACGCCGGTAGCCGAGCGCCATCTCATACGCCTGCGACACCTCGCCGGTGAGGCATTCCTGCCAGGCGACGACGTTGACGGCGACGTCGTGGTCGAACTCGGTGCGGTCGAGGTCGAAGGCGCCGGTGAGGCCGTCCATCGCGGCGACCTCGAGCTGCGGGAACGCGTTCGCTGAGAGCGAGTCGGTGCCGCCGAAGTGGATGACGGCCGGCTCGAGCAGGTCGACTTGGTTGGCCGCCTCGGCGTTGAACACGGCGATCTGCGCGGGAAGGCCGGCCTGCAGGGAGGCGATCGCCTTGCGGATGAGCGGGGCGTCGCCGGCGAGCTTCACGGTCTACTATCGCGGCCAGATACCCCGGTTCGAATCCGGGCGCGCTTCGACCGCGCGTGGCCGAGGGCCGTTGCATCGCGGCCATGGAGTAGGCAGGGCGATACGGGCCGGGAGTGATGCCCCGGCCGTCGCCCCTCAGACGCGTCGCAGGAGGTCGCGGATGTAGTCGTCGGCTGCGTCCTGCAGCTGGACGGCCGCGAGCGGGGGAAGCGGGTCGCCGAACACGAGCGGCCGCTGCGGCACCCCGTCGCCGAACTGGTGGTACTGAAGCACCGGCCCATGGGCGGGGCCGGCGTCGTCGATCGTCATCGTCAGCGTGGTCGGCGTCTGGAACCGTTGCGGCCGCGACGCGGCCTGCTTCAGCTGGCCGGTCGCCTCAAGGATCCCCCGGCCCGGATGGTGCCGGGCCTTCCAGACGGCGTAGGCGGGTGAGAGTGGCCTCCATCGTTGCCCGGCGAACTCGCCTTCGGTCTCGAACTGGAGCTTCCACCAGCCTCTGACGAGGCGCGCGACGATCGGCCAGAACGGCCGCAGGTCGTTGAGGGCCGCGGAGAGGATGCGGATCCGGCGGCGGGCGTCGGCGTCGTCGACGGTGACAGACCAGTGATCGGGCACGGCCTACTGTCGGGCGCCGCTACTTCGGCGACGGGCTAGGCGGCTTCGGCCTCTTTACGAGTTCGCCGGGCTTCCAGGTGATCCGCTCACCCAGGGATGACTGTCGCGAAGACATACCTAGTCACGATGCTAGCACGGCCCGGGTATGAGGTCACGCGTTCCTCGACGCGATCGATCCGCAACGCAACCCCGCGGCCGAGCAAGATCTCACGCTCATTACGCACAGTCGGCGCGCCGGCCGCGTTGAGATCTAGCGCCTTTGTGCCGGCCGGAAGTGTGATCTCCCACACGTCTCCGTACGGGCCCGCCCACGACTCGGGCAGTGCGTTTGTCGCGGATGTGCTCATGAACCCGAGGTCGTCGAACACGTCGCCTGCCTCCACTTCGACCGGGGTGGAGAAGGCGCGCCACACGAGCCGCTCGGAGCGCAGCGGCGACGCCTTGTCGATCGCTCGGTCGACGCGGTCGACCACGTCATCGATGTCGGCGCGGGCGGTTGGGGAGAGCTGGAGCAGCTGACGCAGGTAGCCGTTGATCTGCTCGTATTCGGAGCTGGTGTACCTGCCGATCGCCACTTTCTCTGAATCGGTTAGGTCAGCGGTCAGCCGCGCTCGAGGTTCAGCCGCGGCATTGACGGGGACGGCGCGGCAGCGGCAGCGGCCGCCGCCCAAGCATCGAGGGTTGGGCCCGAAGTTCGGCAGCACCCGGAACAGCTCCTCAAGCGTCGCGTAACGGGTGCCGTTCAGCGGGCGGCAGACGTCGCAGGTGCCTCCGTCCAGTATCGCCGTGTACTCCCACTCGGCGATCAAGTCGGAGACGGTGTCGAACGTCTCCGCAAGCCCGCCGATCAGCGCCGTCGACACCATCCGCGAGGCGATGTCTCGCGCGCCGGGCACGGCAAGCGCCGCGCGCACGAGCGCGGACTGCGCGGCGCCGCCAACGTCGAGGAAGACGAGCTCGTCCTCGATCCGGATCTGCATGCCGGTGAGGCCGCGTCGCAGATAGTCGTCGAGATCGCCCGGCCCCGCCGGGCGCGAGTCGACGTACTGGCGGCCGGCGACGTCATAGCCCAGCCGCTCAAGCTCGTTCCACCCCTCGACGCGGCCGAGCTCCGCCAGCTGCTCGAGCGGCTTGCGCATGGCGTCGGTCACGAGCAGCTCGAGCCGGTGCTGGGATCCGCGCGCGCGGATCCCACGGCTGATCTCGACATGGATCGCCCGCTCCAGCCTGTTCTTGGCGCCGGCGAGCGCCTGGTCGAGCAGCGCGACGTCGATCGCCTGCTCGGCTTCGCTGAGCTGCCGCCCGACGAGCCGCTCAACGTACGAGCGAGGCTCGGTGAGGGTGGCGGTCACGCGAGGGTGACATCGGCGAGCACACTGATGCGTCCCCGCCCGACCGTCGTCTTGGTGCCGTCGGGCTCCTCGAGCTGCACGTCGCACTCCAGCCGCGACGTCTCGGTGAGCGCGGCGGTGTCAGCCGGGTTGACGACGACGGTGGCGAAGCTCTTCCCCGTCGAGGCGGGGCTGTTGAGGGTGATCCCGCCGGGGCCGCCGCCGACGCCCGCGGTCTTCGCGATCACGGCCGCGGCGTCCGTGTCGGCGAGCGAGCGTTTCGCGGTCAGCCACATCTTCACGTTCGCGAGTGACAGGTCGATGTTGCGGATTGGCACCAGCCTCCCGGTCGCCCCGCCGGCTGTGGTGCCGGCGGAGCCGAGCAGCGTCACCCGCGTCGTCGAGGGGACCGACTGCACGACCCATTCGCCGTTCGCCTGCGCGTTGCCCTGATGGGCGTCGACGCGGCAGCGGTCTCCCACCAGGAGGCCGTGGGCGGCGGCGGTCGTGATCTCGATCGGCGTTGCGGCCGTGGACGAGGAGATCTCGAGCGACGGGTATTCGCGCATGACCGGGCCGACCTCGATCGTGGCGCGGTCGCCGCGGACTAGTTCGATGTCGACAACGTTCATCTCAGCTCGGCTCCCGCTCTACTGTCGGCGTGCCTGACCTGGGCGCGGCCGGCGTGCATCCTGAATGAGACGGCCACGATCTCGCCGTCGCCGGCCTGGTAGCCGCCGAGGATGTCGCCGGCGGTCGTGATCGTGAACGTCCCGGTGAGCGACGTCGAGCCGAACGTCGTGCGCAGCCCAGCCGTCTGCGCGGCGAACGTCGCGGTGAGAGACGTGGAGCCGAACGTCTTACGCGTCCCGACTGTCGCGGTGGTGACGGTGACGGTGACGGAGCTGGCCCCGAACGTCTTACGCGTCCCCGCAGTCGTGACGGCGGCGGTCTCGGTGAGCGACGCAGCCCCGAAGGTCGAGCGTGTCCCGGCCGTTGCTGCGGCCACGGTGACGGTGAGGCTGGCGGCGCCGAACACCTGGCGAGCCCCGGCCGTGACGATGCCGACGGCCGTCGTCAGGCTCGCCGCGCCGAAGGTGGTGCGGGTGCCGGCCGTCTGGATCCCGGCCGCCGTCGTCCGCGACACCTGCCCGAACGTTGCCCGGGTGCCAGCCGTCGTGACCTGCGCCGTCGTCGTCAACGACGTGGCGGCGGTGGCAGTCCGTATCCCGTTCGTGGTGATCTGCGCCGTCACCGTCAGCGACGTCGCACCGAACACCTTGCGCACGCCCGCGGTCGTGATCGAGGCCGTGGTTGTCTGCGACGCCTGCCCGAAGGTGGTGCGTGTCCCGGCCACGGTGATGCCCGCCGTCGTCGTCCGTGACACGACACCCGTGAACGTCTCCACTTCCGACACGCACAGCGCGACGAACGCGAGGTCGTCGGAGGTGAGCGTCGACCAGCCGATCGTGTGATCCGCAGAGTCGACGGTTGTCTCCCGGCATGTCTGCGCGTAGAACGCGCCCAGGTCCTCGGTGGGGCCGAGCGTGTTCCCGGTGGCGAGGGTGCCGCCTGGCGCGCCCCCGCCTCCGTACATGGCGCACAGCGAGATGCCGGTGCGGTCGCCCTTCTGCAAGGTCACCGTCGGGTTGGCCGCGTTCTCGCTGATCGAGTCGAAGTCGATCACTTTCGTGTTGTCGGCGGCGGTGAGCGTCGTGGACACGCCCTGCAGGTCGTCGGTTGTGGCCGACGCCAGGTCGACGCTGACGGTCTGCGCCCCGCTGGGGATGCCGGCCCCGAGGAACCACAGCTCGGCGGCGCCCGGCTCGGTCGCGGTATCGGTGGCGCGTACAATCCGGGTCATCGCGACGGCGCCGTAGGTGACCGAGACGACATGGTCGGTTGACGACGTGCCGTGGACGATCGAGACGATCACGGCGCGGGGGGTGCCGGCCGGCGTGTGCGTCCACGTCCACGGGTCGGAGGTGCCGATGCGGACGTTCTCGACTTCGGCGTCGAAAGCAACGGCCACCGGGCCGCCCCCCTACGCCGCTACGGGCGTCAGGTTGAGGTCGAGGTCGCCGATCGCGATCGAGAAGTTGTCGCCCACAGCGACCGTCCTCGCGACCGCCAGGTCGTCGGAGCCGAGGAACGTGCCAGCCGTCGACGCATCCCAGAACGACACGTGCGAATACGTCTCCGCGTTCGGCACGTTCGTCCAATCCAGAGCCGCCGAGTTCGTGATCGCCCCGGCCGAGGCGGCCGACATCGTCGCCTGCTTCCGCGTCGTGTTCGCCGCAGCCGCCGTGGTCCCAGCCGCCCCCGGATCCGCGGTGTGCAGCTTGACCCAGAACGCGGCCGGCTGCGTCCACGCCACGTTGCGGCACAACGCGTCCAAGATCGAGTTGCAGATTGCCGATGCGAGTCCGACTGCCATCCGCGCCTACTATCGGACGGCTGCGTCGTCTTGCTCCGCTCGGAACTCCCGCTCCGCCATCCGAGCAAGCCACAGCCTCCGCATCAGCGACCGGCCGCGTGTGCGGAGCCGATGGCGGTTGCGGTTGCGGTTCACGTTCACTGGGTGCCGCCAGCCGCTCCGCTTGGCGTGGCCGCGCGAGCGCCTCATTCGGCGAGGCCGTCGCCTTCGCGGCCCACCCGGTTGCGTGCCACCCCGACGTCGTCGGGCAGCGCGTTCACCACCAGGGCGAGCGTCTCCTCGTCGAGGCCCGCCTGGGCGAGCAGCTGCCGGAGCCGCTCCCGGTCGACACCCATCGAGTCGAGGTCGTTCGGCAACTTGCCGAGGCCGAGCTCCTCGCGCACGTCGTCCTGCGCGGCGCGGTCGTTGAGCATGAACCCGGCGGCGTCGAGGATCCCGACCGCCTTCGCGACCGTGTCGATGTCACGCGGCTTGATCTTCGACACCCTCAGCACCGGGCAGCGGCGCTCGGCCGCTTCCACACCGAAGTTGACTTGGACGATGCGGCGGATCACCTGCCGCATCCGCTCATACCGCAGATCCTCGGCCAACGCCTCGCAGGCGAGGTAGAACGGGTTCGCCTGCGTCTCCGCCGTCGCCCGCGCCCCAGTCTGACCGAGCCCCTGACGGGAGAAGTGCTGCAACCCGGCCTCCGCGATCTGCTCCGAACACCACCGAAGGAGCGGCACCGGATCCGCCAGCGACGCGGCGGCCGACATGATCTCGGCGTCCCACTCCGAGTCTTCCTTGCCGCCGCCGGGCGGCACCGGGAACCGCAGGTAGGCGCGCTGGTGGCCTCGCAACGAACGGCCGATCTCCTTCGCCACCTCCACCCCTTCGGGCGTGTCCGGGTGGAACAGCTTCGGGATCCCCATCGCGAACCGGTCCCAACCGATGCCGGCATGAATGATCAGGAACTTCTTCAGCGTCCACGCCCCCCACGCCGGCCGCAGCAGCGAGACGCCGTCCCAGTGGTTGCCCTCCCGCTCGAACGTCATGTAGCTGACCTTGTCGCCGGGCATCGGCTTCACGTTCGGCAGGTTCTGCGTCACCCGCTTCGGGGTGCCGTCGTCGGCCCACTCGAACCGGTCGATCGACACCGTCGGCCGCAAAGCGAGCTTCGCGAGCGGGCGCACGAGATGCTCGTCGCCGTCTGCGTCCCGCCAGACGCGGGCGTCGCCCCACACGAGCTCCTCGACGCAGGCGCCGAACGGCAGCATCGACAGCCCCTGCTCGAGCTGCTTCGGCCAGCTGAGGTTGAGCCAGCCGAGGTGCCCGCCCAACCCGAGGTTCTCGGCCACGAGATCGCGGATCGCTTTCGACACCGGGTCGCGTTCGTCGGCGGGGTCGAGCAACCAGCGGGCCGAGCGGACGGTCAGGGTGGGCATGAACAGCAGGCTCTTCACGGTCGCGTCCGTCTTGCGCATTTCGTCGTAGACGCGATGCTTGGCGCGGCCTGTCAGCTCCGGGTTGATGTCGGGGCCGCCGCCGAGCAGCCCCTTCAGCCACTCCTCGCCGTCGGCTCCGGCCTCACCGCGGTCGGGGCCGGTGAGATCGCCGACCGGCAGGCTGGCGTAGGAGCGGTCGAACAGGGTGGCTCGGAACCTCACGGCCTACTATCGCGGCGCCCGCGGCCGCCTCAGAGGACGCCGCCCGACAGCGGCGCCATCTCGTCGTCACCCGAGAACGCCGCGCGCGCCAGCTGCCGCCGGCGGGTGAGCGGATGCTGCTCAGGGTCGGGCGCATCCGGGGAAGGCCAGCCGTGGGTGCGCTCGTCCGGCGGCGGAAACGTCGCCACCGCCCAATAGGCGAACGCGCGGCAGGCGTGGTTGTGCACGTCGTCCTCCAAGTCCATCCCCTTGCCGTAGCGGACCTCGCCGGTGGCGCTCGAGCGCCACCGGTTCGACGCCAGGTGCGTCGCGAACTCGGCCGCATTGACGCCGCAGACCCGAAGCGGCTTCGGCGACCCGACGAGCAGCCGCTTCACGCAGTCGATCGTCACCTTGACGGTGCGCAGGCGGCCCGGCGGCCGACCGATGTTGAAGCCCTGCATCCGGTACTGCGACACGATCGGGCGGCCCGTTGTGAGCGACCTGTCGTGGCCGGAGGGGTCGCCGACACAGCGCAGATGCCGCGTAACGTCAGGCTTCGTCTCGACCGCGCTCAAGCCGAGCTGCATCAGGTACAGACGAAGCTCGGCGGCGACATGCTCGGGCACCCCCGACATGTTGTGCTGCGACCCCATCTCCAGCAGCCCGACAATCCTGACCTCGTCGACGGCGTTCTGGATCACGACGACCGAGGTGGTGTCGAGGCCGTAGTCCCAGGCGAGCTCGACCGGCGTCAAAGGCGACCCGGCCTCCGACATCACGATCTCGATGCCGTCGGCGACGACGTGCACAGCGGGGTCGAACTCGGTGAACACCCGGCCGGGCAAAGATCCGTGCCGGTCGATGTCGAGCTCGGCCGCGACCTGCTCGTCGGTCTTCTCGAGCACCTCCTGGTCGTACCACGGTGATGTCAGCTTGCCGCGGTAGCGGTGCGCCCGCGGGTTCGACGGATCCCACCGCACGCCGTCACGGACGCCGTCGCACATGCTGCAGCCCTCAAGCTCACCGGCGACGTGGGCGCCGAGCCCGTAGACGGGATGGCCCGACCAGTGCAGCCGCAGATACGTCCACCCGAGCGGCTTCTGATCGGCGAGACGGGCATGCATGTTCGTCGACCCCCGCGGCGTCGACAGGTACGCCTTCCCCGTCGGGCACGCCGACGACAGCGACGCATGCACGAGCTCGCCGTGTTGCACGCGGGCGGCCTCGTCGACGACAGCGAAGTCCAATGACTGGCCTCGGCCGGGGTCGTCTCCCTGCCCCTCCCCGTAGACGACGGCGCCGTTCGAGGGGTTCTCGATCTTCGACGGCTTCTGCTTGAACGTGAGCGGCCCGGCAAGGTAGGCGAGCCGGTCGCGGGGGAGCCGCTGGTCGATGTAGCGCACCTTCCCGAACAGGCTCTTCGGCGTGTTCGCTGCGCCGCCGTCGTCTATCTCGGCCAGGTCGACGTGCATGCACAGGCCCGCTACCGGATGGTGGTGGACGAGCCACGCGATGACGGCTGCGAACAGCCACGTCTCGCCGATCTGCCGGCTCTTCTCGATCACCAGGTTGGAGAAGAAGCGAAGCTGGCCGGTTAGTGCGAGGTGGTCGAGGTCGATCCAGCCGCGGATCGTCTGCTGCTGGTCGGGGAACAGCCGCATCTTGACGTTGCGGACCTGCTGGCGGTCGTACCCCTCCGAGGGCAGGAAGCTGGCGATCCAGACGTGGTCGTCGATCCAGCCGAAAGGGTCGCGGGCGTACGTCTCAGCCTGGGTGAGCTCGACCTGGCGTTCGTCGCGGCGGGCCCGCCGCAGCTCCAGGCCCCTGACGGAGCCGCCGGCCAGCTCCTCGAGCGCGCTCATCGCCGTCGGCGCGGACGCTTTTGCTTGCGTGCCCTGCGGAGCCTGCGCCGATCTTTCTCGAGCTCGCGGACGTCCTTGCCGAGCCGCTCGAGCGCCGCCGTCATACCCGGCACGCGCGCCATCAGCTGCCGTCGGCCGGGTCGGGCATGCGGCCGCGCCGCAGCGGCCCGAGCTTGCCGTCCCGTTCGACGAGCGTCCCCGCTGGGTACTCCGGCTCGGCGGGCCTGTCGACGGTGGGGGACGCTTCGACGGTCAGCAGCAGCGCCACGACGGGGCCGCCGACTGCGGCAACCACGGCGATCGCCCAGGCGACGTACAGGCCAACGAGGCAGAGCGCGACCACGTAGGCGGTGGCGCCGGCGAGCAGCGCGAGCCGGCGGAAGACGTCAGCGGTCACAGCTCGGCTCCGCAGGGGCAGCGGTCGGGGAGTGTCCAGCCGGGCTTGCCGTTGGGGGCGCAGGCGTAGGTTCGCCATCCGCAACCTGCGCAGTCCGCGAACGCTCGATTTCGGAGCGTGCCTCCTCGACCCTGCGTCTCAGACCCTCCGACAGCTCCCGGGCGCCTGCGGCCGCCTGCAGGATCAGCTCTCTGCGCAGCAGCTGCACCCTGGTCGCGACCCAGTCCTCTGACCGGCCCGTCTCGACCGCGATCCTCCGGTAGCTCAACCCAGCCGCGAGGAAAGACCCGCAGATCCGGATCGTCTCGGCCGCCTCTACGGTCAGCTGCCCCGGGTCGATCACCTGCAGGATCTCCGTCATCGACGCCGCCGTCCCGGAACGCCTGCTCGAAGGCCCGCTCGTCAACGACCCGCTTCTCACCGGCCCTCCCGTTGTACGACCGCCAGTAGTCGATCAGCGCCCACACGAGCTGCTGGTACAGCCAGGGGCCGAACTCGATCCCGGGCTTCGGCGTGAACCTGCCGGAGCGGATCCAGGCCTCGCCGATCAGGAACGTAAGATCCTCGTCGTAGTCGCGCTCCGACAGCCGCGTCGGCAGCCTCGACGTGAGCCGGTTCAGCACGCCACGGCACAGACCCTCCACGCCGCCTGCGCCGACGTCGCCCTGCGAGAGTTCCAGGATCACGGGCAGCATCCCGCCCGCATGCTGGTTCGCGACGGCTGCAACGGTCACGCGGCACCCGTCTGGATCTCCTCCGCCCACGCCGCGAGCGCAGCCTTGGCCGTCTCCGTCAGCCGCACCATGCCGCCGACCCGCGCCACGTACCGCTCCCGCTCCAACGCCCGCAACGCCGCCCTCACAACGTGCTCGGGCTGACCGAGCTCCGCCTCCAACTGGGCGACCGAACGCTCGCCGCCGTGCATGTCCAGCACCGGCGGGATCACCGCCGCGACCGCTGCGACCCGGCGGCGAAACCGGTCGTTCACGCCGGCACCTCGCGGCTATCACGTGCTGCCGCCGCCACCGCCCGCAGCGTCTCGTCCAGCGTCTCCACCACCATCTTGGCCCCCCCAGCGTCCACCCGAGCGGCCAGCTCCTCGAGCGCGACCACGGCGTCGTTGTAGGCGTCGATCAGCGGCCGGATCTCCGCCACCTCCACCCGGTTTGTTGCCTCACCAGCGTACAGCTGCTCGAGATGCGCCAACCTCGGCAGCACCCGCAACGCCACGCTCGGGTCAAGCTCGACGGCCGGGTCGAGCACCGTGTCACGGCACTTGTTCGCGACCAGAATGTTCTGCCGCTGCCGCTGCTCGATCGAGCGCACTGCCTCCCGCTCGAGCCTCACCGCGACCTGCGCCTCCAGCTTCGCCAGCCGCTCGCTCCACCCCTCCCTGTTGCCGACCCTGCGAACAGCGCCTTCGCTGACGCCGAAGTGTCTGGCGACCTGCGCGTAGCTGCGGCTGTGCCCTTGGTCGATGTAGAGCGCGAATGCTGCGTCGTAGTCGAAGCGTCTCCGTCCGCTGCGGAGCGGGGGTTTGCGGCGGCTAGCGGCGGGGGCGGTCATTGCGGCTGGTTGGTGATGGTAGCGGTCAGTTGCGGATGGTGTGTTATGCGGGTTGCGGTTCGGGGTCGTCGTCGAGCTGGCCGCGGAGTGGGGTGAGCTGGGCGGGGGGTGGGGCTCCGACGCCTGTGCGGTGCTCGGCGTCGATGTGGTCCTCGCGTTCGGTGTAGGACGCGAGGACGAGGTCGCATTCGGGGCAACGGTGGACGAGGGGTTTCGTGGTGGAGCGGCTGCCGGTGGCTCCGGGGGCGACGGTCGACTGTGGTTCGGCGGGCCAGTCGGCGCCGGAGGCGTAGTTCTGCCAGGCGAGCGCTCCGGGGGTGTGGCAGGTCGGGTCGTTGAGGGCGTGTTTGAGCCAGGCGATGGCTCGGTCTGGGTCTTCGGCTGCGGCGGTCTGTTGCTTGGGGCTGCGCCAGCCGGCGTGGCGGAGGCGTTCGAGGCGGGGGTCTTGCTCTTGGTCGTGGTCGGCAGCAGCAGCGTGGGGCGCGGCGTCTAGGTCCACGTTTGCTGCTGGTGTAGTACTTGGTTTAGTACTTGGGGTGGGGTTGGGGACGGGACGCGCGCGCGCGGCTGCGCGCGTAGCGGCGTTCCCGGCGTTCCTTTCTCCGTTCCCCTCCCGTTCCTCGTCCGTTCCTTCGTCGTTACCGTGGCGTTCCTTGAAGCGTCGTTTGCGTTCGGCGCTGGTGGGGTCGACGGGGTTGTAGACGGCCCAGTCATTGACTGTGTAGACGTCGTCTGCGGTTTCGAGGAGCGCAAGCTCGAGGAGACGGCCGCGCAGGCGCGCGTCGATGCCCACCTCCGTCAGGGCCTCTTGTGTGATGCGTCCGCGGGTGCGGTAGCGGGCGCAGTAGAGGAGGACGCGTGTCCAGCGCCAGCGTTGCTGTTCGGGCAGGCTGAGCAGCTTGGGGTGAGTATCGTACCCGTCGTCGAGGCGGAGCCAGGCCATCCGCTACGCGGTCTCCTTTTTGAGGTCGGGGATCAGCACCCGGTCGATGCTGCCGTCAGCCCAGTCGGTCGGGGTCCAGAGGTGGTACTCCTGGCCTGCGTGTTCGAGCGCGGCCCGCCACTCAGCCTGCCGCTCGGTGAGCCTGCCGCGGACGGCTTTGAGTTCGGCGTAGACGGCGCGGTCGCGGACGAGGACGAGGTCGGGGAAGCCGGCGCCGTCGGCTTGGACGGGGGTGCGCCAGCCGTGGGCGGTCAGGGCGGGGCGGAAGTGGGCAACTTTCCAACGGAAGACGCGGGCGAGGTCGATCACGGCCTGCTGTAGCTCGCGTTCGGTCATGCGGCGTCCTCCGGCTGCGGCTCGGGGTCCAACTTTCGCCCGCGCTGGGCGTAGTACTCACCTGCATCGATCCCCAGCTCGCGCCGCAGACGCACGATCCGATGCGTCCATACGCCGTAGACCCGGGCGATCTCGCTGCTCGGGATCCGCTCAAGGATCAGGCCTTTGATCTGCTCGTCGGTCAGACCGGATGTTGTGGCGTGTGTCTTCGTGTGCTCGGACGCCGTAAGAATCTCGAGGTTCCCGGGGCGGTTGTCCCACTTGAGGCCGTTCTTGTGGTGGACATGCTCATCGCCTCGTATGGGCCTGCCAACGAGTCTCTCTGCGACGATCCGGTGCTCGCGGTCCCCTCCTCTCCAGATGTAGCCGTTCGCTGCGCGGCGGCGCGCGTGACCGTGTGCGTGCATGCAGGGTCGGCAGCGCGTGGCCCGCGCCGCCTTCAATGATCCGCAGTCGGGACAGGGTGTGAGTGGGCTAGGCATTGGTCTCCGCTGGCGGCTTTGGCTCTGGATCGCAGAGACAAATTCCGCACACGTAGGAGCCCGGCTGGAGGAACCGGCGGGGGATCTCGTACACGTCGACGGCGGCGCCGCAGCAGGTGCAGGTGAGGGTGCGGGCTCGGCCTGCGGTGGCGGGCAGGTCGGGGATCGCGAACAGGCTGCCGGGGCAGCTCATCAGTAGTTCTCCGGCAGGTCGCCCTGCGCGCCGCGGTCTGCTAGCGGAGGCTGTGCTAGCAGTTGGCCGGCGAGCGCCCAGCCTTCGCGGGATCGTCGGACGAGCCCCTTCCGTGCGAGCGCCTGGGCTGCGTGGAGGCCGTCCTCACCGCAGTAGCCGCAGCGTGTGTCGGCGTCATGCCCGTAGCCGCCCTCGATGCGGCGGCGCCAGTGCAGGAACGCGCCCAGCACGTCGGACGCGGCGGGCTGATGCTGGCTGATGAACTCGAGCGCGGCCTGCTGCCGGATTGTCAGGCGCACGCCTGCGGGGTGTTCGGAGCCGCCCAGGTCAAGCTGCTGACTCACGCGGCAGCCCTCCCGCGTCGGCGGCTGTGGTGTCTGGCGTGGCAGGAGCGGCAGCCTGCGGTTTCGTTTTCGTACTGGCAGCCGCAGCCGCGGCAGACGTTTTGGCGCGGGCTGGCGTCTTTGAGCGTGCGGTCCTCGACGCCGTGGACGCAGCGGCAGCAGGCGGCGCTGCAGAACTCGTCGCCGGCGAGCCGCGCGCTCGGCGGGACGGGCGTGGAGCAGCCGCGGCGGGCGCAGACGACGCTCACGGCTGCGCCTCGTCGGCTTCGACCTCGACCGCGTACCAGCCCACCCTCGGCCCGTACGCTCGCTCGAGCCCTGTGATGTGCGCGGGCCTGGGGAGGCGTTCGCCGCGCTCCAACTGTGAGAGGGTGCCGCGGTGGATGTAGGCCCGGTCGGCGAGCTCGGCGATGGTGGCGTCGCCGCGCAGCTCGCGCAGCCGGCAGACGACACGGAGGTTGATCGTCGGCCCGCGCCTCACGAAACGGCCTTCCCTGGTGTTGCAACACGGCTGCTAGCTGCTGTTCGTGCGAAGCCGGGGGTCGCAGCATCCTTGAGCCCGCCGCCTCTCACGATCGCTCTCAGCGTCTTGGCGTCCAGGCCCGACTCGACGTGCAGCTCGTCGATCGAGGCGCCCAGCTCGTACGCACCCCGAAGAGCGAGGGCTAGCTGGGCGGCGCAGTCGCCGCGGACACGGGAGTACGCTTGCACGCGCCCGAGCGCCAGGTAGAGGCGGGCGTCGCCTCCGCGAATGTCGGTCACGGGTGGCCCCTCATCTCCGTCCAGGCCTCTCCCGGGGCGACGGCAGGATCGAAGATCACGCGGGCGGCCAACGTCGCCATCAGCCGTTGCACGTAGTGCGGCATGCTCGGGTGTAAGCGCACCTCGACGCCCTCCGCGAGACCCGACAGGCCGGCGAGGACGGCGTCGTCCGTCCGGACGCGTCGCTGCGGCAGCGGGATCACCTGGCCGGTCACGCCGGCTGCGCGTCCGCGAAAGGGATGAGCGCCTGCGTCTTCTTGTGCAGCAGCGACGCGAGCTGCGTCAGCTCGAGTTCGACCTTGGTCAGCTCGGCCAGCAGCTCGGCGCGGCCTTCGGCGAGGGCTTCGATTCGTGCGGCGAGCGACTGCAGGGAGCCGTTCGCTGTCCCGTCTACCGAAGCTCGTGGAGCCTGCTGCGGTGCGGGATCGGCCGCTACCGGGGCGGCAGGTGTCCTGGTCGCCTGTTCATCCGGGGGGGGCTTCACGGTTCCTGTTTCGCCGCCTCGGGTTGAGGTGGGAGAACCGGAAGAGGTTTCAGACCGATCTCTCGTGCGTGAGCGGCCGCCGCCGCCGAGCGGCGTCAGGCCCGCCACGCTCACCATCGCCGGCCAGGAACCGAACAGCCTCTGCGCGACCGAGAAGGTTGGGAGGCTGTTTCTGCTCCCGCTGTCTTCGGTGCCGGGCGATCGTCCCACCCGCGCGTGGTAGGCCTGCACGGCGGCGATCGCCTCCTCGCGCGTCCACGGCTTCGTCTTCGGCCTGGTCTTGACGGTCTCCACGGTTTCCTCCTCGCGGGCGGGTAGCGGCGGCGCTTCGGGCGCATCTCGGGAGTGGTAGAAGCAGAAGCCGGCGACGTCCGCGTCCTCGCCGCAGCCGGGATGCGAGCACAGTTCGATGGCGAAGGCCTCATGCGCGGGCACGTCTCTCACCTCCGTGCCTGCCTGCCTGCCTGCCTGCCTGCCTGCCTGCCTGCCTGCCTGCCTGCCTGCCTGCGGCTCCTCAAGCCAGCAGGTGCGGTCCGCCTCACACGTCTCCGGCCACGGGCAGCCGACACAACGCTCGTCACGCACGAGGGTTGTCAGCGTTCTGCTCACCCTGACAGCCCGAGCCTTCGATGGCATGCCGGCCACGAGCTGTAGCCGTGGAACGTCTCCACGAGCACGAGGCCGACGGCGTACTGCTGCCTCGGTGTCGCCTGCGCCGCATACCGGGCTTTGGGCACCGGCCGCACATGCCGCTTGTACGCCCGCCACGTCGAATGCGCGAACCCGAGCGCCCCCGTGTACACGCTGTTGTGATGCGTCCACAAAGGGCGTCCGCCGTTGATGCCGCCGGTCTCGCAGACGGCGATCCGGTGCAGGTTCCGTACCCGCGGGTCGTTCCACGTGACGTCCGCGAGACGGATCAGCACCGGCCGCGTGTGGGCGGCGGCTTGGGCGGCGAGGATCAGTAGTGCGACTGTCAGGGTGAGCATCAGGCGTCGCAGGACCTCTCTCCGATCGGTTGCTGCCCCCCGCTTCGGCGAGGGCTCAATAGCCCGGCCCGTCGCATCGCACGACAGATGCGACAACCTCGGTACCGGGCTCCTGCGGGCGGCAGCGAATGCCCGCGGAGGCAATGCGTCTTGATGCGCAGTCGATTCCCGCGCGCGATGTTCTCGGCGCTAGTTACGAGCTCGAGATGCGCCGGGTTGACGCACCCTCGGTTTCGGCACAAGTGGTCGGGCTCCAGTCCTTCCGGGATCGGGCCGATCAAGAGCTCGTAGGCGAAGCGGTGTGCCTGAATCAGGCGACCATGCGCCCAGAATCGACCGTAGCCGCGGCCGGTACCACCAGTCCATACCCAGCAGCCGTCCCCACGGTCAACGCGAATCCAGAACCGCTCCTCGATGGTCCGTGGCGGGCCGACCGTAGTCCCGTGCTTGCGATATCGCTTGTAGTGCACGTCACATAGGCCTCGCGCTATCCGCATCCGAGTGCACCCGTCCACGCAGCACATCGCGTCGCCGCTCACCATGGACTCCGGGGCGGCAGCGGAGGCATCACGCGTCCTCCTCGCGCTCGGGAGCGCCTACATGTAGGTGCTGCTCACCGCTAAAACAGAGGTTCGAATCCTCTCCCCTGCATAGCGTGGGGGGAAACCTGCGGTTTCCCCCCACGCGCCCCCCTTCCCTCGCGCCGCGGAGTAGCAAAGCGCGGTTGGCCTCTCGGCCGGCCAAGCCAGCCTCCGGCCCCAGAGCGCGGTACCTCGGTCAACGGCAGAACCTCCGCAGGCAGAGTGTGGCTCATGCCGCTTCCGCGTCTCCCGGCGGTCTCCGCCGGGCTTGTTCTTCTGGTGCTCGCGCTCGCGCCGGGCGCGGCGCCACGCGGGGAGGCAGCACGAGAGCCTGCGCCGCGGGCGGTGATCGTCGCGGCTGGAGGCGCAGGGGCGACGGCGACGCTCGCCGGCGGGTCGTGGCGGGTCGAGCTGCCGTGGCTCGTCCCCGGCGACGGCGACCCAGCCGTGTCCCCGGACGGGAGGCGGCTCGCGTTCTCGAGCGCCCGCAACGGGAACCGGGAGCTGTACGTCGCGGACACGGCCACCGGGAAGGTGACGCGGCTCACGGCCAGCCCGAGGCTCGACGACACCCGACCGGCCTGGTCCCCCGACGGCCGCAGGATGGCCTGGGAGGTCGGAGCGCCGGACCGCCACGACGTGTTCGTGATGCGGGTCGACGGCACCCGGAAGCGGCTCCTCGCCGGCGGCGCGGGTGACGACGTCGAACCGGCGTGGTCACCGGATGGCACCCGCGTGGCCTTCGCCTCCGACCGTGGCGGCGCCTTCGAGCTCTGGTCGGTAGCCGCGGCCGGCGGCGAGCCCGAGCTGCTGCTCGGATGGGGCGGCGCCGCGCGCGATCCCGCCTGGAGCCCGAATGGGAAGCGCCTCGCGTACAGCGGCACGATCGCAGGCACGACGCGCATCTGGGTGGTCGACCTCGCCGCGCTCGAGCCAAGACGCCTGACGGGGTCTTCCGGGGCAGACGTGCGACCGGACTGGTCGCCGGACGGTGGCCGGCTCGCCTTCATGCGCACCGCCGGCGGCGGTACGCGGACATGGGTGGTACCGGCGCGCGGAGGCGCAGCAGGGCCGGTGCCGGGGACCGACGGCGATCTCGACCCCGACTGGGCGCTTGCCTCCCCGGCGCTTGCACCCGGGCCTGAGCAGCTGTTACCGGATCTCGATCAGCAAGCCCCAGCCGGCCTCGTCGTCCTCCCCAGGGAGGGCGGGTTCCAACTGGGGTTCGGTTCCGCCGTGGACAGCATCGGCCGAGGCCCACTCCGGATCCGGGGGTGGCGGCCGGCCGGCTCCACGACAATGCGTGCCGACCAGGTGATAGAGCTTCGAGGCGGGGGAACGCTCCTTGCGCCCGGCGTCGGCGCCCTTCGGTACGAGACCCACCCGCCCCATCGACACTGGCACCTCCAGACGTTCGAGAGCTACGAGCTACGCAGCGCCTCCGATCACAAGCTCGTCGCCCGCGACCGCAAGAGCGGGTTCTGCCTCATCGACAGGTATGGGCCTGCCTCGGTTCGGGTGCCGCACGCACGCCCGCCGAGGTTCGTCTCGGACTGCGGCGCCGGGCAACCCGACCTGAGGCGGGTGGAACAGGGATCGTCGCCGGGGTACGTCGACCGGTACCCCGCCTTCTTTCACGGACAGGCCATCGGGCTGACCGGGGTCCCGGCCGGGATCTACGTGCTCGTCCACCGCGCCAACCCGAACCGAATGCTGCGCGAGACGCGCTACTCGAACAACGCCGCGTCGGTGCGCATCCGGCTCACCTGGCCGGCGGGCCGCACGCAGCCGCCGCGCGTGACGGTCCTGCGCCGCTGTGAGGCGAGCGAGCGGTGCCCCGCGTGACGGAAAGCGCGCCCCGGCCGTAGGCCGGGGCTTCACGGCCTGAGCGGCGCGCCCCGGCCGTCGGCCGGGGCTTCGCGGCTGCGCGCGTACACTCGCGTCGTGGAACGGTGCGACGTTCTCGTCGTCGGGGCGGGGCCGGCGGGCTCTGCGACGGCGATCCATCTCGCCCGCGGCGGCGCACGTGTCGTACTTGCCGACAGGGCGCTGTTCCCCCGGGACAAGCCTTGCGGCGGCGGGCTCACAGGACGGGCGCTCCGTCACGCGCCATGCGACGTGTCTCCCGTCGTCGAGCACGTCGTCGACAGGTTCCTGCTGCGCCTCCGCTACGGATCATCCTTCGCACGCCGGCACACCGAGCCGCTGATCCTGATGACGCAACGCCGTCACCTCGACGCGCACCTCGCCGACCATGCAGCCGCGACGAGCGCCGACGTGCGGCTCGGCGTCCTTGTCACGGAGCTCGCTCCCGACGAAGCCGGGGTGACCGCGATGGTCGGCGGTGTGAGAGTCCGAGCGGGTGTCGTCGTCGGCGCCGACGGCGCGAACGGCACCGTTGCCCGTGCGGTCGGTCTCGGCGGCGGGATCGTGCGCGGCGTCGCGCTCGAGGGAAATGTCGACTGGGGAACGCTCGACCGTGCCCCGTACGAAAGGACCGCCGCGATCGAGCTCGGCGTTGTGCCCGGCGGCTACGGCTGGGTCTTCCCGAAGGGCGACCACGCGAACCTCGGCGTCGGGGGGTGGGGCGGGGAAGGCCCTCGGCTTCGAGCCCACCTGGCCCGGCTGGCCCGGGCCCACGGAGTGCCGGCGAGCGCGCTGACAGAGGTTCGGGGTCACCGGCTGCCGATGCGCCGGCCCGGCGTCGCGGCCGCCTCGGGCCGGGTGCTGCTGGTGGGCGACGCGGCGGGCCTCGTCGACCCACTCTCCGGCGACGGCATCTACGAGGCGTTCGTCTCGGCCGAGCTGGCGGCGCAGGCGATCCTCGCGGGCAACCTCGACGGCTACGCGGCCGCGCTCTCGACGGCGCTCGACCATCACGCCGCCGCCTCCTGGGCGGCGAAGCGCGCCATGGACCGCAGCGCCGCAGCCTGCTTCTGGGCGGCGCGCTCCCCCGGCGTCTTCGGCGTGGTCGCCGGCTTGCTCGGCGGGGACGTCCGCCATCCCCGCGAGGCCCGCGGCCTCGCTCGGCCGCCTCTGCGGCTCCTCGGCCGCCTCGCGCGCGCGGAGCCCGCCGGTCAGGTCAGCGGCAGTCGGTCTGCGTGAACGCGCCGCCGGGGTAGACCCTGTACCAGGTTCGCCCGCTGACGGTGCTGCTGAAGCACACGGTCGTCCTACGCGCGAACACGATCGAGAGACCCGTGCGTGAGAGGCCCCGATCGATCGTGCGTAAGCGAGCCAGCGTGAGCCCCGTGAACCCGCCGTGCTTGGCGCGGTAGGAGTACGCGGCCTCGATCGCGCCTGCGAGGTTGAGCCGGGCGGTCGCGTCAGTCGCTCGTGTACGCATCCCGGCATAGCCGGAGACCGCAGTGGACGAGACGATGCCGAGCACGACCAGGACGGTGACCAGCTCGATCAGGCTGAACCCCCGCTCGTCGGCAATCGACCTGGCAGGGCGCCGCAAAGCCATGCCCCGGAGATCGACCGTTGACGAAGCCGCCGACAGTGCCGATTCGGCGTCATCTGCATCCCCAAACGGGCAGTGCCGACTCCCCCGATCGAGGGATCGCCGGCAGTCGGCCACACCCGTCCACGGACCAAGATATCTCGGCAGAAGGCGCTCAAGGAGCATGCAGTTCATGCCGATGAGGCTCCACGGATGGATCTCGTCAGCCTGCTCACCCGCGCAGTCGACGCCGGCGCCAGCGACGTCCACCTGAAGCTGGGCCAGCCGCCCGTGCTCCGGCTCGACGGCGAGCTCGAGCCAATGCAGGACTGGGCTGCGCTGACCGAGCACGACCTCCTCACGGTGCTCGACACGGTGACTGAGATCTCGCCCAAGCGGCGCGACCAGTTCGACGACACCGGCGACCTCGACATCGCCTACTCGTACCCGACACTGCCGCGGTTCCGCGTGAACGGCTTCAGACAGCGCGGCGCCACGTCCTTTGCGTTCCGCGTGATTCCAAGCGAGATCCCGAGCTTCGAGCAGCTTGGGCTACCGGCCGGCGTCAAGCGCCTCGCGGGCGAGCATCGCGGCCTCATCCTCGTCACCGGCCCTACCGGCTCGGGTAAGACGACGACCCTCGCCTCGATGCTCGACTACATCAACCGCACGAGGCGCCAGCACATCGTCACGATCGAGGACCCGATCGAGATCCTGCATCCCGACCGCGGCTGCATCGTCAACCAGCGCGAGGTCGGTCTCGACACGGACAGCTTCTCGCAGGCGCTCAGGCGCGTGCTCCGCCAGGACCCCGACATCATCCTGATCGGTGAGCTCCGCGACACCGAGACGGCGCACACCGCGCTGCAGGCCGCCGAGTCCGGCCACCTGGTGTTCTCGACGCTGCACACGATCGACGCAGCGGAGACCCTCGGGCGCATCATCGAGTTTTTCCCTGCGGACAAGCAGCAGCAGATCCGGTCGATCCTCGCGGGCACGCTCCGCGGGGTGGTCAGCCAGCGGCTGTTGCCCCGCGCCGACCGTGGCCGAATTCCCGCCGTCGAGGTGATGGTCACCAACGCACGCATCCAGGATCTGATCCGCGAGAACCGCTCCGACGAGATCACCGACGCAGTGGCGGCGGGTGAGTTCTACGAGATGCAGACGTTCTCGCAGGCCTTGATCTCGCTCGTGCTCAGCGGCGAGGTCGACCGCGAGGTTGCCGCGAACGCGGCGACGAGCCGCCACGACTTCCTCGTCGCATTCGAGCACGCCCTCAAGGAGAGGAAGGTGGCGGATCGCGAGACTGCGTCGGCCGCCGGGAACGGCGAGACTGCCGGTCAGCCGGCGGCCCGCCTGGGTCGCGGTCTTCGCTGACACGAGCGTCGTCTCACCCTTACGGGGGATTCGTACTTGGGGTGCGTCTCCCGATCATCCGCTTGTGAGCCT
>Ga0247727_10002479_pt1 | contig 42160 bp, 36 predicted proteins | sample WisWelCaveWW1625_FD_202498 | JGI IMG/M metagenome (GOLD analysis project Ga0247727, IMG submission 202498) | Biofilm microbial communities from Wishing Well Cave, Virginia, United States - WW16-25 | ecosystem: Environmental > Aquatic > Deep subsurface > Groundwater > Cave microbial mat | place...
CGATGAGATTTGAAATCGAAGTGTTCCCGATAATTGGTAAATTGTCCGGCGTGTCCGGACGCAATCCCGCCCAGGCGTCGCTGACCGTTGCTGATGCCAGCGACGGCACAATTCTGATGGCCGCTGCTAAAAGCTGTTGCACCCCTCCGGCGGTCACGCGCTTGTCGAAGCCAACATTTTCCACCGTCGCGCCCACCAATATCCGGCCGTCCGGCCACGGCACGAGATAGCCGCCGGTGGAGTGAATGAGATGATGCAGCGGCTGCGGCTGCATTTCAAGACAGACGATCTGCCCGCGAATCGGCCGCACCGGCAGCGTGATGCTGTTTTCCGCTTCCACCAAACCCGCCCAGCAGCCCGCCGCATTGATCACCATTTGAGATTGCAAAACGTCCGCTGGCGTGCGAACGCCAACCAAGCGCTCTCCATGGAAAACCAATCCCATCGCGTCAGTATGATTGCGGAATTCTACACCAACGGAACTGCCCGCCGCAACCAGCGCTTTCGTCAACACGCGATTATCGACGTGATGATCGTCCGGCAAAAAAATCGCCGCTTCGATATTCTTTGCCAGCGCCGGTTCGGCCTCACTGAGTTGCTTTCGTGACAGCTCTTCTGCGCTTTTGCCCGCGGCATGCTGCCGTTCCACCAGACCGGCTAACGCTTCGGCTTCCTTAAAATCCATAGCGACGTAAATGCTGCCCGTTGTGCGATAGCCAATCTTCACTCCGCTGCGCTCTTCTAATTCCCTGACAAAATTGGGATAGAGGGCGTGGCTGGCGTAACACAATTCACTCATAGAGTCCCCCAGGCCGTGAGCGGCCTCGGACTGCGGCGCTAACATGCCGGCGGCGGCCCACGACGCCTCTCGTCCCGGCTCGCCTCTTTCAATGACCGTAACCTTCGCGCCCTGTTGTGCCAGTCGCCAGGCAATCGAGCAGCCAATGACGCCGCCGCCGATGATAATGATGGCACTACTAGATTTCATTGTACCTGGAAGTGACGTGAAATGTGAAACATAAAACCATGTGTGTACCTATTTTTTTAAATTGCTGAAATTCGTAATAAAACTTATCTATATCGCTTTTAAAAAACAAGTGGATTTTGGAAGTGCTTTCTTAGCAGGCATTGGAGGGTCAAAAGTAGTCCCGGGTAATTTGGGTGACTGCAAGCGGCTGCCGTTATTGTAAAGATGTCCCTTGTTTGTTCATCTCCAAATTCTTTCACGTCGAAATTACTGTTGACATTCACGCCCCATTTTTGTATTAACACAACATCTTCTGAAAATTCGGCAAACAAAAGGGGAAATCTCCATGTCAGACAATCTTCCTAAACGAAATGTCTTTCTGATCGTCTTTTTAGGCGTCTATTGTTTAAGCGTGGCAGGTTTTGCCATGTATTACTTTCTGGTTGCCTACGATAACCTCAACCCACAAATCGGCAACTCGGAATCTACCCTTATGAAGCTGATTGTCGCGGTGGGGGTGATCGCTGGCGTTACGCGCGGGGCGGCGGAACTGGTTTCCGATGTTGGCGATGCGAAGTTCAAAAGAACGGTGCGGCGAAGTCTGGCCTACCTGCTGCGGCCGGTTGAAGGGGGCGCCATGGCTATCATCGCCTATTTTGTTTTTCGCGGCGGCCTGCTGGTCTTTCAACAAGGCTGGCCAACTATCAACCCGTGGGGATTCTTTGCGATGGCCGGGTTGGCGGGGCTGCTCGCGCCGCGAGTGGTAGACCGTTTTCGATATAGAGCAAACGGCGGAGCATCAGCGGGCGATGCCCTAACGCCGGATCAAATCAATCAAGTATTGCAGCACATGTTAGAACAGGTGAAGCGGTCGGGCGCGACCGACGAACAGAAAGAAGATGCCAGGCGTCGCCTGCGCGATTTCCTGCAGCAGCCATTGGTGGCGACTCTGTTCGGCGCGGCCTTGGATGATTTGAATGGCTTGCATGAAATACAACCCCAAACGAAGCTACCAGAAAATAATTCATCTATAACAGCAAAAGCCAATCGAGCGCCTAGCTAGGGTTAGGCTTCATAAGAACATGTTGCCGAATACTACATGACTTTGGGAATAATGCTTCCAATGGTGAGCTGTCATGCATAACATGATATTTCTTAGTCACGCGAATCCAGAGGATAATGAATTTACGCGCTGGCTGGCCCTACAGCTTGCAAGAGAACGATACCCCGTTTGGTGCGATCTGACAAAGCTTTTGGGTGGTGAAGATTTTTGGAGGGATATCGAGAAAGCAATCCGCGAAAGAACACAAAAGTTTCTCTACGTGTTATCAAAGAATTCGAATAGTAAGCCTGGTCCCCTTCAAGAGTTGCAAGTTGCTCAAAATGTCATGCGAGACCAAAGTCTTCAGGATTTCATTATTCCAATGCTCATTGATGAGCTTCCTCACAAGGAGATAAATATTCAGCTAACAAGAATCAATGCCATTCCTTTTAATTCAGGGTGGGGAAGGGGTTTGAAGATCTTACTTGAGAAGTTGGAGCAAGACAAAATCCTGAAAAGCCCCAACTTCACGCCAACCGCTGTATCGGCGTGGTGGAGGACGCAATTCAGCCCTGATGAAGGGATATCAAATAAGCCAGAAGAATATCTCTCTAACTGGTTCCCGATTCAAGCATTGCCCTCAAATATATATTTCTATACTCTACAGAGATCTCAAATTGGCAAGCTCGAAGTCCAAAGCGAACTGCCGTACCCTGCCTTCCAGCACAATCAATATTTGGTTTCTTTTGCTCAAGCTGATGATTTTGCGGGAAAGCTTGGGAACTTCGTGTCGATAAAAGATTTTCATTCTTTCTCTACTCGAGACTTCTTGGAGGGAAACGTAGCCAAAAAACTCGTTGAACGGAAACAAGCAAGGGATTTTGTGTCTCGCTTACTTAGAATGGCCTGGCAGAAAATGGTTGAAAGATGTAAGCTGCCGACTTATGAATTGGCAAACGACACACGTTGTTTCTATTTTACAAAAGGACTTGCCGAGAATGATAGGATTTCTTTTACAGGCGTAAATAGAGAAACAACCTTCAGGCAAGTTGTAGGCTACAAAAGCCTGAAGGCTAGTGATGGTCAAATAATATCTAAGCGATTCTGGCACTTCGGCATTCAAGCTAGACCTCTTGTCTATCCCACTTTTGTATATATAATAAAACCGCATGTGGTTTTTTCTGATGACGGTAAAAACATTTGGGAAAGCAAAGAAAGAATGCATAAGGCTCGCAGAAGCCAGTGCAAGGACTGGTGGAATTCTGATTGGCGAGACAGGATACTTGCCGCTATGAACTGGTTGTCTAATGATGAAAGAGAGATTGAAATACAATTGGGAAGCGATATTGCTATCCAAGTTTCAAACTGTCCCGTTTCTTTTATCAGCCCGGTTTCTTACACCGATCCCGTTAAGGGCATGATTTCGATTGCGGACGAAGAAGAAAGGGGTTATGACGAGGATTGGGATAAAATAGAAGACTGGGATGTGGAATAGATGCAAAATCTGGTAAAACTTCCTGAACCGACACTTCTATTTGGTCACGGTCAAGCGCTAGAAGATCCCCGCGATGGGTTAACAATTTTTGGGCCTCTCGACGAAGGTAAACCGTATGGTATTAGAGCCGGCGTTATTGGCACTAAAGAAGGAATTCGACGCTTCAAGAACTGGGTTGAAAGGATTCAGTGTCCAATTTTAAATGATCCCCCTCAAGTGGCTCGTCCTCCCTTTTTGGGTTTTGAAACTGTCTTTCGGATTCCTTGGAATCCTCAGCCAACGCTTGAGATACCTGTTCCGGATGCAGAGTTGAATAGCTCCCTTTTCCTTGATGATAGACATCAACGCGTATACAAAACTGTCGAAATCTATTCAAACCGAATCATAGAAGCCATCCAACAAGAAGACCAAAAAATTGACCTATGGTTTATCATTGTTCCGGACGATGTATATAGGTACTGCAGGCCAAAATCGTATGTCGAAACATTACTGCAGATTCGATTTGAATCCAAGATGCCAATCAAATATGCTCAGAAGCTACAATCTATGCCATCGCTTTTTCCAGAAGAAAATGTTACGGCAATAGCCTACCATTACGAAGTGAACTTTCACAACCAGCTTAAGGCGAGACTACTTGAGTATGATGCTCCAACCCAAATAATACGAGAAAGCACAATTGCTCACAAAGAAATCGTGAATCGCTTTGGTAAGCCAATTCGAAAACTAGACGCCCTCCAATCAGCCATTGCCTGGCACATTTCCACTGCTACGTTTTATAAAGCAGGCGGTCGTCCATGGAAGATTGGCAGCATTCGGGAAGGCGTTTGCTACATCGGTCTGGTTTTCAAGCAAGATGAAAAGAATCCCGATCCAAGGTCATCTTGTTGTGCTGCACAAATGTTCCTTGATTCAGGAGACGGCATAGTTTTCAAGGGCGCTGTTGGTCCATGGTACACTCCTGGAAGAGGAGATTTCCATTTGAAGCCAAACGCAGCAAGAGACCTTGTCAAACTCGCGATTAAATCCTATAAAGATAAGAAGGGAGAACCTCCCAAAGAATTATTCTTGCATGGTAAAGTGAGGTTTGACGACGAGGAGTGGAAAGGATTTCGAGATGCAATTGACTCATCAACTAACTTGGTAGGGATAAGAATTCGGGATGAGCGTGATCTAAAGCTTTACAGAAAAGGCGAACACGCTGTCTTAAGAGGACTCGCTTACATACGAGATGAAAGAACCGCCTATCTCTGGACGAAGGGTTTTACGCCACGACTGCAAACTTATCCTGGGCGAGAAGTTCCCAAGCCATTGCTCATCGATGTTTGTCGTGGCGATGTCCAAATCAATACAGTTCTCAATGATATAATGGCTTTAACAAAGTTGAACTATAATGCCTGCGTCTTTGCAGACGGAGAGCCTGTTACTCTTAAGTTCGCTGATGCCGTTGGGGAAATACTAACCGCCGGCCCACTGGGAAGAGTTCCACCACTACCATTTAAGTACTACATTTAACCTTCAAGCAACACCTCGTGGAATTCCACCGTGAAACACAACCCATCCTGACTAAAAAATCCTCTCCGTTTCGCCTGAGATCGGAAGGGTTTTGTGGCTCTCTGAATACCTCGCCGCGCCATAACTTCTCTTGCGAAACAATAATGGCTCCAGATAAGCTACAATCACTGTCACGCACAAACCACCTAAAATATCGATCAGGTAATGTTGTTTGGTGGTCAAGGTTGAGGCGAGGATCGCAAATCCCCACAAAGCAAAAATCACAAACTGCTTTCTCCCGTAGGGTCGGAAAAACCAGGCGGTGCTCGCGGTGATTGCAACGTGCAGACTCGGAAAACAGTTATTGGAGGTGTCGGCGTTGGCAACTACATTCATTGCAAACGCCACCAACGCATTTTCCTCCTCTGGATAAATCGGCCGCGGGTAGGCTGTGGGATAGAAAAGAAAAAATGCCCCGCAAATGAACAACGCCCCAAAATTCATTCTTGCCCAGGAATTGAATTCTTCCCAGTCCTTAAGAAGCACCATGGTGACAACCACCAAAATATACTCGGAAAGATAAACCCAAAATGTCCATGTAAGAAAAGGGACGGCTCGATCAATCAGAAGAAGAGGCAGTTGTCGAGGCGGCTTAAGCGGATTCATGTTTGGAATTATGTAGAGAAAATAGTAGAATGCCGAAAAAAGCCCCAACAATAAGAGCTTATATTTCCAGTCCAACGGCTGTTTTTGAATATTCAATATCCTCATTTTTCCCCAATCAAATGTTTTGCAACTGAATTTATCAAGGCATCATCGCCTTTCAACAAGTCAGCAGAACTCCCGCTAAATTTAACCAAAGAAGCCCGGCGATCAATCTTACCGCTGCGGGTTCGAACAACCGAGTCCATGTAAAGAATCCTTTTAGGAAGCTCGTACATTTTTAACCTCTTTGCGAGTAACTCCTTCAGAGTCTTTTCTGTCGCAGCAGGAAGCGGCTTTCCTGTGAACACCACCACCACTACTTCATGATAGCGCTCATCCGCCATTCCCACCACGAAAAACTCTCTAAGTTCCACATCCATTTCGTACAACGCCTGCCCTAAGGCCGCTTCCACTCTCTCTGCAGGGACTTTCACTCCGCCGCTGTTGATGACGTTATCGACTCTGCCCTGCCAGATAAAACTTTTATCTGAGACTAATTCCACCATGTCATTGGTAACAACCGTACGGTGATTGATCAACGCCGATTGAATGGTCAGGCAGCCGCGTTCATCCTGTCCGATCTCTACACCCCGAAGTACTTGATAACTTTCGGAGGCATTTGGGCCGCTGAGTCGCCGCAACGCAAAGTGACTCACCGTTTCGGTCATTCCGAAGGTCTGGTAAACTGGCGCCTTCATTTTTTGAATCTGTTTTTGTAATGAAATCGCCATCGCGGCGCCACCGACCAGCACCGCCTTCATTTTACTTAAGAACACAGTATGTTCTGGATTAGAAAGTATAGCCTGCATCTGCAGCGGCACAAGCGCGGTGAAATCGAACGGCGGGACTTTTTTCAAATCAAACGATTCGAAAGGGTCGCTGCTGGGTTCGACGATTGTTAACTCCAACTCCAGCACCAACCCGCGCACAAGCATCATCAATCCGGCAATGTACTGCGGTGAAAGACAAACCAGCGTACGATCGCCGGATTTCAGATTCAACGCCTCGCCGGTCATGCGGGCGCTCAAAATCATCTGTTCGCGAGTTAATGAAATAGGTTTTGGTTCGCCGGTGGAACCGGAGGTATAAACCTTGAATTGCTTCACTCCGGAAAGCCACTCTCCGCAAAAAGTTAAAATCATTTTATCATATTCAGAAAATGTTTCCGCGTCGAGATTTTGGAAATGGCCGACAATCCAATCACGGGAAAAATTTCTGCCATTTAAGATCAGACCACTCATGAATGCTCCCGTAACTCTAAATCTGTAAGCCGGGTGATACGCGCGCCGCCTTGCGCAGAATACATGAGTCGACCGTTGTTGACTTGCAGCGACGCCGGAAAGTTGGCGCGGTAAAGCTGGCCGGTTCCCAACCCCTGCGGCACAGCGACGTTGAGAGTCGCGGTCCACTGGCTGATGACATTGTGCCCAATGTTGGACTCCAATGCTGAGGTCACCCAATAGCCGATTTTACTTTCCTCGGCCAACGCCATCCACTCCCGGCAGGCCGCGAAGCCACCCAATAGCGTCGGCTTCAAAATGAGAAAATGGGGCTGAATGGCGCGCAGCAGCTTCGCTTTCTCTGCTGGGGTGTGGCAGTCAATCAACTCTTCGTCAAGGGCGATGGGAATTGGCGAAGTGGCGCACACTTTCGCCATCTCATCCCATTGTCCCGCTTTGATTGGCTGCTCTAAAGAATGAACCCGAAACCCGCTCAATCGCTGCAGTTTTTCTTGAGCTTCGCCTGTAGTAAATGCTCCATTGGCATCCAACCGCAACGTGATTTTTTCCGGCGGATGATATTTTCGAATTTCCCGCAGCAACCGGCACTCGGTCTCGAAATCCATTGCGCCCACTTTTATTTTGATACAAGTGAAGCCCCCAGCGATTTTGGCGAACGCTTGTTGCAGCATGGTTTCGTAATCGGCCATTACGACCAACCCGTTGATGGGGATGGTTTGAAGGCCGCGTGTGAAATTCGTCAAAAATAATAGTCGATGGCCGCCGCTGTTGAGATCGATAAGGGCCGATTCCAGTCCGAAGCGAATCGCCGGCCAGTCGCGCAGATCGATTTCATCGTGAGCTGTCCCGGCATTTAGTAGATCGCAAATATCCCGCAGTTTTTCCTCGAAGTCCGGCCGCGCGTCCGGGCTTAAACCCGGCAGCGGCGAGCACTCGCCGAGTCCGAAGCGCTGCGGATTGCGCCTGTCAATTAAACATAATATATAAACCTGGCGATCCTGCAATTTGCCACGGGAGGTGCCCATGGGTTTGATAAACTTCAAAGTAAATTTCTTGAATTCAGAGCGATAGGTGTTCACAGCAGGATACCAATTCCAAAACTGAAGCTAAACAGCAGCGTGATGATCGCCATCTCCTTCAAATGCGGATCCAACTCATTGGCGTCAAACTTCAAGTAAATACCGAAACCGTTTTCCCAGATCATCGGCACCACCACAATAAATGCCAACTGCCAGACGCTCTTAAAATTGAGAAAGGTGAAAATGAGCGCACTGGTGAAACCGCCGATTAACAACAGCCAGTGATAGATGCGGGCGCGTGTTTCCCCTAACCGCACGGGGATGGTGCGCTTGCCCGCTAATTTGTCGGATTGAAAATCGCGAATGTTGTTGATATTGAGCACCGCCACGCAAAATAAACCGCAAGAAAATGCCGGCAGCAAGATTAGCCAATTCAGATGATGCGTCTGCAAATAGTACGAGCCGAAGACGCCGATGATCCCGAAGAAGAGCAGCACGAAAATATCGCCGAGTCCGGCATAACCAAAGGGTTTCGGACCGACAGTATAGGCCACCGCCGCAACGATGGCAGCAATGCCAGCGGCATGAAAGTAGAAGCTTTCATCTTTGATCAAAAAGTAGCCGACGAGCAAGCAAAGTCCCGTGAACACAATCAGTGCGTTGCGCATCGCTGTCTTTGAAATTCTGCCGGATTGCACCGCGCGCTCGGGGCCCTGGCGATACGAACTGTCCGCGCCGTGCTGGCTGTCGCCGTAATCATTGGCGAGGTTGGAGAGAATCTGCAGTAGCACAGCGGTAGCAAAACAGAGCGCCGCTACCTTTAGGTTGAAAGACTTTTCAGCTGCGGCCAAAAAACTCCCCAACACGATGCTCGAGGTAGCCAATGGCAGTGTGCGCAGGCGAAAAGCCTGCAGCCAGACTTGAATTTTAGTAACCACTAATTTCACGGATGAAAACATTAACCACTAATTTCACAAATTACATGAATTGGGCACCCTGACCCTCTCCCATCAAGAGAGAGGGAACAATCATGGATATCGCCGAAACTTTGAATAATCCGGCTGACGTTTCTCGACATAGGCCTTGCGGCCTTCGTTGGCCTCCTCAGTGTGATAATAAAGCAGCGTAGCGTTGCCAGCCAATTCCTGAATGCCAGCCTGGCCGTCCAGCTCCGCGTTGAATGCGGATTTCAACAAACGAATCGCCATCGGACTTTTTTCGAGAATTTTGAAACACCACTCGACCGTGGTTTTCTCCAACTCTGCCAGCGGCACCACTTTGTTCACTAATCCCATCTGCAGGGCTTGCTGGGCATCGTACTGATCGCAGAGGTACCAGATTTCCCGCGCCTTCTTTTGTCCCACGACGCGCGCGAGAAACGAGGCGCCAAACCCGCCGTCGAAGCTGCCGACTTTCGGACCAGTTTGTCCGAAACGCGCGTTCTCCGCGGCGATAGTCAAATCGCACATGACGTGCAGCACGTGGCCGCCGCCGATGGCCCAGCCAGCCACCATCGCGATCACCGGTTTCGGGATGGACCGAATCTGTTTCTGAACATCGAGAATGTTCAGACGCGGCACGCCGTCGGCCCCCACATACCCGCCGATGTTGCGTACCCGCTGATCGCCGCCGCTGCAAAAGGCCTGGCCGCCTTCGCCGGTGAGAATCACCACGCCAACGTCGGTGTTTTGCCGCGCCAGCTCGAACGCCTCACCCAATTCGAACACCGTCTTCGGACGAAAGGCGTTGTGCACCTCCGGCCGGTTTATGCTGATTTTGGCGATGCCTTTATGATAAAGAAACAGAATATCCTCAAACTTTTTGAAGGTCTCCCATTGGTACGAGCTTTTCATCAACCCTCCTTCATGATGGATTTGAATTTCAAAAAGGTCTCGGAATTGACCCTCTTATCGGTCTGCACTTCGAGGAGGGCGGCGCGCTCCTGCGGTCCGAAAAACTTCGGCAATTGCTTTTCCAGGTCAGAGACAGATGCACAGTGAAAATAACTCACTCCATGATCGGCCGCGGTGCGCTCGGCGGTCAAGCGATGTTCCACCTCGAAATGTTGGGCAAGCTCAGGCAAACCGCCGGGGCCGTCGAGGATGCGGAAAATGCCGCCGCCGTTATTGTTGATGACGACGACGCGCAGGTTTTTTGGCACAACAGAATTCCACAGCGCGTTGCGATCATAAAAGAAAGCGAGATCACCGATGATGGCGGTTGTGAGTTTTGAGGTCGCCAGCGCGGCCCCCACCGCGGTGCTGAGCGTGCCATCGATGCCGCTAGTGCCGCGGTTGGAATTGACCTTCACGCCCTTGGTTTCGGACAGGCCGAGGTAACTTGCAAACCGCACGATGCCGCTGTTGCCCAACTGCAGGTGGCTGTATTTCGGCAAGTGATGGAGAATGGAATACATCGCGGAGAATTCGCAGAGGGGCAATTCCTTCAGAAAATGCTCGAGAGATTTTCGGGTGCGATATTCTTGTCGGATCCAGGTCTCACAATAGGCCGCTGCCTCATCGGCCAAACCTCCCCCTGGCCCACTCCTTTGTAAGGAGGGAGAATGAGCCACAAGACGCTCAAAAAAATATTCCGCCGACACCGGCAAAATGTGTGTCATGGATTGAAAGGTGTCGATGCACTGGCCGGCGAGATCGAGGTACCAATGAATCTTGGGTTTGTACTTTCGCAAAAACAATTTCAGATTTTTGGACACAACCGGTCCGCCAAATGAAACCAGCAAATCGGGCATGAGCTCCCGGCGAACAGTTTCGTCTTCTGTCCCAAAAATCATGTCGGAGTGATGCAACGCGAGGGCATCGTACAAACTGGAGGTAACGTCAAAAACCACGGCGGTATTGCTATCGGACTGCAGAATCCGCAGATATTCCGCCAACTTCGGATTGGGCGGGTGCATTCCCGCGACGATCAATCGTCGCGAGGAGCTGCGCCAATCAATCATGAGCTTATCCCAGTCGTGGTTATCCAAAACCTGACGCGGCGGAACGGTGGAAATAATTTTTGCATCACTATTATATTTCAATTCGGCGTTTGGATAAAGCGGCTCGCGCAGCGGCACGTTGAGGTGAACCGGCCCCGGTGCCGGCCAGAGGCTGGCGTTGATTGCCTGGGAGATGATGCGCTCGGCGTGCCAGCGCGCATCGGGATGGGCATCATCCACCGGCATTTCAAAGCTGGCGCGACAAAGTTTGCCGAACATTTCACGCTGCGGAATGGTTTGCCCGTCATTTTGATCGATCCACTCCGGCGGCCGATCGGCAGTGAAAATCAGCAGTGGGATGCGTTGATAAAAAGCTTCGGCGATGGCGGGGCCATAATTTAGCGTCGCCGTGCCCGAAGTACAAACCAGTCCAACCGGGCGTCCCAATTGCTGCGCCAGACCCAAAGCAATGAATGCTGCGGATCGTTCGTCAACAATAGTGCGACAAGTGAGAGCGGAATGTCGAAGCAAAGCAAGTGTTAGTGGAGCGGAGCGCGAGCCGGGCGAGATGATGAAATTCAGCACATTTTGCCGGGCGCAGATTGCCGCGATGTTGATAATGCTTTCCTTAAAAGCGCTCATCGCCGTTGCATGTCATCGATAAATTCTTCGGCGGGCGAAAAGGGGCCGCCGTTTCGTTTCTCATCTGAAAGATCGAGAAGATTCCGCAGTGCGTTGAATTTGAGCTGGGTTTCCAGCCATTCTTTCTCCGGATCGGAATCTTGGGTGATCCCAACACCGGCATAGAGAACGGCCGAGGCGGAGAGCAGCTGCAGACAGCGCAGATTCACGAACAAATGCGATTGGCCGTCAAAATTGACCGGACCCAAAAAGCCGCTATAAAATTCACGGTCGTGAGATTCGGTTTTCAAAATGTATTGCAGTGCCGGCTCTTTGGGCAAGCCGCACACCGCCGGTGTGGGGTGCAGCTCCTGCAGCAGGCGGTTAACATCGCCGGGCTTTCCCAGCTTCACTGCAAAAGTCGTTTGTAAATGCAGCAAATCGCCGACACGAACCGTTTCCGGGCCGCGTTCATCAACGTTAGTGATCTGGTGATGTTGAAAGCAGCCTCGGATATACTCGCTAACGATGGCCTGCTCTTCCATTTCTTTCGAACTCCAGCGGGCGTCGAGATCGGACGCCGGCATTGTTCCTGCCAGCGCCACGGTGCATAACTGCTTTTCGTTTATCGTCAGGTGCAACTCGGGCGTGGCCCCCACCCAGGTTCCAATATCAGGCAAGGCAACCAAGGAAATAAACGCGCCGGGGAAGGCCTCGCACAGGCGATAAAACAACCTGACAGGATCGAAATCACTGCGCAATTTGCGCTCGAGTGTTTGCGACAAAACCACCTTCTTGAATTCGAGCTGCTTGATGCTGTAGAGAGCGTCAGCGACCATCCGGATAAACTCCTTCTCACTCACCGCAGCGCGGGCTTTCGACAGGGTAGCTACGTGCCACGGAGTCTCGGCATGGCCGTTGGCAGAGGGCCGCAAACGCGCAAATGTCCCCGAAAAAAGAGTCTGGTTTTCAAGAATCGCTCGTTCAGTGAGGCTATCAATAGAATAACTGAGCCTGCCTTCTCGCCACTCAACATGGGACGCCAGAAAAAAGCTGACCTCCCCGCCGTAGTTCATAAACGGCGCCATCACAAATCCCTGCCGGTTCATCTGCAAATCGAGCGGTTGAGCCTGGGATTTTCCTGATAGGTCAACAATGGCCTGAGGCCTACGGCCATGCGGCAAACGCCAAACCGCCACCGCCAAACGATTAATGATAGCTGCGCGATAAAAACAAAGTAAGGATTCGGAATGGTTGGATATCTCTAAACTATCTTCGGCTCGCAAATCCTCTCCTCTCAATTCAAATGAGTGTAATGGGCTAAAATCAGTTGCGACAATTTAATCAACCGAAGGAATATTGTCAATGCCTTTTAAGAATTGTGGGAGCTTTGAAAAAGCGAGGAAATGCGGATGATTAGCCGTTGAGATGATTGATTTTAACGATATGAACGGCACGGACGTTATCTTTTTTCACCGTGCTGCCTTTAAATAACCGCAGATTGCCAATCTCGATATCAATGGGCTCATCGGCAGAATGCTGGAGAAACAAGACGTCGCCAGACTTTATCGATAAGAATTCGCTCACCGTTAGATCGGTTTCACCTAACCTGAATGATTCACAACCGCAAAGACGCAGAGGCGCAAAGTTTGAGAAAATAAAGATTAAGAATTCAAATCTTTTATAAATTTGCTTTTTGCAAATCATCCCTTTTATTTGTATAATTAGACTCATGATTAGTTTTGCCTGCTCTTGTAATCTAATCTCAAAGTATGTTTCTATTGGAGCTTTCTAATTTGCTGTAAGTTTAGCTGTGACGTTGGAAAGTGGTCAGTTAGATATTGGCATCTTGTTTCCGTCAAGATCTTTTTTAGGAGCGTATACAAAATCATTAGATCCAATGAACTAAAGAAAGGGAACCTATGGAAATTGCGATCATCTTAGGAATCAGTTTTTTTGCGTTGGCTTTTGCCGTGTATCTGGCAAAATGGGTTTTGAAGAATGATGACGGCACTCCCGCAATGCGGGAAATTGCCGAGGCCATCCGTGAAGGCGCCGAAGCATTTTTGGCGCGCCAGTACAAAACCATCGCTGCACTCACTATCCCGGTGGCGGCGATTCTCTACATTCTGTATGCCTTTATCCGGCCCGGCTCGGAACACGATCCGGCGCCGACCGGCCAATTGGCGCTGTATGTCGCCGGCTCGTTTATCCTGGGGGCGATTTGTTCCGGCATCGCCGGTTATGTGGGGATGTTCGTTTCCATTCGCGCTAACATTCGCACAGCCTCGGCCGCGCGCTCAAGTTTGAATCGCGGCTTGCAGATCGCCCTGCGCGGCGGCGCCGTATCCGGATTGTTTGTCGTAACCATGAGTTTGCTGGGTGTTGGTGGGCTCTATGCGATTCTTTCGTCCTTCAATGTTCTTGATAAAGATATACCGTTCTTGATCGTCGGTTATGGATTTGGCGCCAGCTTTGTTGCATTATTTGCGCAACTCGGCGGCGGCATTTACACCAAAGCCGCGGATGTCGGCGCCGATCTGGTCGGTAAAGTGGAGGCCGGCATCCCGGAAGACGACCCGCGCAATCCGGCGGTGATTGCAGATTTGGTGGGCGATAACGTCGGCGACTGCGCCGGCCGCGGCGCCGATTTGTTTGAATCCACTGCTGCGGAAAATATCGGCGCGATGATTCTGGGCGCCGTACTCGCAACTGTCTCAGAGGCGAATGGCTTCGTATTTTCAGCCGGCATCGTTGGGGTCATGCTTTTCCCGTTGGTCGCGCGCGCTTTTGGTCTCATTGCATCGATCATCGGTGTCATGGTGGTGCGTACCCGTGAAGACGGCGATCCCATGACCGCGCTCAACCGCGGCTATTATTTGACCACCGTTCTGGCCGCCATCGGTTTTGGCGTGGGCTGCTATTGGCTGCTCGATTCTCCGCAAGCTCCCGATGCCTGGTGGCATTTCTGGCTTTGCGGCTTGATCGGACTGGGAACGGCCATGGCGTTCGTTTACATCACGCAGTATTACACCGAGTATAAATATCGCCCGGTAAAGGAGATTGCCAGGGCTTCGCAAACCGGGCCGGCCACCAACATCATCACTGGTTTTGCGGTCGCGCTGGAATGCACCGCCCTGCCGGTGTTGACGATTTCCGTTGCCATCATTGGGTCCTATTACCTCGGAAAAAATAGCGGCCTCCCCGACGCCGGATTGTTTGGCACCGCCGTCGCCACGATGGGTATGCTGGGTACAGCCGCTTACATTCTCGCGATGGACACCTTCGGTCCCATTGCCGACAACGCCGGCGGCATCATCGAAATGAGCGGGCAGCCGGAGGAGATTCGCCGCAAGACCGACCGCCTCGACGCCGTGGGCAACACCACCAAAGCGCTGACCAAGGGATATGCCATTGGCAGCGCGGCATTGGCAGCGTTTCTGCTTTTTTCCGCGTATCTCGATGAAGTGAAAAATTTCGGCAAGCCGTTGCAGGCGGTGGATATCGCCAAGCCGGAGGTATTTATCGGCGGCCTGCTGGGCGCCATGCTGGTCTTTCTGTTCGCGGCGCTGGCGATTCGTGCGGTGGGAAAGGCTGCGTATTATGTCATCAATGAAGTGCGCCGCCAATTCAAAGAGAACCCCGGCATTCTTGCGGGCACAGCCAAACCCGACTACCGACAATGCGTCGATATCGTCGCTGCTGGCGCGTTGAAAGAGATGGTGCTGCCCGGTTTGCTCACCGTCGGCATGCCGATCGCCGTGGGGCTCATTTTCAAACAATTCGGCATCGGCGCTGAAGCCGTGGCTGCGCTGCTGATGGTTGGCACCATGACCGGTATTCTCATGGCCACGATGCTGAACAACGGCGGCGGCGCCTGGGATAATGCAAAAAAATTCATCGAAACCGGTCAATTAGGCGGCAAAGGCTCGGATACCCACAAAGCTGCGGTCGTGGGCGATACAGTTGGCGATCCATTTAAGGATACTGCCGGGCCTTCGCTGCACGTGGTAATCAAGCTGCTCAGCACCATAACTTTGGTTCTGGCGCCCCTATTCATTTAAGAAGTATCAGCAAACAATATTTATGCAAGGCTTGCTGTGGTAGAAGTTTAGGTAGCGGAGTGATGGATATTAGATTATGAGATCAATGTGCAGTCGGTCGTTGCCACTGAATCCAGAAGTCCAATAATCGTCACTCCAGCAAGCTTTTTGGCCGTGCTCAAGATGCCATGATCACCGGTCAATAATCGAAATGCGGTTTTGCCGAACTCGGCCCGTCTTTCGAGCATCATAACTGCTATTGACCCACCCTTTTCGTTTACGTTTTATTCCTTGCATATCTTCACTCTCCTTATTAACTTAATCGAGTCAAAAAAATCATTTCCGTGAGAAGCCTACGCTATAAAATCGGCCTGGAATATTTTATTCTGGTTTGCATCAGCATCGGCACCAGTATTTTCGCTGTTTACAATTTTTCTAATCTTGGTAATTCTATTGCCAAGATTCTCAGAGAGAATTATCAAAGCGTGCTGGCCGCCGAAAACATGGTTAAGGCGTTGGAGCGCCAGGAAAATGCCCAAATCTCCATGTTTGTCGATGACATTACAAAATCCAACGCTCAGTTTAACGAAAATCGCGACGAGTTTCTCTTCTGGTATCAGAAAGCCACGGAGGTCGACGCACTCCCCATCGAACCCGTGATACTTGACAGAATTATTACGACCTATCGCTTGTATCTGGATTCCTCGGATTCGCTTTATCATATCATCCAGAAGCCAGGCGCCATCGCTGCGGCGAAAGCATTTCAATTTAACTCGGTTCGCCCGATCACTAATTCACTTAAGGAGCAATGCTTTCATTTATTGGAGGTGAACCAAAACGCGATTATCGCCGCCGGCAACAATGCTAAAAACGTTTCGACCAAAGCAACCCTCGCGGTGATGACGGGTTCCGCGATTGCCGTGCTGTTGAGCATCATCGCCAGCATTCATTTTACACGGAGTATTCTCAAGCCAGCCGAGAAAATCGCGAATACCGTTCGCCAAATCAGCCAGGGACATTTGAATCAAAAAATCGACGTCACCACCGACGACGAATTTGGCGATCTCAGCCGCGAGTTCAACAAAATGACGGAACGGCTGAAAGGTTACGAAGAAATGAATATCCAGCAATTGATCTCCGAAAAGAAAAAAGCCGAAGCGATTGTTGCCAGCATTCCGGATCCAGTCATTGTCACGGATGAAAAAAATCAACTATTGTTAATCAACCAGGCCGCCGCGAAAATACTGAACAATTCCGAAAATTGGCAGGGAAAACCGGTCAGCGAGATTGTGCAAAACGAGCAGTGGTCAAAACTCTTTAATTATGCGATTGATGAGAATTCAGCACTGGATACGTTGATCCCAATCGAAAATGGCGACTCGACCTACTATTTTCGGCAGCGACAGATGACCATCCGCGACGATCTTGGGCGAAAGCGGTGGAGCGTCACCATGTTTCAGGACGTCACCCACTTTAAAAAACTGGACCAGATGAAATCGGAATTCATGGCAACCGTTTCCCACGAATTCCGCACCCCACTGACCTCCATCAATATGGCGGTCGATATTTTACTGCAAAGCGTTCTCGGCAACTTAAACGAACGACAGAAAGAACTGATGGCGTCGGCCAAACAGGACTGCGAACGCTTGACTAAAATGGTGAAAGAGCTGCTTGACTTGTCGCGGCTCGAGTCCGGAAAGTACCCCACTAAAATCGAATTGCTGAACCTTCGCCAACTCGTAGAAAGTGCCTTAACTATCCTGCGATTACCGTTTCAGGAAAAAGGTGTCACACTCGAGGTTGCAATCGATTCCGATCTTCCAGAGCTGGCCGCCGATCAAAGGCAGCTTTCCTGGGTGATCACCAATTTGGTCAACAACGCGCTGCGCTATACCGATGCCGGCGGCGTAGTTCGCATTATTGCCCATCAGCACAATGATGAAATAGAGGTGACTGTGGCTGATACCGGACGCGGTATTCCTTCAGACGCCCTGGCAACCATCTTCGACAAATTTGTACAAGTGAAACTGCCGAGCGATTCCACTCCCGGCAGCGTCGGCCTTGGCCTGGCGATTGCCCGCGAAGTGGTAGAATCGTATGGCGGAAAAATTTGGGTCGAAAGTGAGATCGGCAAAGGCAGCACGTTTTATTTCACCCTCCCACATGAGTCAAAAAGCTAATGGCAACCCGCAGCGCTAAAGTCCTGGTCATTGACGACGAGCCTAATATTCTCAAAACCGTCGGCATCTGCTTTGACGCGCTTGGTTTTCAAACCCGTCTCTGTTCCAAACCGCAGGATGCCCTGGATTTGATTCGGCAGGAAAAATTCGATCTGGCGTTCGTCGATCTGAAAATGTCTCCTATCGACGGGATGGAAGTTTTGGCGCGAATCAAAGAACGCACCCCCGAAACGACCGTCATCATCATCACCGCGCACGGCTCCATCGACAGCGCGGTCGAAGCGGTGAAAAAGGGCGCGTATCACTATCTGCAAAAACCGTTCGATTTTCAAGAACTACAGCTCTTCGCAACTAAGGCGTGGGAATATCATGAGCTCACCCGCGAGGTGCAGGAGCTCCGGCGGCAAATTTCAGAAAGCCGGCCTGCGGAAGAATTCATAACTCGCAATCGATACATGCTCGACCTTCTGGACCTGGCGGCGCAGGTCGCGGAAGGCAGCATCAGCGTGATCATCGAGGGGGAGAGTGGAACCGGCAAAGAGCTGGTCGCACAGTTCATCCACGAAAAAAGCCCGCGAGCGCCGAAACCGTTTGTCAAAGTCAACTGTGCGGCGATGCCGGAAACCTTATTGGAGAGCGAACTCTTTGGCCATGTCAAAGGGGCGTTCACGGGGGCTTGGCGAGATCGCGAGGGCCGCTTCGAACTGGCCGATGGCGGCACGATTTTTTTGGATGAAATTGCCGAGTTTTCCTCCGCGGTTCAGGTCAAACTGCTGCGCGTGCTGCAAAACGCCGAATTTGAACGCGTCGGCGAAAATAGAACCCGACGCGTCGATGTCCGCGTCATTGCCGCCACCAACAAAAACATTGACGAGGCATTGAAAGAGGAAACGCTTCGGGAAGATTTGTTCTACCGCCTCAATGGAGTACGCTTGAAACTCCTGCCGCTGCGAGAGCGTCCAGAAGACATCCTGCCGTTAACTCAATATTTCATAACCAAATTCGCCAAAGATAATTCTCCTGAAATTGCCCCCGAGGCCATGAAAGCGCTGCGCGCCTATCGTTGGAGCGGAAACGTTCGCGAGCTGGAAAACGCCGTTCAACGCTCCGTGTTATTGGCGAGAAATGGCGTTATCGAAATCGGCCACTTGCCGGAGGAAGTTCGTTCGGCCACCGAGCAGCCCTACCCTATCATCTCGCTCGAAGAAGCCGAGAAGCTACACATCAAACGCGTGTTGCAATACGCATCAGATTACCAGCAAGCGGCGGAGATGCTCGGCATCGACCCTGCCACACTCTGGCGCAAGCGGAAGAAATACGGCCTCTGATCGGCTTTTTGATTGCGCCTTCATGCAATTTGCAATTTGAGCTTAGATCTCAAAAAATCATCTCATAGCCCCATCCCCTTACTTCTTTCCTTCACTTTTTGATTGCAATTTTCAATAGCTCCAAACCCTAACTGAAGCCCTTTCGGTTTCATTCAGCCTTGTTTGGGCTGCGCAGTCACCTGGCACCTCGTTTGCCCGATGGTAAAAATTGTAAGGCTACTTATGGAGGACATTATAATGGCCACTAAAATTACGACGCTCAATAACCTGGACATTGCTATCATTGAGCCTCGCGGCTCAATCATTGGCGGCACCGAAACCGATGAATTAAAAGTGGAAGCGCGCGATCTGCTGGAGCAAGGCAATCGAAAGCTCATCATCGATCTCGACGGAGTAACTTATATCAACAGTACCGGGATCGGAGCTTTAATCAACATTTACACCACTTATACCAAAGCGAACGGCAAAATCAAGCTGTGCAACGTTGGCAAGAGTGTGCAAAATGTTTTTGTTATAACAAAGCTTACGAGTGTTTTCGATGTGACTGACACTCGTGATGACGCTGTAAAGGGCTTTAAACCATAAAATAAATCAATCGTTAAAAACTTAAGGAGAGCATGCTATGAAGCAGTCGGTTTTCATCACTGTGCTACTCGTTGTTGCGTTTGCCGTATCCTATGTGATCTTCGAATTCATGCTGCCGCAGTATATCAAAGATGGCGGCCCACTGGTTGTCGCTTTGATTGCGCTGACGATCATGGTGACCACCTTTATCTTCGAGCGCATTTTCTCTTTGCGCAAAGCGCAGGGAACTGGTTCGCTCGCGCTCTTTTTGAGAGACGTTCAGCAGGAGATCAACCGCGGCAACATCGACGCGGCGATTGCGGCGTGCGACAAGCAGCGCGGCTCCTGCGCCAACATCATCCGCACCGGGTTAGAGCGCTACAAAGTGCTGAATGATGAAGGCAACATGGAAGCGCGAGACGTCCTCGAAAAAGTGCAGCATTCTATCGAAGAGGCAATGATGCTTGAGGTTCCGCTGCTGGAGAAAAATCTGATCGCGTTGTCAACCATCGCATCGATTGCAACCATGGTTGGTCTGTTAGGCACGACAATTGGGATGATCCGCGCATTCCGTGCCCTCGCCCAAACCGGCGCCCCGGACGCAGTCCAGCTTTCTATTGGTATCTCGGAAGCCCTCATCAATACCGCGGGCGGTTTGATAGCGGCCATCCTCGGGATTGTCGCTTACAATTTCTTCACCACCAAAGTTGACAATTTCACTTACATGATCGATGAAGCCAGCTACTCGATCGTGCAAGCACTGGCTCTTAAACGCTAACCGCTTAGTGAGGCATCTGTATGGCAAAAGCAAAAGCTAAACGTGTATCGATTCGCATCGATATGACTCCGATGGTGGACGTGGCGTTTCTCCTTTTGACGTTCTTTATGCTCACCACCCAGTTCCGTCCTCCAGAAGAGGTTACAGTCGAATTACCGTCGTCGCACTCGGCATTCAAAGTGCCGGAGTCAGACGTGATCATCATCAGCGTCAGCAAGGAGGGGGCGATCTATATGGGATTGGATTCGCAGATACTTCGGGCCCGCTTATTTGGCGAAGAAAACCAATACCGCGCCGGTATCCAGGTCGAACCCAAGGATTTGACTACTCTGCTAATTCAAGCCCGTATTGCCAACCCGAAATTGCGCACCGTGATCAAAGGCGACAAGGAAGCCCCCTATGGCCCGCTGGAAGATGTTATGAATATACTTCAGCAGGTGAAGATCACTCGGTTTAACCTGGTGACTGATCTGGAAACTACTTAGTACGGCGAAGCAGCAACTTAGAGAAGTGTTTGGATTAATGGAGTGATGAAAAAAAAGCAGTCTCTCGATTTCAGAATGACTGAAAAGTACAACCCAAAACTCCATTAATCCATTAAAAAAATGTACAAGAATTCAAATTGTGAAGTATAATGAAATAGGAGTGAAAAAATGGCTGCTGTTGAAACTGGTGAATCGAGATCTAAGGGTAGGGCAGCGAAAAAACATAAAAAGAAACGCCGCCTCGGCATTCGCATCGACATGACCCCGATGGTGGATGTGGCGTTTCTGCTGCTGACCTTCTTTATGCTGACGACCAGCTTTAAGAAGGCGCAGACCATGGAAATCAACCTGCCCCCGGATGAAAAGGCGAAGGTGGAGGTAGCAGAATCGAATCTGTTGACACTGCGCATTGCAACCGATGGCTCCATTTACTGGAACATGGGAGTGGAACCTCCGACCAAAATTACCTTCACCGAATTGCGGCCGCTCCTGCTCGAACGGCACGCCTCGAACCCGAAATTGATCACCCTGGTAAAGGTCGACCGCGACGGCAAATACCGCATGATGGTGGATATTATGGACGAGTTAAATCTGGCGAACATCACCCGTTTCAGCCTTGCGCCTATGCTTCCCGCTGATCTGGCGCAGTTGCAGAAAGTGTCGGGTTCGTAACTGAGTTTTTTTAAAATTGGAGAATTGGCTATGGCAGAAATTGCAATAGAAATCTTCAACTACGGCGCCTATGATCTCAAGAAAAACTACCGCAAATATCTCTCGCGCGCCGGCGCGCTTGCGGTGCTGCTGCACTTGTCGGCACTGGGCGCCTACTGGGGGTCGATCTATCTTGCAACGGAAGAAGAACCAACGCGCGTCGTTCGCATCCTGAAATATAGCGAGCTGGGGCCGCCGCCTTCGTTAACCAGCGCCAATGCCCCACCGGCTATTTCCGTGGCCGCGGCCGCTGTAAAGCCCAGCGTAGGCATCCCGGTGGCTGTACCGGACGCTGAAGTGAGTCCCGAACAAACCATCGCCACGCAGGAAGAAATGGCACAAGTTGGGCCAATCTTAGGCGAAGGCGACGGCGGCGGAGTTCAGCAGGTCATCGAAGAAGACATACAAATCGAGGACGAGGGACCGCCGCCGGACTTCGTGGCCTTTGATAAGCCGCCAGTCCCGATCAAACAAGCGAAGCCTGTTTATCCTGATATCGCCCGTAAAGCCGGCTTGCAAGGCACCGTGATAGTCAAGCTGTGGATCGATAAAGAAGGAAAAGTGAAAAGGGCGGAAATCCTGAAAAGTGATTCGGACGTTTTCAACCAACCCGCCATCGATGCCGCGATGCAGTTTGTTTTCACTCCGGCCTTGCAGCGCGATAGGCCCGTGCCCGTGTGGCTTTCCATGCCGTTTAGATTCAGGCTCGAGTAAGAAGCATGATGGATGCCTCGAAAGCAGTGGGATATACCAGCGCAGTTATCATGGTAACGGCCGGAATTATCGTACTGTTTGGCCTGTTTATGCCGCCGTATTTACCCAAACAGGTACGCCTGGCATTTGGAATTGTGCTGGCTCTGTGGGGAATCTATCGTTTCGTAACCACCCAGATAAAATCAAGCCGTTACCGTGACATCGAGAAATAGAATTTCGTTGGCGAGCCTGCTCGCTCTAACGATGGTGGCGTGCTATCAGCCCGAAACCGAAACCCCCACCAAGGGAGAGGTAACAGCTATGGTATGCGAGTCCCATACTCCGCTCTTTCAAAAAGAGGCCGAAGAATTCCGGCGTCTCTACCCGCAAGCCGTGGTTTCTGTGATGGCCGCCTCCACTCGCGAGGCCTTTGTAAATCTTTTGAACGACAGCGTCAGCATCATTGTCTCTGACCGGGCCCTCAACGGCGAAGAGCGAACGGTGGCGCAGCAGGCCGGGGTAAACATTCGGGAACACAAAATTGCCGAAGATGCACTGGCAGTGGTCGTCAACAAACAGAATCCCATCGAACAAATCACTATGGAAACCCTCAAAGCCATTTGCACCGGGGATATCTCTGACTGGGGCAAAATAGCGGAATCACCGTGGAGCGGCTCGATTGAACTTTGCCTCACCGGCAGAAATTCTGGCGTTTACGAGTTGTTGAGCGGCCAATTTTTCGAACTTCAAAATGAATTAAAGCCGTCCTTTGTGGCCACAACGCAGCAAGAAGCGTTAGACATTGTTGCGACTCACTCACGTGCCATTACTTTTGTCTCCTCACTGTCTCTCGACCACACGGGCGACGACAGTACGAAAAGTTTCGAGCAGACAGGCCTGCGCCTGTTGGCCGTGGCAGGATTCGATTCCGCCGGCGCCGGCGAATTCGTAAAACTGCATCAGGCGAATATATACCGCCTGCTCTACCCATTGCACTATTCTGTATACATCTATACCAGCTCGGACCGCGCCAGCCTCGCGAACGGCTTCAGTGCTTTCGTAGCCAGCGCGCCGGGACAAAAAATCATATTGAACTCCGGACTGGTGCCGGCCACCATGCCGGTTCGTCTTGTTCAGCTCAATTAGGGAGAAATTCTGGTGAAACAACGCTCAAGCTTTCTTCTGGTCGCCCTGATAATCGTCGCCGTGTTTGCTGCAGCGCTTGGACAAAATAAGGAGGCGCCTAAAAACCTCTCAGCGCTGCGTGCGAAGGTAGTTACTTCTCCTAAAAACGCCCAGGCGTGGCTGGCGCTGGGCGCAGCCTATCTCAACGCGGGCAAACCCGATTCCGCCGAATATGCCGGCAAGCAGGTTGTGGGGATTGACAAAAAAATTTCCGACGGCCATATCCTCATTTCGAAAGCGCTCGTCGCTCAGAAGAATACTATTGCTGCGACCACGTCGCTAAGAAAGGCGCTCAAAACTCTGCGTAACAATTCGAGCCTTTTGACTGAATTGGGACTCATTTTGTTGGCAAGCGATTCTGTTGACAAAGCCATCGTCTATTTTTCTCAGGCAAAGGAGGCCGATCCCAACGATGCGCGCGCGTATGCAGTGTTGGGGGACGCTTATGAAAAAATGGGCACCACCAGCATGGCCATTTTGCAATATGAGAAATCTCTGGAGCTGGACTCACTGCATGCAGATGTGCAGCACAAGCTGGCGCGGGCGTACGTGAAAAGCAAGCGCTACAATGATGCGGCCCGCATGTATCGCAACGTTATCGCAGCAGATTCCGCCAACGAAGAAGCCATTGGCGAGCTTGGCAAAATCTATTTTGCAGCGAAACAATATACCAATGCAGCGCACGTCTATCAAAGTTATGTTCAAAGGGAGCCTAATTCCCAGAGTCGTTGGGTGATGTTGATGGAATCGCTCTATTTAGGAAAACATTATACGGATGCCCAGTCCGCATCCAAACGCGTTTTGCAGTTCGACCCGGAATCCAAGCGCGCGCTTAAAATTCATGCTCATTCCAGCTATGAATTAAAGCAGTACGATCAGGCGGTGGAATCGTACACGAAGCTGGCTCGCACCGACACCCTGGGTATCGACAACCTGCGCCGGTTAGGAAAAGCCTACGCCGAATCCAAACAAGATCAACTGGCGGCAAATGTTCTCGAGGAAGTCATTAAAAAAGACTCGACTCAAAAAGAAGTTTTTACCGACCTCGGGGCGGTATATATGCGCCTGCAAAAATACGATCGCGCCGCCGAAATGTTCGAGAAACGATTTTCACTGGACCCGACGGCGGTAAGCGCCTACCTCAACTACTCGCTCTCAAACATGGCAATGGGCAAATGGGATCTGGCAAGGATGGGGCTGCGAAAGGCCGTGGCTTTGAAGCCTGAGTATTTGCAGGGGCATGTTTTTCTTGGCCGCTGCCTGATGCAGATCGACTCGCTGCAACAATCAAAGCACGAATATGAAGTCGTTGTGACGCTGGCGGATACCCAGCAAACCAAGTACAAAAACGAGTTAGGCGAAGCCCACCGCATGATCGGTTTTGTACACTTAATGGATAAAAAATTTCCTCAGGCGGTGGAATCGCTGACGCGCTCGTTGCGATTTAAGCATGACGACGTGCAATCCCATCTCCTGCTGGCGCAATCGTATGCCCTGATGAACAAACGCGAAGAAGCTCTAAAAGAATATCAGTTCGTCCTCAAGCTCGATCCGAAAAACGAGACCGCTAAAAAAGATATTGAAAAACTCGGGTTACAACAATAACTAAAAAACCACCAGTCGTGAAGAGCTGAAATCTCTGGAAGGGATCACTATGAAAATCAAACTGGCCGTGCGTTACAGTTTTTTCCTGCTCCTAATTTCTGGGTGCGCCCCCAAGAATGAACCGGCAAAGATTGCAGAATGGGTGCGCTACGTCGACCCATATTTTAAGGTTCATTTTAACTATCCCAAAGGGTGGCACCTTCTATCAGAAGGCGGACGCGTCACCCTCTACTCCTCACAAGACGTGATGGACAAATTTTATGACCCGACCTCGAAAGGGAAAGAGGGGGTACAGGTGATCGTCGCTTTTGAAAAGCTTGACAGCCTGCAAACGCTCGAGGGCTACGCTAATTCCTACGCCACTGATTTGGGCAACTCTGGTTATACGGTCTCCCCGGCCGAACCAATAACGATGGAGGATGCACCCGGCAGTCAAGTGCATTACACTGGTTTCCATGACGAAAAAACCAAAAGTGAAGCTGTGCGCGCCTTTGCCATCAAAGACAGCGTCTTATACTACGTTCAATACGCTGGCTTCAACGATCTTTATAAAATGTACCATGTGGTTTATGATACCCTGATTGCCTCAATTAAGCTTCCTAAACCGAAGGCTGCGGCAACCGCCCTCGACCCGTCTGTGCCATCGACGGAATTTGAAAAATTCGCAAACAACTTCCTCGAAATTTCCTACCCGGACAATTTTGAAACTGCCATGCCGCAGCCCAAAGCGCCCGTGGAGTTCTCGCTAGAATTGAAAGGTTACCGGCTCGATTCCAACATCCGCGTCGATATTCTTGCCGCGCAAGGACTGCCGGTGGAAAAAGTTCTCGAACAAAATGAAAAGAAATTTCCCAACCCCGGAAGCCGCGGCGAGACGATGTTGGACGGCGCCAAAACGCTGTTTCTCAACTATTCGCCAGCCCAGAGCATCGGCAGCCGTGTGTATTTTCTAGTAAAAAACGACCGCGTGTATCGAGTAATTATCAATTATCACCGACCTGCTAAGGATGTCTATCTGCCGGTTTTCGAGAAAACTGTCGCATCTCTGAAAACCAAATAAAGTATTGTGATAAGTCACAATCCTAAAATCTCGCCTCAGTCTGGAGGCGTATCGGAATATGCCTCCAGTCGTCCGAGAGTTTTAGGATGGCTGAGAAGTGCGGCGCTGCTGGATGGCGATTGGGGCACCAGCATCGCCTATGTTCTCGGCATTAGTTTCGCGCTTGCCGGCTACAGCAGCTTCTGGCATCTCTCCTGGATGTTAGGACTGACGGCACTGGTGGCCGTTAATTACATCACGATCTGCCGGTTGTATCCGAATGGCGGGGGCGTGTACAGCTCGGTCTATCATCGCTCCAAGATCATTGCGGTGATAGGTGCGTTGCTGTTGGCTGCGGATTACGTCATCACCATGGCGCTGTCCGTTCTCGACGCTTGTCATTATCTCAACCTTCCCCATCCGCAATGGTGGGCCATTGCGATTCTTGTCATCATCGGTGCATTAAACTGGTACGGGCCTAAAAACAGCGGCACCTTAGCGGTGGTAATCTCAACGGTGACGACGATGACCCTCATCACTATCATCCTCGCCTCGGCCCCAACCGCTCTAACCTCCGAACACGTTCAGCCGCCCACTGGCAGGTTCTTTGAAAACTGGCGAATTTTTGTGGGAATTATTCTTAGCATCTCCGGCATCGAGGCTATTTCCACCATGACCGGCCTGATGAAAAATCCGCAGAGGGATTCGCGGCGCGCGATTCTCGCGGTTCTCGCCAAGGTTGTGGTGGCGACGATCTTTCTTGGCCTCGCCATGCACGCGGTACCGCAGTTGCAGGGCAATACCGAAGACATGGCAAGATACCTGGGTGAACACTATGTCGGAAGCTGGTTCGGCTGGGTGGTGGCGCTGGCGCTCGGACTACTGCTCATTTCAGCCGGCAATACCGCGTTTAACGGTTTGATCAATATCCAGTTTTTGATGGCGATTGATCATGAGCTGCCTTCCTCTCTGCGCCGGCTGAACCGCCATGGAGTGCCGGTCCTTCCCCTTCTAATTGCAGTGCTGGCGCCCATCGTCATTCTGATGCTCACTCATGACATTATGATTTTGGCGCAGCTTTATGCCATCGGCGTTGTCGGAGCGATATTCATCAACATCGGCTCGACTTCAACAGACTTCTCATTGAGCTTGCGGCGTTCGATCAGGTTTTTGATGATAATTTCCGCGGTTATTTTGTTCTTTATAGAATTGTCCATTGCCATCGAGAAACCCAAAGCCACGCTGTTCGCCGGAATTGTATTGGTAACCGGTTTAGCTGCGCGTGTGGTGGCGCAGCGGAAAGTGGCCGAACGGCCATCGGCTGAGTTGCCGCCCGGCGTCTTCTTCCCGGAACGGCGAGTGTCTGAGGTTGAGCCGCGAGCGAAATATTTGGTGGCGTTGCGCGGCAAAAGTGAAAATCTGTTGCGCTTCACGATTGAGGAAGCCATGACGCGAGAGGCCAAGCTATTTATTCTGCGCGTCCAGGAAATTGCCGTCGGGACTTTGCCCCAAACCTTTCACACTGTTAACGCCGACAACGAAACATGGATTGATGAAATGTGCTCCGAGGCCGGCATCAACTATCAGATCCTTACCATTGCCAGCAACGATGTCGCTTACACCATTGCCGAAGAAGCAGCCCTGCTGGGGGTCGATCGCGTCATATTGGGGTCCAGCCGCCGCAGCTTGATGGAAGCCGCTCTCAAGGGCGATCTTATTCGCTCCGTCAGTAAACTGCTGCCGGATGAAATTCAGTTGGTCATCTTTGATGCTGGCGCCGGTAAACTCTCAAGAATATCACCTCTTCAAAAAATCACCTATGAAAAAAATTAACATGAAATCTCATTTCGTCCGCGGGTTAGGCCTGTTTGATTCCACAATGATTGTCGCAGGCTCCATGATCGGCTCGGGCATTTTCATCGTTTCCGCCGACATTGCGCGGCAGGTGGGCGCGCCCGGCTGGTTGCTGATGGTTTGGGTCATCACCGGCCTGCTGACTGTTATCGCCGCGCTCAGTTATGGCGAGTTGGCAGCGATGTTCCCGCATGCCGGCGGCCAGTACATTTATTTGCGCGAAGCGCACGGTCCGTTGTGGGGTTTCCTCTACGGCTGGACTTTGTTTGCGGTGATCCAAACCGGCACTATCGCCGCCGTCGCGGTGGCCTTTGCGAAATTTTTAGGCGTGCTCACCCCGGTGATTTCCGCAAGCAACACACTTTTCACTCTCGGCCCGATTTCTTTTTCATCTCAACGTTTGGTTGCCATAGCCGTCATCGCGTTGTTAACGGCAACCAATACTCTTGGGATCAAAACCGGCAAAATTGTTCAAAATATTTTCACCGCCACGAAAATTGGAGCGCTGGCGGTGTTGATACTGTTGGGATTTTTCATCGCTCACAACGATACCGCCGCGTTTCATACCGCCGATTTCTGGACGCCACTGGTAAACAACAGTCCACTGACAACCCTGGCGCTGTTGGCAGCGATCGGGACGGCTATGGTCGGCTCGCTGTTTTCCAGTGATGCCTGGAACAACATCGGCTTTGCGGCCGCCGAAGTAAAAGATCCCCAGCGGACAGTGCCGCGCGCCATGATGTTTGGGACGATTCTGGTAACGATTCTTTATGTCTCCGCGAATTTCTCATACCTCGCCGTTTTGCCGATGTCAGCCATCCAACATGCTGCAGAAGATCGTGTTGGCACCGCAGCGGCAGAAATGATTTTTGGCGGCAACGCTGCGACCATAATGGCAATCGCAATTATGGTTTCGACATTTGGTTGCGAAAACGGCTTGATCCTCGCCGGCGCCCGAGTCTATTACGCCATGTCTCAGCACGGATTATTCTTTAAAAGAATTGGTAACCTCAATGAAAGAGGCGTGCCGGCTAACGGACTCATCTTGCAGGGCATTTGGGCTGCGCTACTCACGCTCACCGGCACGTACGGCAATTTGCTCGATTATGTGATTTTTGCCGCATTGCTATTTTATGTACTCACTGTCACGGGAATTTTTGTGTTGCGTCACCGCCGCCCTGACGCAGCGCGTCCCTACAAAGCCTGGGGTTATCCGGTCGTTCCAGGCCTTTACATACTTTTTGCAACTCTTATCATGATCGATTTGTTGATATACAAGCCGGCGTATACCTGGCCCGGACTCGGTTTGGTGCTCACCGGGTTGCCGGTGTATTTTTTCTGGCGCCGCCGGGCGGTTCATGTTGCTGAAGCTCAATAAGTAATGGATTAGATGTGTGATGATTCGTTGGCAAACCGATCTCACGCGCGGGGTCTTGCAAGGGGGTTTGTCACGGGGTTTGGCGCTGTCCATCGCGCTGCACTTGCTGGTAGTGTCGATTCGGTATCTTGGTTTTATTAAACCCGATGCTATACCCTTTTTCGATTCTCGCCGCACGGTGCTCGTGGAATTGCAGCCTTATGCGGAGATTGTTCATATCGAGATCGGCGGCGGACAAGGTGGCGGCGAAGACGGCGGCTCACTCACCGAGCCTTTGCCGAAAGAAATTCCGGCTGCCCCCGTTGCCGTGCCGGAGGTGGCGGCGCGAACCGATACATTGCCAGTCACCGCCTCCGTGTCGCCGGCAATCGATAGTTCCAACGCTGGCGGCACCGGACTTCAGGGAAGCTCGTGGGGATCGGGGGGAACCGGCTGGGGCACTGGTTCCGGCAGCGGCGTGGGGCTGAGTCGGGAAATTACCAAGATGCCGCGGCCGATTGCGCTCAGCTTTCCGGAATATCCGCCATCGGCGCGCAAAGCCAAAATTGAGGGCGTGGTAGAATTGAAGATTAAAATTGATGAAACTGGCAAAGTGGTCAATGCAATTGTGGTGAGTAACACAACTCAGGATGACGCTTGCGCGAAGTCGGCAATTGCCGCAGCTTTGCAGTCACGTTTTCAACCAGCACAAACCGCTGCCGGTCCGGACACGGTTTGGGTGATTCGGCAGTTTCAATTCTCTCTTCATAACTGACCGTCAACTAAAATCTTACGGAGGTGGAACATGAATCATCAGATTGTAGAGCCTTTTAAGAAAAGGAGGCGTGCCTTATGAAACCGATCTGGTATTTCGTGGGTCTGCTGCTCTTAAGCATGGGCGCCATTATCATGATTGCCGGGATCTACCAAGTTCTTAATCCACCGCCGCACCAAACCGTGCTGGCAGACCTGCATCCGAGCCTGTGGTGGGGCGGCGTTATGACCTTATCTGGATTGATCTTTCTCTTGACCAATAAGAAGAAAAGGGTCGGATGAAGTCATGCGATGCATATTTTTTTACGCTTAGTCTCACGGCTAAAAATTGTTTTGAACAGTTGATTGCGATGCAGAATTACGTTTCGAAGTGAGGAGGAACTCATGGTCTCTTTCGGTCTCACCTTTGTTGATTGGTTGATCATTGCGATCTATTTTGCTTTTATTTTGGGCCTTGGATATTACCTCAAACGCTTCACCAAAAATCAAGAAGACTTCTTTATGGCAGGGCGGAAAAACAGTTCTTGGGTTGCGGGAATTGCTTTTCTTTCGGCGAACCTGGGCGCCCTTGAGCTGCTCGGCATGACCGGCAATACCTTCAAGTATGGCATGTATGTCGCGCATTTCTATTGGATCGGCGCCATTCCCGCCATGTTGTTTCTCGGCATTTACATGATGCCCTTCTATTACAGCAGCCGCATTCACTCCGTCCCCGGCTATTTGAAGCTGCGCTTCGATGAGAAAACCCGCGTGCTCAATGGCATCGCGTTCGGGGTCATGACCCTGTTGGTGTCGGGCATAAATCTCTATGCCATGGCGCTGGTGCTGCACACATTTTTGGGCTGGAACTGGGACGTCAGCATGTGGATTTCGGCGGCCACAGTGGGGGTTTACATTACCATGAGCGGACTGCTTTCCGCCATCTTCACCGAGATCATCCAATTCTTCCTGATCTGGTTCGGTTTGTTTCTCGTGTCGATTCTGGGAATCATCGAGATCGGCGGCGTTAAGGAGGTGTTTGATCGCATTCCCGAATCTTTCAACACGCTCTGGTCCACCTCAGCGGATCCGAGCCAAAACGGCATGGTTATCACCTGGGCTGGAATCGTGCTCGGACTCGGCTGGGTGCTGTCCTTCGGCTATTGGACCACGGATTTTCTCGTGGTGCAGCGCGCCTTCTCCGCCAAAGATTTACGTGCGGCGCGTATGACGCCGATCATCGCTTCCTTTTTCAAGATGGCGGTGCCCTTCATCGTCATCATGGCCGGACTGATCGCGCTGGCGCTTGCCAATGATCCCAAGAGCGGTTTTGCCCTGCTTCAAGATGGCGGCCAGGTGAATTATGACTCGGCGCTGCCCATGTTGATTCAGCGCTATTACCCGACCGGACTTGCTGGCCTCGGCATCACTGCGCTGCTTGCTGGTTTCATGGCCGGACAAGCTGGCAATGTGAGCGCATTCAACACCGTGTGGACCTACGACATCTATCGGACCGTGATCAACAAAAACGCCTCAGATGCGCACCTGCTCTGGGTCGGCCGGGTGACCACGGTCGTGGGCGTCATTCTCAGCGTTGGCACCGCGTATTGGGCAAAAAGCTTCCCCAGCATTATGGACTACATGCAAGCGATCTTCTCGTGGGTCAATGCACCGCTGTTTGCTACCATGCTGCTGGGCATGTTTGTCTGGTGGATAACACCTAATGGCGCGTTTTGGGGATTGGTGGCTGGCATGGTTTCTTCGTTCGTTCTTTTTCTCGCGGTCAAGTTTGCATGGATTAATCCCGCGACCTTAACATTGTCTGAACAAACGAGCGACATGGCCGCCAATTTCTGGCGTGCGTGGTGGGCATGGGTGATCTGCTTTGGCGTCACCATCGTGATCAGTCTGTTTACCGAAAAGAAACCGAAAACGGAACTTGCTGGCCTCGTAAAAGGACTGACCAAGGAAGACATCACGACTTCAGTTCCGTTTGTAAAGAAGCCTGAATTCTATGCGATCTTGTCAGTGGTAATTCTTGTAATCCTTAACGTGTATTTTTGGTAAGGCGCCACATGCCTAATCAGCTTTTTGCTAAAAAACCTCTCAAGATGCTGCTGGATGAGATGGCCGGCGAGCACCGCTTGCGCCGAGTGCTTGGGCCGGTTACGCTCACCAGCTTAGGCGTCGGCGCTGTCATTGGCACTGGCATTTTCATTTTGACCGGAATTGCAGCGCACGACAAATCCGGTCCCGGGCTGATTCTCTCGTTCGTTGCGGCCGGCATCGCCTGTATCTTTGCGGCATTGTGTTATGCCGAGTTTGCCTCCATGGTGCCCGTTGCTGGTTCGGCCTACACCTATGCCTACGCGACGCTGGGCGAGTTCTTTGCGTGGATTATTGGCTGGGATTTGGTGCTGGAATATGCGGTCGGCTCAGCCACTGTCTCCCATGGTTGGTCCGCCCATTTTCAGGATTTGCTGCACAGCATCGGCGTCACGCTTCCAAAGGGATTGACTAACGCGCCTTTTGATTTCAACCCGGTAACCGGAGAATTCTTCAGAACCGGGGCGCTCTTTGATCTCCCCGCAATTGCCATTACCGCGATTATCACAATTATTCTGGTTATCGGCATCCGCGAAAGCGCCGGCTTCAATACCGGTATGGTGGCCTTCAAGCTGGCGATCGTTCTTTTCGTGATCGTGGTCGGCGCGTTTTACGTTGATCCCGCTAACTGGCAGCCGTTCGCTCCGTTCGGTTATACCGGGGTGAGCTTCTTTGGCAAAACTATTTTCGGCCAGACTGGTCCGGGAGGTGAGCCACTGGGAATTTTGGCGGGAGTGGCGATAATTTTTTACGCATACATTGGCTTTGATTCCGTTTCTACTCATGCCGAAGAAGCGCGGAACCCAAAGCGTGATGTTCCCATTGGCATCATCGCCTCGTTGATTGTTTGTTCCGTTCTTTATGTTGCTGTCTCGGCGGTGCTCACAGGCATGATTCCTTATGACCAGATCGACATCAACGCGCCGGTAGCGGATGCCTTCCGCCAGAAGGGTTTGCCGTGGGCGCGAAGGTTGATCGATCTTGGCGCCATGACGGGAATCACTTCGGTGCTGCTCGTCCTCATGCTCAGCCAACCACGCATCCTGCTTGCCATGGCCCGCGATGGCCTGGTGCCTCAAAGTTTCTTCGGCGCTGTTCACGATAAATTTCGCACACCGTGGAAGGGCACAATTCTCACGGGCGTTTTTGTGGCTATCATGGCTTCGTTGCTGCCGCTGAGAATTCTTGCCCAGTTGACCAATATCGGCACACTGCTGGCGTTTGTGATTGTGTGCGCAGCGGTGTTGGTTATGCGCTTCATCTATCCCAACGCCGAGCGCCCCTTCCGCGCGCCGTTCTTTCCTTTTGTCCCGATCTTGGGCATTCTCACATGTTTGCTGTTGATGTTCTCTCTCCCGCCGGAAAACTGGCTGCGGCTGTTTATCTGGCTGGCGATTGGATTGGTGATCTACTTTTTTTATGGCCGGCGACACAGCGTCATGTCGAAGCAGGTGGCTCATGAAATCACCAAGCCCGGAGGTTCATCGGTCAGCCATATCGGTCTGCCGTCCGATGACTTACCGAAGTAATAACGGTTCAAAAATCTAGCCTGAATAGTTGATAAACCGCAAAGACGCAGAGAGCAAAGTTGTAGAAAATAGAGAATAAAATAGAAAGCAATAATAAGTCATTTGCAGACATTCCAAGAAGTTCGATGAAACAAACGTTTCTAATCTGTTATTCATTCTCAGCGTCTTAGGTGAAAAGAGATAGAAAGTTGATATGAAGATAAATCTGCAAACCAAAATGCTCATCGGAATTTTGGCTGGCGCCGCGGGGGGAATTCTCGCCTTCGTTTTCTTAGGCGACGATCCCGGTTTGGGGGCTTTCATTCGTTACGTGACTCAGCCAGTGGGACAAGTCTTCATACGCTTGCTTTTCATGCTGGTGGTGCCGCTTATTTTTTCCGCGCTGGCCTTGGGCGTTTTGGGTTTGGGAGATCTTCGGCATTTGGGCAGGGTTGGCTCCAAAATGTTGATCTACACCGTAGTGATGTCGGCGATTGCGGTGCTGCTCGGTCTGGTGCTTGTCAATACCATCGAACCGGGCGCCGGGATTTCACCTGAAATGAAAGAGCGTTTGCAGCAGGGAGCTGCTGAGCGAGCTGCCAACCTGCCTGCGGCGGCCGTCGCCCCCAAAACCGGCATCGACCTGTTTGTGCAAATCGTCCCCGATAATCCCATCCGCGCGGCAGCCAGTGGCGACATGTTGGCGATCATATTCTTTTCTTTGATGATCGGCATCAGTATGGCGCTCATCCAGTCGGAACGGGTGCGGCGCTTTCAGGAAGTTTTGGAGGGGTTGTATGAAATTACCATGAAGCTAATCGCGATGGTCATCTCGTTGGCGCCGGTCGGCGTGTCGGCACTGCTGTTCACACTGACAGCCCAGTTAGGCTATGAGATTTTGTGGCAATTGCTGCGCTACGTAGCGACGGTTTTGTTGGCGCTCGCTCTCCATCAATTCGTGGTTTATCCCCTTGCCATCCGCTTTCTGGGCAGAATGAACCCCCTCGATTTTTTCTGGAAAATCGAGGAAGCCATGGTGACGGCCTTTGCGACCTCATCCAGCAACGCCACCCTTCCGACGGCTCTCAAAGTCGCAGAAGAAAAGCTTCGTCTGCCGCCGCACATCAGTCGTTTTGTGTTGACCATTGGCTCGACCTTAAATCAAAATGGCACCGCCCTGTTTGAAGGGATTACCGTACTTTTTTTGGCGCAGTTTTATGGTGTGCCGTTGAATTTTGCCCAGCAGGCGCTGGTCGTTGCAATCTGCATTTTGGGCGGCATCGGCACTGCCGGCATTCCCTCCGGGTCTATCCCCGTGATTGCCATGATTCTCGGATTGGTGGGCGTGCCCATCGAAGGCATTGGCATCATTCTCGGGGTCGACCGTTTTTTGGATATGTGTCGCACAGTTCTAAATGTGAGCGGGGATTTGGCAGCCGCGGTGGTGGTTTCAAGAGGTGAGGAACATTCTTAAGTTTAGTGACCGTTGGTTTATCAAACAGATCGGAGGTATTGATGAAGTGTTACAACATTCCCACGGAGGTGCAACATGCTTAAACAGCTTTTTGCCAAAAAATCTCTCAAGTTGCTGCTGGACGAGATGGCTGGGGACCATCGTTTGCGCCGTGTGCTCGGCCCGGTTACTTTAACAAGCTTAGGCGTCGGGGCGATCATCGGCACCGGCATTTTCGTTCTCACCGGCATCGCGGCACACGACAAGACCGGGCCGGCGCTCATGCTGTCATTTTCGATGGCGGGCATCGCTTGCATCTTCGCCGCGCTGTGCTACGCGGAATTCGCCTCCATGGTACCGGTGGCCGGTTCGGCTTACACCTACGCTTATGCCACCCTCGGCGAGTTGTTTGCATGGATCATCGGCTGGGATTTGATACTCGAATATGCCGTCGCGTCTGCCACTGTCGCGCACGGTTGGTCGCACTATTTTCAGGACTTCATCGGCATCTTTGACATCAGGCTGCCGCAGGCTCTCACCAAGGCGCCTTTCGATTTTAGTCCGGACACCGGGCAACTCGCGGCCACTGGCACCTACTTCGATTTGCCGGCGGTCGTTATTGCTGCCATCATCACAATCATTTTGGTTAAAGGCATTCGCGAAAGCGCCAGCTTCAACGCCGGCATGGTGATCGTGAAGCTGGCGGTCGTTTTCATTGTCATCGGCGTTGGCGCTTTTTATGTGGATCCCGACAACTGGAAACCCTTTGCACCATTCGGTTTAACTGGCGTAAGTTTCTTCGGCAAAACCATCTTTGGACAAACCGGCATGGGCGGCGAGCCATTGGGCATGCTTGCCGGAGCTGCAACTATTTTCTTCGCTTACATCGGATTTGATTCCGTTTCAACTCACGCCGAAGAAGCGAAGAATCCTCAGCGGGACGTTCCGATTGGCATCATTACCTCACTCATTCTCTGCACGATTCTCTACATCGCGGTATCGGCGGTGCTCACCGGCATGGTGCCGTACAACCAGCTCAATATCGATGCCCCGGTATCGGATGCCTTCAGGCAGGTCGGATTGCCGTGGGCGCAATTCCTGGTTTCGCTGGGCGCGCTCACCGGCATCACTTCGGTATTGCTGGTGATGATGCTCAGCCAGCCGCGTATCTTTTTGGCGATGGCCCGCGACGGCTTGCTTCCCACCAGTTTCTTTGGCGCCGTTCACGATCGCTTCCGCACACCCTGGAAGTCCACCATCTTGACCGGCATTTTCGTGGCGACAACTTCAGCGTTGGTGCCGCTACGAATCCTGGCGGAGTTAGTGAATATCGGCACGCTGCTGGCGTTCGTAATCGTCTGCGCCGCCGTGCTCATCATGCGTCGCACCAACCCGAATGCGGAGCGCCCGTTTCGCGCCCCACTGTTTCCGCTTGTGCCGATATTGGGCATTCTCACCTGTCTGCTCTTGATGTTCTCGCTGCCCTCTGAAAACTGGTGGCGGCTGTTTGTCTGGCTGGCTATTGGATTTGTCATTTATTTTGCCTATGGTCGAAGGCACAGTGTTTTGGCGCGTAACCTCGCTCACGAAATTAGTAAACATGGCATTTCGCCTGCGGGCTCGTTAGTCAGTCACACCGGCGCGCCGCCCGATGATCTTCATAAGAAGTGATCATCAAAATCCACTATCCTGTGCCGATTTGATAGCACATTTCTCTTAACCTAAAACGGAAACCTTAATATGTGGGAACGTTTGACTGGTATATTCGGTGTCGTGGCCTTTATGGGCATCGCATTTTTGTTTTGCCCGGCGCATCTCCGCAAGAAAGTAAACTGGCGCACCATTGGTTATGGCATGGTGCTGCTGGTCGGGTTTGCGTTTCTCGTCATTCGCACGCCTGTCAAATACGCTTTCAAGTTCGCCAATGACGGCGTGGACAAGCTACTTTCATTCAGCAGTGAGGGCGCAAAATTCGTCTTCAACGCCCTGGGCATCAATAGTCCGCCGGTTGGGTTCATTTTCGCAACCCAGATTCTGCCGACGATCATTTTTTTTGCATCGTTTATGGCCCTGCTTTATTATCTTGGGGTGATGCCGTTCATCATCCGCAACATGGCGCGGTTCATCTCAAAATTTCTCGGCGTCAGCGGCGCCGAGAGCTTCTCGACGGTATCCGACATATTTGTCGGTCAGACCGAAGCGCCGCTGGTGATTCGACCCTACATTGCCACGCTGACGCAATCTGAATTAATTGCCTGCATGACCGCCGGCTTCGCCACGACCGCCGGCGGAGTTTTGGTGGCATACGTTGGCATGCTGCGCGAATACATACCGGGCATTGCCGGCCATCTCATTTCTTGCAGCGTCATGTGCGCCCCGGCCTCGATCGTCATCGCGAAGCTGATGCTGCCGGAATCCGAGGAACCGCAAACGCTCGGCATGACCAAAATTGACATCCCGCGCGTGGACGCCAACCTCGTCGATGCCGCAGCCCGCGGCACTACCGACGGTCTGCATCTGGCGGTTAACGTCGGCGCCATGCTCATCTCATTTGTAGCGCTGACAGCAATGATAAACTTTGGATTGCACAAACTCGGGACCAGCCTCGAGCAGGTTTTCAGCTGGATTTTCTGGCCGATTTCCTGGTTGATGGGGGTGCCCGGCGAAGACGTCCCAAAAATCGCAGCCCTGCTTGGCAAGAAGATCGTGCTCACCGAGCTCATCGCTTACCAGGACATGAGCGAAATGCTGAAACAAACCAATGGCGCGTGGCTGACTGAACGCGGGCGGCTGATCGCCAGTTACGCACTTTGCGGGTTTGCGAATTTCGCGAGTATTGGCATTCAAATCGGCGGCTACAGCGGGTTGTGTCCGGAGCGCCGCGGCGATCTTTCAAAGTTAGGCTTCCGCGCCATGATCGGCGGCACTTTGACGACCTGCATGGTGGCGGCGGTTGCTGGTCTATTGATTGGGGGATGACCAAATCACGGAATAATTATGCAGGTTCAGAGTATAGAAACAAAAACAATTGAGGAATTAATATGAATTCACGGATTGTTCAATGGGCGTTATACACCGGGCTGTTCGTTTTGTATCTTCTACACAATGACCTCTGGTTTTGGAATGATTCCCGACTGGTTTTGGGGTTGCCCATCGGTTTGTTCTATCACGTCTGTTTTAGCATCGTAACAGCGGTCGCACTCTATCTGTTGGTCAAATTCACTTGGCCGCGTCATTTGGAAGCTGAATCGGAAAAGGAGAGCGCATCGTGACCATCATCGTCATTTTTATTTATCTGGCGCTTGTTCTGGCCGTTGGCACCTTGAGCCATAAGCTATTTCGCGGCACCGGCGAGGATTATTTTGTTGCCAGCCGCAGCTTCGGCCCATTCCTGCTTTTGATGTCACTATTTGGCGCGAATATGACGGCGTTCGCCATTCTCGGTGCATCGGGCGAAGCCTATCACGAAGGCATCGGCGTATTCGCGCTCATGGCGTCATCCTCGGGTTTGGTGATTCCCTGTGTCTTTTATTTCATCGGCACGCGCCTGTGGGCGTTAGGGAAGCGCCACGGCTATCTTTCGCAGATTCAATATTTTCGTCAACGCTACGATTCGGACGCATTGGGTTTGGTGTTGTTTGTAGTGATCGCGGCGCTGATGATTCCTTACATTCTGGTTGGCCTTATGGGCAGCGGGTTAACCTTAAATCAAATCACCGACGGAAAGCTGCCGGTGTGGCTCGGCGGCTTGCTGGTTTGTGGGGTGACCCTGGGCTATGTAACCTACGGTGGGATGCGCGGCACCGTCTGGGTCAACACATTCCAAGTGTTGATATTCATGACTTTCGGGCTGGCGGCGTTTTGGGTGATCTTCAAAAAGTTGGGTGGACTGGAAAACGGCATGGCGATGGTTGCGGCCAAACATCCGGAGCTGCTCATTCGCGGCGATAAAATCAAACCGCTGGAGTTGTTAAGTTATACCTGTATTCCACTGTCGGTCGGCATGTTTCCGCACATATTTCTCCATTGGCTGACCGCACGGCGCGCCGAGACGTTTCGGTGGACCGTGGTCTTTTACCCGCTGTGCATTGCGATTGTCTGGATTCCCAGCGTCTTGTTGGGCGTTTTAGGAAGTGTAGATTTTCCAGATCTTAAAGGGCCGGCCGCCAACTCGGTGCTGGTGAATATGATTGGTCTGTATGCGCCGGGTATTTTGGCGGGATTTCTGGCAGCCGGCGTGCTCTCCGCCATCATGAATTCGGTGGATTCGCAGACACTGGCCATTAGCACGATGTTCACCCAGGACATAGTCTGCCACTATCGCTTCAACGATAAAATGACCGAGAAACAGGAGGTCTGGTTTGGACGGCTGTTCACGTTCGCGGTCATCGCGGCGACGTATTTGTTGTCGTTGGTGGTGAACCGCAGCATTTTCAAAATCAGCGTGTGGACGTTTTCCGGTTTTGCGGCGATGTTTCCGGTGGTAGTCGCGGCGGTGTTCTGGAAACGCAGCACCAAGTATGGCGCGCTGGCCTCCATCGCCAGCGTAGTAATTCTATGGATTTATTTTTTTACCTCTGGAACCGAGACCATTGGCACTGGCGGCGTCATGCCGGTAGCGGTGATGCTTTTGGTTTCCGCCGCAGCGCTGATTGTCGTTTCTCTGCTAAGTAAACCACCAGCAGATCATGTCCTGCAGAAGTTTTTCCACCAGGGGTGACTTTCTCTTCGTAGTTTTTCTGCAACAAAAAACAAATTTACAATGTCGAAGCCGGACACTGCTGATGGAGCGCGCAGCGACCGGCTTCTCATTGTTCATACCCTAGCACCGCATCCACCTCGCCAAATCGCAGAGTTGAATGCGGCGCGATTCCCGTCGCCTCTTGCGCGCGTCGTCCACCAATAAATGTATGGTTTTTGCTATTCAAATCATGGATGCGAACCACATTATTCTTCACTGAAATGCACGCATGACGCCGCGACACCGTATCATGCTTGATCGCAATGTCGCAACGCGACGTACGACCAACGATGTTTTTGCCCTGCTTGAGCCGGTAGGTCTGCCCTAAGCCTTCGAAGGTCAAAGTGAAGGGAGAGGTCATGTCAGATTCTTCAAAAGCCGACACGGATTCTGGACTCGCGGCAGTCTCTTCGACATCGCTCAAAAACGCATCCACCGATCCGATTTCGGCCACATCAGCATCACCGGCAATAACTTCGCCGGAGTCTACAAGACTCTCTGGTGTTTCCACAAACCCGTCATCGAAAACGGTGTTCGAATCTTTGAGATGAAAATCATTGTCGATCACGGTGACCGGATTCTTTGTCATCGGCCTGGTTTCAACGGTTTCGGAATTGATAGACTCGGCTTCATTTTTGACAACTTGGAAAAAGAATTCGAATCGATTTCCGAGAGTAATTACATGAACGTTTTCGAGCCGTTCTTTCCCGCGCACACGTTCGCCATCGAGTCGGGTGCCGTTGCGGCTGTTGAGATCTTCCAGCACGTAACTGTTCTCGGCGTCGTCGAAAAAGATGCGCGCATGTTTTCTGGAAATATTTTTTTCCGAAAGTACGATGGAGTTTGCTGGGCCTTTGCCAATGGTCGCCTCTTTGGCGATCGACAATTCCTGCGTTCTTCCCATCTCGGATCTACTGATCAATCTCGCCTGCATAACATTTCTCCTGAGTTGGTAATTCGTTTTCCGTTTGCCCTCAAGCAAGTTTAATACCAAAGAAATCTCGACAACCCTGGCCGAACCGCTGACGCTGAAATCAGCGAAGATCATTTGGGCAGATCAAAAACTTTCCAACCAAACACTTTAGTCCATTTACAAATTTGTCTTACAATATCGAAGTAAATCCGGGGCGCAGACCGAAAACCAGTTTCTGGCGGGCAGAGTTAAGTTCGACAAAAATTGAGCTTTGCCTTAGCTGCTCTCCGAATGGCATACGGCTTGCCAGAAGCAAAGTCCTCAGCATCTTTGAAAACGCTTCGAAGTCACATCACTTTCATCCTGAAAATGTAGGAGTACGAATCATGAGAAATCTAACGAAAACGATCTGGTTACTTTCGGCATTCATACTTATTCTCATGGCCTGCGGACGCGTGCAGGATAACGGCATCGTCAACCCAAATCCCAATCCGAATCCCGGCGTGCAACCGACGCTCAGCAGCATTCAGGCCACCACTTTTAGCCCGCGCTGCGGGATTGCGCCGTGTCACGTCGCCGGTGGACTCGCGCCGTTTCGATTGGATAATCAGGCGATATCGTTTGCCAGCCTGGTTGGCGTGCAGTCGTTACACAATCCCAACAAGCAGCGCGTGGCTGCCAATAGCACAAACAACAGCTACATTTTGGATATCATTCAAGGCAACGGCGTGAACGGCGCCGTCATGCCGCCCGGCGGCAGCAATCTGCTCAGCCAGTCGCAGGTCCAGCAAATCAGTGACTGGATCGCTGCCGGCGCGCAGAATAATTAAGCTCTCTACTCATCACAGCGGATTACTGGATTTGTTATTAATCCAACGAAAAATCAACCGCGAAGAAATAAATCTCTTCCTTTGCGCTTGTTTGCGTTTTCTTAGCGAACTTTGCGGTTTGGTTTGTTGCGGCTTTGCCGCGCTGTGAATTATTCAGGTTAGCAACAAAGAGGTTGCCATGTTGAAATATAACCGAATCACTTTTCTTTTCATCGTTATAACACTCGGCTTTTACTTAGCATTCTCAAGTTGTTCGACCAGCAATTCGCCGACTTCACCGAACCCGCAGCCGGCGGTTGATCTGACGCCGGATGATGTGCAGAAGTTGTTGACCCAAGCGGTCGAGCAAGCGGTGCGCCTCAACCAACAAGTAGTCGTAGCGATAAGCGATCGTGCCGGGAATATCCTGGCGTCTTACAGCATGACGGGTACGCAAGGGTCGGTTTGGGACGTGAACGTCGGCGCGGTGTCCAAAGCGCGTACGGCGGCGTATCTCAGCAGCAATCAACACG
>Ga0247727_10002480_pt1 | contig 42158 bp, 28 predicted proteins | sample WisWelCaveWW1625_FD_202498 | JGI IMG/M metagenome (GOLD analysis project Ga0247727, IMG submission 202498) | Biofilm microbial communities from Wishing Well Cave, Virginia, United States - WW16-25 | ecosystem: Environmental > Aquatic > Deep subsurface > Groundwater > Cave microbial mat | place...
GGCGCTTTCTTTTTACAGTTTAATTGTCAGGCGCACTTACGTATTATTTATTACGCATTACTCTTAATGCCTCACCTCACCCACAAAACCGTCACCCCCGGATTCGCCGCGCCAAGATCGGGGTCATCCATCTGCCCACACTCGCCGCGCATTTCCTGAGTATCGTCGTTGAAGAGATCATAACTTTCGCCGGCAATTGTCGCCCGCAAATGTCGCCGGCGTTGATATGCCCAGTTCTTCACCGTCTCTTTGGTCGCTCCGCCTTTCCCGGAGCTGCCGTAGCCATGAATCACCTTCACGGCGCGCAACGCCGAGTGGCTGCGCACTTTCGATAACACAGCATCAAGCTCTTCTTCGACTTGTTTCGGTTGCCGCCGCGGATGCGCGACGTCGATCGTTTGCATATAATGGCTGCTCATCATTCGATCTCCCCTTTTTTATCAACATCTGCTTTTGCGCTCTTTGCAATCGCTTGATCCTCGCCTCCCGTCGCAGTGCAGCGCTTCGGCTTCCGGCGGATTCAGCATAAACCAATCTCACCGGCAATCGGCTGCGCGTGTAGCGGCTCGCTGCGCCTGACTGATGCGCTTCTAATCGCCGAACCAAGTTATTGGTAATACCCGTGTACAAACTGTCGTCGCTGCAACGAAGAATATAAACCAACCAGGAAGGTGATTTCGATTTTTTTTGCAAATTGCCAACGGGCTTCATCGGCTGAACATTTTTCTAAACAACGGCGGTGCATCAACTTCGAATACCATTTTCTTGCCGGTGATAGGATGCACAAAGCCGAGCCGGTTTACGTGCAATCCCAAACGGTTCAATGGATTCTTCTTGCTGCCGTACTCCTTATCGCCGATGATGGGATGACCCAGCCCAGCGAGGTGAACGCGAATCTGATGCTTTCTGCCGGTGCGCGTGTTCACCTCGACCCAGGTGTACGAGGACGTGCGCCGTCGCACGCGATAAGTCGAAATCGCCAGCCTGCCTTGATTTGCTCGATGCGTGCTCTGCGATACGCCCCGCGGAGATTTGGAAGACGGCGCCGCTTCGGTCTGCGAAGGAGCATCCGTTACATAAACTTTGTAAGCGCGATTTTCGGCAAGATAATTTTGCACCGTACCGTGATCTTCCTTCATTTTCCCTTCGACGATGGCGATGTATTCCCGGTCCATAGAATGCTCGCGAAATTGCGTTTGCAATTTTCTCTTCACTTCTTCAGAGCGCGCAAAAACCAAAATGCCCGAGGCCTTCATGTCCAGCCGGTGCACAATAAAAATTTTATTCTCCGGTTTCTGCCGCTTGATATAGCCATAGAGATAAGCGTATGCTGTCTTTTCTTTCTCGCGCTCGGTGGCGATGGTCAACAATTTTTCTTTTTTATGAATGACGAGAAGATGCTCATCTTCATAAAGGATGTCGATGTCCTCGTGCAACCGTTTTTCAAAAGCTTTGCGGTTGACGTCGACGCGATCTCCCGGATGTAAAACAGTCTTGCCGATGCGCGTGATGGCGCCGTTGACTTTCACGCGATCGTGCTCGAGAAGTTTTTTGAGAGTGTTACCGGTTGAGGATGGATAGAGCCCACGCAAATGCTCGGTCAACGAGGGAGATTTTTTGACGATAGATTGCATTGAGTATGTGATTTTGGTAAACTGATTCAGCGGATTGACCGGATTAAAAACCTGCGTCAGCTTCTCTACGGTTGAAACTGGCGCTGCCTTGAGGCAGTCTTTTATATCAAATCAAAAAGGCTAATGCCCACAGAAGTTGAAATCCCACAGAATTAAACTGTGAAAAAAGAAAGAGCTGCCACCCAGATAAAAAATCACGCCGAATATTTTTAAGTCGTCGCCTGTGTGGTTTTAAATCCGCATGGACTTCATTTGATTTTCAATAACATTTCTTTTTTTGCGAGCAAAAAACTTTCATTCAAAATTGCCTGTGCTCTCATCCGCTTAATCTGTTCAATCCGCTTACTATAAAACAAAAGCCCTCACCCACAACGGGCTCGGGCTTTTTACGCATTAACCTTACACATTACTCTACGGATTCTTCACTGCCGTCGGCAACACCATTTCGCGATCTCTGACGACGAGCCGATCATTCTGCGCCGTGAGATTCAGATCGATGGGCCGGCGCAAATCAAACACGACGCGGGTGAAATTATCTTCCGGATGATATGCGGCGCGAATGCCGATGAAGTCGCCTTGGTTAAGATCGATGTTCTGAAATTCACCCGGCAGATAAATGTCCGGCAGATCGATGACCAAACGGTCCGGGTTGGCCATGAATTGCTGTGAGAATTTTACTTTGCCGTTGAACTTCAGCGAGAACAGAGAATCTTCAACCGTAGCAAGGTTCTCCAGCATACTGCCGTCGGGAATTTCCGGCTGCGCGCCCGGCGGATAAATCAAGAACTCGACGCGGCGATTTCGCGAGCGCCCGGAAGACGTTCCATTATCCTCCACAGGCCGCACCTCGCCGTACCCGACTGGCATGAAAAAGACCGCATCTTTGATTCTGTGTTTCGTCTCAAGATATTGCATCACACTGTTCATGCGGCGCTGCGAAAGTTGATAATTGTAAGCAAAGGTGCCAATGCTGTCGGCGTGGCCGGCGATGAAAACTTTGCTGTCCGGATAGGTGTCGAGAATTTCAGCGACCTTTTGCATGGTGCTGAATTCCACAGGGCGAATATCGGCTTTGTCAAAATCAAAATTGATTCGCAATGTCATCAAGACTTTAAATTCTTCCTTCGGCTCTACTTCGATTTTGCCGCCGCTGGTTTCAGCGATGCGCATGGCTTTTTCAAGTCGCCTGGCCATCTCGGCTTCCATCTCGGCCATGCGATTCTTCGATTCTTCCATTTCCCGGCGAGCCTTTTCTGCAAGCTCCAGTTGTTGCTGAATGCGGCTTCTCGTCATCGCCAAGCCCGCGGTATCGATTCTTACAAATTGTGTGGCGTCTTCCGGCGCCGCGCCAAAATTAAATGAAAGAGAAAAACGGTGCGTCTGCGAGTCAAAGACATCGGCCGGAGTGTAAGCATAATCGATCATCGTGCTGGCGTTCGCCAAAGATTTCATCGGCAGAATCACGCCGAACCCGGCGCTCCAGCGCGACAGCTCGTCGTCATGGAATTTGTAGCCGCCGCGCACCGCAAAAGTTTCGGCTAATCGTAATTCGGCGCCTGCATAAAAGCGCCACTTGTCATCATCGAAAATTTTCGCGGCGTCAACCGCGAGATTCAGTTTCGTGCGATGATCGAGCGTATCGCCGGCGGAGGTGACTTGAATCTTCCCATGCTTGTTCAATGGCAGCCGGAATGCGACCCCGCCGCGAAACGTTTCCGGCAAGGATTCTTCGCGGCTGATGAACTTCATCTTCGATATCGTGAAGTTTTGCAGCGTCGCGCCGACGGAGAATTCTTTGTATGAAACAACCGTGCCGACATCGATGCCGACGCCGGTGGCAGATATGCCGGCGAGGTTTTGACGAATTATTTTCGGGCCAGCGCCTATCGCCCAATTGAAATTGAGAAACTTGGTGTTCATGCCGTAGCCAAGCGCCAGAACCAAATCGCTGCTCGATACTTCTGCGCCGGTTTCTTCAAAACTCTCGTTCAGCTCAACGATTTTGCCTTCGTTGAAATAAGTCAAGTTCAGCCCGACAACACCCAATCGTTTGCCGCCAATAACCGTCGGCCACGCCACTTCCAATGCGCCCTGATACGTGTCATCGATCCAAGAATGAAAATGCGTGGAGAGCATGCGATAGCGCAGATTGCCGAGGCCGCCGACATTGTAGCGCATGACGTTGATGTCGTTCGCCATCGCCGTGAAGGCCTCGCCCATGCCCACCTGCCGCGCGTAAGGACTGACGCGGAGGAAAGGGGCGAGGCTCAATCCCTGCGCCCAAACTCCTTGAGCCATTAACAAAACAACGGCCGTCGCCATCAATAGCTGGCGTGAGGCTTTCCTGAGGTTCGGTATTCCTTGATGATGTCGGTACATGGAGATCTGCCTATTGAATAATGACGAATTTTCGGAGGACGGATGAGTTTGTCGTTTGAGCGTTTTCCATAGTCAACTGGACATGAACCTTCGCCCAATATGTGCCACTGCTCACTTGTTCGCCGGATTCGGCTCGCAAGTCCCACCAATTCGGGCCGCTAAAAGATTCAGAACCCTTCAGCACGATGTTCCCCCGGCTAAGCCCGACGGCATTGCCTTCGAGTGTGCGAACACGATCTCCCGCCAAATTATAAATCTCGACTTTGAGAAGTACGATGGTCCCGGTAAACGCTGTGGCGCGCATGCGAAAACCCTGGCTGCGTCCGACACGATAGGGATTGGGGCCAAAATCGAAATCATATGCCAGGTTTCGCGGATTATCCCTCAGCAACGTATCGGGGAATAACGTCACGGATGCCAGACGAACGGAGTTGTCGAGATCGACAAAACGCGCGCCGATGTCATTGCCGCCGAGCGCCTGGATATTCCCATCATTCGGGACGGCAGTGCCAGATTTCAGAACAGGCACGCCGACTTCACTGAAAAAGTTGCCGGTGCTAAAGTTTGCGTCGCCGGCGTTCTGTTCTTCAAGCAGCCTAACCTGTTGACGGTCTTGCGTGACATTATTGAAGAACTCGGCAACGACGGTGTCGCGCGACGCGGAAAGATTCCGATCAAGCTCGCCGGTTAAACGCATGAACAAGGTAACGCCGACACTCGCAGTATCAATTCGTGTGCCTTGTGCATTGGTGATCGCCAACTCGCCCAATACATTTTCGATCACCTGGGCGCGCGCAACGCTTGTATCAGTCGGATCTGTAGGATCGGTATAGCTCACGACTAACGTATCGCGATCGCGAACTTCGATCAAACCGTTTTCCGTGCCGACAAAATCGGTGACGACGATTGGCAGGCCATTTCGAAGAATATAAAAACCGATGTCTTGTTTTTCCAATGTGACGGTTTGAACATCATTGCTCAGACGGCTGGTGATTTGCAGGCTGATGGTGTTTTGGATATCGAGCAAATTGCCGTCGTCCACTCGAACGAAGACGGCGCCAACGCGCGGCGGACTTTGGGCGGCGGCAGCAGCTCGATAGAAATTTGTCGGCGCGCGAAGCGAATCAACAAAACTGATTGCTGACTTTGTTCTTCGGGTAAATGTCCAATTGATCTGATACTCATCCAAAATTGGAGTCACCGAACCATTGAATGTCTTCAGGCTGGCTTCAAAACGCACCGCTTGTTTTTGGTTAAGCCGCGTCTCCGTCGAAAGGTCGAATACAGTGGTATCAATAGCACTTGCCTGATCCGAAAAAAACAGCGAGCCGGTCACAGGATCGACCAAGCGGACTTCGAAAGAAACATCAGTGGTCGAAAAGTTGGGGTTCTCCGGACGAATCGGCCGGACTTCCAGCACGTCCCAACTTGTAATCGTGTTTTGCGCAGAATCGCTAATGGTCTCCGAACTCACCGTTCCAGTGACAGCTTCATCAAAATATCGCGCGGCGACATTGAATTGGGTCAACGTTGGCGTTCGAAGAACATTAGTGGAGCCCAGAAACACACGATACTGAAAATACTGGCTGCCGTCGTGCGCCGGATTGATGCGGCTTGCGCGAGTGATATAAAAATCACTTGCGCCCGTTGGCCCCAGCCATGGCGCAGTGGCAAGATTTGCCTGATCCGGACTTGAACGAAGTTGAAAACGAATCGAAGTGACACCATCGACGAACTGGCCATCCCAGAACAAAGAATCGAAATCGACCTTACGGCCAAAGTCGAATTGCTTGGAAATGATATCTTCATTCACATAAGCCAACACTTGCGGCAGCGAAGCGAGCGGCACGCCATTCACTCGATCAAATATCGTCGGCATGCGATTGTTAGCAAGTCGATCAGCGTCGGCAATGCGACCAAGTGGACGGTGGAATGAATAGACAATCTGGCCTTGGCGATTGACCTCGATCAAGCGATTATTGCCGGTGTCGCAGATCAAAACGTTCCCATTCCGCAGTAGATCGGCGTCCGATGGAGCATTCAAGTGAGTAATATCGTTTCCAGAAACTCCCTGTTCGCCAAACCGGAAGAGTACTTGTTTGTCGGATCGCCTGACCAGAATAACTTGATGATTGTTCTGATCGGTGATGAGAAACGCGCCACCGTCTTCCGCGCTGTATTCAACATCCACAGGGCTATTCAATGTGATGCCGCTGGAGTTCCAGATTATTTGTTTGGTGTCCTGATTAACAAAGATGACACGGTTGTTTCCAGTATCGCAAATCAGCACGCGTGCGGAATCCGGTAACCGCACGGCATCCGACGGACCCGAAAGCTGGTTCGGGCCGGCGCCTTGTGTTCCCCCGTACTGCCATAGAATGTCTTGCGTTTCGAAGTTGATCAGGATAACCCGATGATCGCCTTGGTCGGTAATGAGCAAGCGGAGCTGCACACCCTCGCGGTAATTGAAGCAGTCAACCGGCCTAAAATTTGGAGACCCTGCATCTCCGGCATTGTAGTCGAACGATAAAAGCGCACCCGATGTGCTGACGCCGACGACTCTCTGACCAGGGCCTACGGCAACCAAATAGAAATCTCCCTGTGTAACAGAATCAATGTCGCTTGCGGCTAGCAGAGGATTGGCTAACATTGAGAAGCCGGGATCAACTCCCGAAAGTGTTGTGTCAAAACCGGCGGGTTCCTGTCTTGAAATTTGAGCCGACAGAAGCCCGATAAGCGAATCAACCCGAACGTTTTGCGACGCGGCAACTCGCGTAAACAGCGGTGAGCCATCGCGGAAACTGTGGGTTTGTTGGGCGGCGAGAGGCGAGTGGGCAAAAATTGCCGCAAAAACAAAAGCAATCATCGCCCGCGAAAAGCTGCTGTAAACAACTTTCATAAGCATAAGCTGTTTCTGCAAAGGTCCTATTGCGCCACGGCGGCGCATTCTGCTTGTGAGTTAAGCGCCCGGTGAAGTTCGCTGGGCGTTGACGACAATCTGCCGATCTGCGGCAGGTTCTTGGTGGGATGTCCTCTTGTGTGTCTCATTATGAACCGAACGTAACGACATGCCGGAAATATCGAGAATTCACATTTAAAAGTCAATAACTTATTGCTGGTTGGTCAAAATTTTTACGAAAGTGGTAAAAACTAAGTCACCACAAAATATGGGGGTAAGATAACTCTGAACAGTGATTCGGGACGGAGATTGCACTTTCAAGAACAGCCCGGCAAATCTTTCCTTCTTCATTTAATAACTACGCCATCTTTCATAACAAACGAAATCTTCTCGAACAACGACACATCGTCAAGAGGATTTCCGGGCACAGCGACAAGATCGGCGAGCTTGTCTTTTTCAATGCTGCCAAGCTGTTCAGCCTGTCCAAGTAACTCCGCAGCCACGATAGTACCGGCTTTAATCGCCTGCATCGGCGTCATTCCAGCCTTCACCATCAAAACAAACTCTCCGGCCTGATTCATCGTCCAGGGATAACCGCCGGCATCGCTACCGAGGGCGATTTTCATTCCGGCTTTCGCGGCCTTGCCGACTGCGGCGTGAAGCATCGGCAGCATCTTCGTCCAAATTTCAGCACCTGCCGCTGCGCGTCCCGGCGCGACGTATTCAGTCACCAACATCGTTGGGCACCAATAAACGCCTTGCTTGATTGCCTGCGCAATCAGCGCGTCATCAAAGCCATCGCCGTGTTCGATGGTGTCGCACCCGTGATCGAGCGCCATCTTGATGCCGTTGCGGCCAATCGCATGCGCCGCGACTTTCTTGCCGAGGCGATGCGCTTCGCTCACGATGGTTCGCATTTCCTCATCGGTAAAATTCGTCCAGCTCGAAAGCCCGCCGTTTTTGTCGATGTAATACCGACTGTCGGCGTAGAGCTTGATCCAATCCGCGCCGTTGGCCACTTGCTCGCGAACTGCCTTCAAACATTCCGCTGTGCCATCGACGATTTGCACGCCTTTGGGCAAATCCAACTCCCAAGCATAACCGCTCGGGCCATAGCGTCCGGTGACGCTCAAAGCGCGCGTCGCCACCCACAGCCGCGGCCCCGGGATGATCCCGCGATTGATCGCTTTCTTGAGATCGACATCGGCGTACATCGCGCCTTCGGTTTCAACGTCGCGCATCGACGTGAAGCCGTTCATCAACGCTGTGCGCGCCGCTGCCACTGCGCGGATGGTGCGATAAGGAATCGACTCTTTGTAAATCTGTTCTTCATATTCTTCTGAAGTAATGTCACCCTGCAAAAGCAAATGCGTGTGCGCATCAATGAACCCCGGCAGCACCGTGGCGTTGCTGAGATCGATGGCTTCGGCATTCGCAGGAATCGAAAGATTTTTCCCAACCTCGCTGATGCGATTGCCGTCGATCAAGATGGTCACATTCTCTTGCGCCGCAGTGCTTTTGCCGTCAATCAGTTTTCCGGCTTTGATGGCGAGGGGTTTGTTTTGTGAAAAGGTGACGGAAGTCACGCCAATGACCGCGAACACCAACGAAACTCGATTAATCAATCTAATCATCTTCGCCTCCTGATTTTCGAATCATGTCGTACAATAATCCGCTCGATCAGTTCAATCCGTTTACCGAAATTTTTGTAAGCTGATCAAGCGGATTTAGCGGATAAAACTTACCCCGCACTTCTCAATCGAGTTGCTCCTCGCCCTATCCACATCAGCACCAACATCCACCCCGCCGCCATCACAAACAGCGCAATTCCCTGATAAGAAAATTCCGTCGCGCTCAGTCGCGATAGCGCCAAGCCGCCGCTGATCAGAGAGTAGCACAAGCTTACAGATAAATAGGCCAACACATTGTCGCGCGCGATGAACCGAACTGCCATCCACAGCCACGCAAACAAAAGCAGAGATTGCCCGGCTTGCAGCGCCACTTCCGGAAATGATTTTGCCGATAATGGCGTGGAGGCAATCAGCAAAACGATCACCAGCAAAATTTGCCAGAGAGATTTCTTGAGCACTCGCGTGAACAAGAAAACGATCACCGCCAGAGCCGCCGGTATGCGAAACGCGTCGCCGAGGGCGTCGAGCAAATAGCCGAACGTTGGTGACGTGGCATCGATCATGTCCAAGCCAGGCAGGTAGCCTAAAAGGGCGCCGTCAGAAAATTGCGTTTCGAGAAATGCGCTCAGTTGTTGAAGTCCCAGCAACGAGGCCACCAAGATGATCGTCGCCCACAGCGCCGCGTTGGCCTGCGGCCGCCATTCGGAAAACTTCAAGCTCGTGCGCGTGTGCGGGTATGCCGCAAAAACAAATCCGAGCAACAGCGCGATAACGGCATAGAGAAAAACTAATTGAATAACAAGCCCGACGATAATCGTGGTCATGAAAAGTTGATATTCGAACGAAGTGTCATATCGCCATTTCAGGAAATCAAAGCGGTTGAACGCGATGAGCGTGCCCAACAGCGCGATCGGAATGGCAAGCAGCAACGCCTGGCGCCACGGGATTGCACCACTGCGCGCGAACTTCACGAAATACACGATGGAGAGGCCGAGCAAAAGACCGTAGCCAACCACCATCAAGCCGATGTGAACGGCGAACCAAACGCCGCGCTCCCTTCTTTCGCGCTCAAAACTTTCCGGCAGCTTCAGATAAGTTTCGAAGCGGCCAATCTTGTTGCCCTGCACGTCAATGTTGATGCGATGCTTCGCTTCGGCGATGTGGCGCGGATCGCTATCCGGCGCTTCCCAAACGAAATGATAATCGCGCCGCGATTTACGTTTCTCGCTTGAAGATTCCTTCAACACAAAATTCTCAACGTCGATTGATTGCGAAGCCAAGAACATGTGTGCAGTGTGCACAGCCGTTCCTTCGTCGAGGCTGTCGCCCGGCGCGGCTTCATCAAGCTCATGCACATAAGCCAGCAACTTTTTATCTCGCGTATCAAAATAGACGCGGTACTCCTCTTTGATGAGTGATTTGAAAAAGCGCACGCCCCACTGCACTGCCGGAGTTTCTTGATCATACAATTTATTGGCGCGCGACACGCCGCCATGCATCAGCGCGTATTTCACCGCTGCGTCGTCAATGTTCTCCCGCAGAATACGAACGTCTTCATATTCTTCGAGCTTGTAGCCTTGCTCAGTGAGAAACGTGCGCGCCATCTCAATGGCTTCCGATGGTTGATACTTCACATCGACAAATTCTCCGAAGCGCTCGCCCGGCAGAAAAAATGCGCCGAGCAAAACTGCAGCTACAATTAAGCTGATGTTCCGCGCTTTTGCAGGCAAGGTTGCAACCTGTGTTGCGCTCACTTCCGGCGCTTCAATTGTTCTTGGCAATTCGAGAGAACTGCCTTCATCGCTATTCAACAAACCGCTCCTCGGCTCAAAGCCACCGCGCCGCCAGTACATGAACAGCGCCACTGCCAGCGGCACAAGCATGATGCCCGAAGCAATCGCCGCGGAAACCGTCAAGTAAGCATTGCCGGAGCGGAACATCAGCAGGCTTGTGTACAGCGCATCGACGGTGTAATGCCAGATCAACGTCACCAAAATATTGTAGCGCAACATGAGGTAGCCGATGATGATGCCGGCGATGCCGACTTCCAGCCCGCGAATGTAAAACGGCTGCTGCGGATAATTCGAGTGACCGAATCCCCAAATCAACGCCGGAATCACCACCGCCAGCCAGCGGTATTTGAGAATTTTTTCCAAAAAGGGAATCGAGAAGAGCCGCGAGATAAATTCTTCCGACACCGCCGGAAGAAAGCCGGCGAGCAAAACAAAAATCCACGGGAAGGTTGTGTTCAACAAATCGGAATAAGGAATATCCGCCGGCGACCATGCGCCAAATTTTTTCGCGAAGATATAGAAGCCGGATTGATACAGCGCAAAGAAAAACGCCAGCGCGATTCCCAAGATCGTGCCGGTGACAAAATCTTTCGAGCGCAAGCCTCGCCAGCGAAAATGATTGGTGAGCGAAAGCTTGTCGCCGTAACGCTCGCGATACAGCGGCTCGCCGCCGGCCGTGAGAATGAAAATCAACACTCCGGCCCCGGCGCCCGCCATCAGCGCTTGCAAGATACTGGTGACCACAAAGCTGGTGTAGCTCTCGGTGGTGTCGTAGCCGAATTCTTGGAGATTGAAACTATTGAGCTGCGCCAGAAAAGTCAACGCCCCGCCGATGATGGCAAACCACGTCGCAGTATTCCAGCGCACGTCGCGCTTGCGGGCGCGGTCGATGAAAAACCACAGCGCGCCGAAAATCGTGATGAACAAGAACGCAGCAGCGACCAGACCGGTGGTGTCATTGCGGGCGCGGAGTTTGGCGTAATCGCGCTGCCAGGCCTCGGGCACGTGCAGAAACTCGCTGAATCTGCCGACGGTTGATCCCCACACTCCCACGGCATAACGATAGTCTGCATCGTGAATGTTCAATCCGGAAATTTTGTAAGTGAAAGTATGATCGCTTCGATTGGGGCGCTGCTTGGTGTCTTTGTCAACGAGTTCAAGTTGCGCAAAATCGAGACCCATGTGCTCGCGTAAAAAATTCTCGACAATGATTTGCGCGGAATCCGGCGAGAGCGTAGCTCCGGCAGCATCTTCGGAAAGTTCATGCATAAAGCCGTTAATCGCGCCATCCGGCGCAACCGAGACGCGCCATTCTTCCTTTTGTAATGGCTTGAACCAGCGATGGCTCCACCGCCAGAGCTTGACGCGGCTGCCCATGAGTTTGCCGGCCTCTTCAAGACCCAATTCGCGCTCGAGAAAAACTTTTGCTTCATCATCATGGCTGAAGATAACGCTGTGGCGATAGCCCTCGGTTGCCGCGGCAATTTCCAAGTCGCTCAAAAATTTTTCCGCTACCGGCTTCGACTCTTCGCGCCCGACTTTAAACTGAATCGAGGCTTCGGGAAACGCTTGATAAAAATACTTGTCGAGGATGAAAAGACTGGCGAGGATGACGATGACACAAACACCGATGAGCCGTAAATCTTTGGATTGAAATTTTTCCATTTTCCCTTCCTCCTTATTTGCTCCTACTCTTATTCTTTCTCGTACTCTTACTCGCTGTTTGTTTTAAAAGCTAAAAGCGAGTATGAGTAAGAGTAGGAGTATGAGTAAGAGAAAAGCACGCGCGTTACTTCAAAAGCAGCCACTTCTGCACACGGCGCTCTCCCACTGCTTCGAGTTCGATGAAATAGATTCCAGTGTTCAATTCCTGTGGGTCCCAACTTATGCGATGCATTCCGGCAGGTTTTGCTTCATTCAACAAAACGGCAACTTCGCGGCCAAGCACATTGACGACGCGAATCGTGGCTCTGCCGCGCTCGCTCGGTTCAAATGTTATCGTCACTTGCGCATTCGACGGATTCGGATAAATTTTCAGAGCGATTTGTCTGGGAACATTTCCAGATTGATCTTTTTGCTCAACAGCAACTGTCGGACTAAAAGCTAACGACATCTTCATCTCCGGCAATATCTCGCCGTTGAGTCCATGCGCATAAACTCGAAAGGTATCGATGAAAGCTTGGCCTGGGATATTTTCAGGAATAAGCGCCAAGTCGATGCGAATCGAATCGCTGGGGAAAATGAGAAACGGCCCCTTCTGAAACCAGCCGCTGCCAAAGGTTGCGCTGTTGTAGGAAGGTTGCAAAGTGAACAAGTGATCGTGAGCCAGCGCAACTGAATCGACAATCGTTAAGCCGAGACCGGGATTGCGAAAATAGACAGTGCGACTTCGTCGGTCAGGAGAAAAGTCAAGTTGTGATGTGCTGAGTAAGAGCTTAGGAGGTTGTGAGCGAACAAGAATGCCAAGGGTGTCGCCTTGAATTACTGCTCCTTGGAGATCGTTAGTAGTCGCATCACCCTCCGAATATTCCCAAAATACTTCGCCCAGTCCTTCAGCGTTTGAAAATGAATGGCCGATGATCGGATTTGCTACGATGAGCTTCCGCAATGATCGCATCCGCCCAAAAAGGAAAGAGTCTTCCCGTTCGTAGTACTCGAGGATGTCGTTGAAATCACCATTTAGCTGAATCAAATCTCCAACTTCCGCCCGCAAACTGTCAATCATCAACTCTCCGCCAGCGAGATCCTCAGAGCCGGGAAAATTTTGCCAAACGTTCAGCGTCAAGCTATCGATTCGTTGTAAGTATGTATATCGATAAATTGTTCCCAGAGCGCCTGGTTGGAGCTGTCCGAAAATACCATACATTGTCTCATTCATAATCTTATAACGCTTGCCGTTGTTATGCAGGCTGTCATCAATGACTGAACGAAAAGTCAAGGTTGGGTAAATACCAAGTCCAATCCCTAAATCATGGCTACCGCGGTAGTCCCAGACGTTGCCTACACGCAATGGATAATGCGCCAGCAGCGAATCCTCGTGTGCTGGCTGCGCGAAGCTCATGCCGTATTGCACGAGTAACAGAACACAAATCACAAATCTGTTCATGGCGACCTCCCCAGAGGATTTTAAATCAAGTAGAAAAAAGATTCGACAAACTCGTCGAATTTGTTTTATTCGCGGCAGTTTATTCGGTGAGAAGATAATTGAAAAAAACAGAGGAGAAAAGCGAATTCTTGCAGATGTTGTTTCGCACTGCGGGATAACTTCCAGAACTCAGATTAGCGAAGTCCGACTTGCGCAGCGGGATTTTGCAAACTTCAAAGTATCGTCGCGCGCAAGTCGGACTTCACTCGCTGCCCCACACGGCACGCACATAACGTTGGCTGATCGCAACGTGATCGCGACCGCAACTGCCGTAATCAAAGTCAACCATCCATCCCACGACGGCGTGCGCTTTGTCTGCCGTCCAAATCCATCGCTGTTTTGGATCAAACACCGGATCGATGTGCAAGACGTTTTCCTTTTTTTGCGGTTCCATTAAAGACATTACCTCGATGAGCGTTGGCAAGCGCCAGTCGTCATAGCCGCAGTAATTTTCCGAGTTAAGTTGCTCAACATAAATTTCTGCATCTTCAAGCGTCATGATATTCTTCGATCCGCCTTTTTGCCACGTCAGGCCGGTGGCATGATCGACCACCAATTGAGCACCGTCGCGCTCGACTTCTTCATATTGGTGAGTTATGCCTGCCCCTGATTCGTTCAGAAAATGGTCAAAGTAGTTTCTCTCTTTGAGAAGTTTTTTGATGGCTGCGGCGGAAAGAAATTGACCGGCTTCGGGTGATTGGAGAATCTCCGTATCTTCGTCCGGAGCTTGCGTGCTGAATCCAAGCATCAACGGCTCCGAAAGCGCTTCGCCAGCAAAGCCAACGCGTACGCGATGCACGCCGTTGCAAAGCAGCGAGTCAGGAAGATCATGCTCGTGCAAATTAAAATACCATCCTCGTGGGTCGCTATTGGAAACCGGTTTCGCCGCTCCGGCAAACAGAAATCCATCAAGCTCGACGCCCAGCGCTGCATCGCGATCAGCAGAACGGTTTAATGCAAGAATGGTGATACCTGAATCAGGCAGGGTGAATGGTCTTGCCAGTGCAAACTGCGGCGGGGTTTGCTGCCACTCGTTCCACAACAGAGGAATGAGCACGGCCAGCAACGGAATTGTCGCGCCGGTGATGAGCTTCCATCGCTCGATACGTCGATTGTTTGTGGAGGAAGTCCTTTCAACAATCGAAGCACGGCCTCGCTTTTTTTGATTTCGTTTCTTCCCCATTTTGGCACGCCTTACCGTTTTGTAAAAATCCGATCAATTTGCAAAAAGCTCTACCGGCAAAGCGGGCGGACTGCGGCAGCAGTAAGAATTTAGCGATATGAAAAACTATACAAAACCTGCCCACCCCGTCCCGCTTTCATAAAAAGCTATGGACACGGGGCGGGGCAGAAAAAGAAGTTCCACAGAAGAAAGCATCTGAAAAATCTTTTTGAATTCTGTGGGATTTCAAATTCTGTGGGCTATTCTTTGGGTTTGTTTTGACATTCGTCAATCTCAACCAAAGAAAAAGCCGCACAGCTCAATAGCTCTGCGGCTTTTTAATCGTTACGATATGTTGGGATAAAATTTTAGAACGCAACTTGAAAGTTGCGCCACGTTAATGCTTCGCAGCACCCATGAACAGATCAACGAGGCCTTTGTATTTCTTCGCGACCATGGCAACCGCATCGGCGCGGGAGTGCGTGCCGGCTTTCATTCCGGCGAGTGCATCCCAGAATATGGTGCGGCCGACGGCAAATCCGATGACGCCGTCGACGCCGGCGCCGACGCTCAACCAGTGGCGAACTTTTTCATCGTTCTCGCCGCGGCCAAGAACGATCATGCCGACATCATTGCGACCGTTGCTGCGTGCTTGCGCTACGATGGCTTTGTAATGCTCGGCCTTCTCAAGGCCTTCCAGCTTCCAGACGTCTGCCTCGACGCCGCCCTTTTGCAGTTCGGCAATCGCGCGCTCCATCAAGCCCGGACGAACTTCGGTGTCGTATTTTTTCTTATCACCGCCGACCTTGTCGAGTTGTTCTTTCGAGGCCGGCACCAGCAGCTCAAACATGAATTTGCGATTCTTGGTTTTGCAGTAATCGCTGAGTTTGGCCAGGCGCACGGTTTGGCGCTTGTTCATGTCCAACTCGCTCTCAGAATTGTAGCGCACTAACACTTTTACGAATGTCGGGGAAAACTTTTCAATGTGCTCGCCAAACTTGTCGCCATATTCGAAATCAAATTCATCCTGACCGCTTTTTTCAGCAGGCATACAAAACATCACGCCGTTTTTTCTCGCATCAATCACACAGGCTTCGCCAAACTGTTCATCAACCAAAATCGCGGCGCGATCTTTGGGCACTCCCGCCTTCAGCGCTTCTTTGAACCCTTCGTACACTGCATCCTTATATGATGCAATGTTCTTGGTTTCTTCGGGGGTGGGCTGACGACCTTTGATGCCGAACATTTTTTCCTGAAATGAGCCGCGATGATCGAACGGCATCACGTAAAGCGGTCTGGGATAACCCAAATTCTGTGTAGCCATGTTGCCTCCTAAGGCCTTCAAGTTCAAAAAAGTGATTTTAAGTTAAGCACATGCTTCATCTGGAAAGCGGCATTTCGTTGCCCGCCTAAATGGAAGATCTTTTCCAGACAGCGTCAATGTGCGAAAAAAATTTTTAGAAATCAAAATATTCTTTTGGAAATTTGCGTTGAAGAAGAAGCAAAAAATTTCTACATTGCCCGCAAGCGAAAGGAACCAGGGTGCAACTGAAAATCTCTCCGGCGCAAACGCCGGGCTTCAATCGTCTCTATCTCGATTATCTCGAAAATTTTGACAAGCTCGCCGCGTTTTATGCGGTGGACTATCGAGCCAGCGCTGCGATGTTGGCGCAGGCTGACCGGCTTGTCAAAAGAATTTATGCTCGCGATCAACTCGCTGCCATCTTTCGGCGGCAGAACGAACGCTTCCACGCGGGAAAGAAAACCGCGCAGGCCATCGAGTTGTTCGCAAAGCCAGACAGCCTCGCCGTGGTCACCGGACAGCAAACCGGATTATTCGGCGGCCCGCTCCTGACGATGTACAAAGCTCTCACTGCAGCGAAGCTCGCGGAACGCCTGCAAGCGCGACGCGGCAAACCGGTGGTGACGATTTTCTGGATGGCCACCGATGATGATGATCTCGTCGAAGCCGACCAATGCGGCGCACTTGACCGGAGCAATGAATTTCACAATCTCACCTCCGGCTTTGGCCAATGGCCGCGACGGCCGTTTTCGCAAGTCGTGCTTGACGACAGTATCGACGCTTGTCGCGCAAAGCTCAATGACTTGCTGCCGGATTCGGAGTTCAAGCCGGCGCTGTTCGAAAAACTCGCACGATGTTTCAAGTCAGGCGCGAGTCTAGCCGATGCCTTCGGTTCATTCCTGCAAAGCTTGACTTCTGATTTTGGGCTGATCGTGCTTGATCCATCTGATCCGGAAGTGAAGCGTCTTGCTGCGCCGGTGTTTGCGAAAGAGATTACGGGTCACAGCCCATCGACCACCGCAGCACTCAAAGCCATTGCGCAACTTGAGACGATGGATTATTCTCCGCAAGTTCCTTTGCGCGACGGGCGGCTGAATCTATTTTATATCGAAGGTAATCAACGCCAGGCGTTGGAATTTTTCGGCGACAAATTTAGTAGCACCGATGGCTCTCTGAATTTCTCACAAAATGATTTGTTGGCTGCCGTCGAAAAAACGCCGGAGCGCTTTGCGCCGAATGTGATTCTGCGCCCGATCATTCAGGACTATCTTCTGCCGACGGTTGCCTACATCGGCGGGCCGGCAGAAGTCGCATACTTTGCGGAATATCGCGGCGTGTATGAGGCATTCGAAGTCCCGATGCCGGCGATTTATCCGCGCAAGAGTTTGACGCTGCTCGAAAAGCGCGTCGAGCGCGCGATGGAAAAATACGAGCTGAGTCTTTTTGATCTGTGGAAACCCATCGAGCCAAAAATCACCGAGCTGGTGAAAAAAGGGGCGCCTGAGGGTTTGTTTGAGCCGGTGAGCGCGACACGAGACGAGTTGACTCGCGAATTGCAAACGCTGCGTGAGAGCGTTGCTAAACTCGACCCGACGCTTGAGGGCTTTATTGAAAGCACCGCTGGTAAAATTTTGCATCAACTCGATGGTCTTGACAAAAAATTAACCCAAGCCGTAAAACGCCAGAACGAGACGCTCACCGGTCAAGTGCACAAAGCCGCGACAGCAGTTTTCCCGAATGGGCATTTGCAAGAAAGAAGTTTGAGTCTTCTCCCCTTCCTCGCCAAACACGGCGATGGAATCATTCGCCAAATTTATGAGGCGATTGATTTGGGGGATTATGAACATCAAGTTGTGCAGTTATAAAAACTGCGGTGGAGATTTGTAACTGAGGAGGAATGAGATGAATCTATGTTCATCGAGAATGATTCGTTCATTAATTATGGCGTGGCTGCTTGCCGGCTTGTGGATTTCCCCGGCCTCCGCCCAAAACCTGAAATGCTTCATCCTCACCCCGCCGGAGCAACTCATGCCCGGCGTCAAGCGCGTGGCGGTGATGGACATGAGCGTGTCGTCGCGCTATCATCGCGCCGATGACCGCACGAAGGATAAGGGAAAGAAATCCGATCTCGACAAAATACTCGGTGCGGTCACGACCATCACTGCCAAAGATGAGGAACGTTTCAAAGACAGCGGTGTGAAGCTCGCCGACTACATGATCGCCGCGCTGTTGGAAAACGACCGTGGCGTACGAGAGGTGGGCAGTGGCTTTCTCGGGCTCGGCAAAAAAGAAGGCAGGAGTTTTCAAACCGGCGCGCACACCGATATCTTTCAAGTGGTCGAGCGCACCCGCATCGAGCAAATCGTCGAAGAGCTGAAGCTCGGGCAGAGCGGTTTGATCAACGATAGTCAAGCTGCGCAAGCCGGTCGCCTTCTCGGCGTCGATGCAGTGATCAATGGCACGGTTTCCGTATCCTGCGATGATCGGCTGCTCACTGAAGATCGCGAGGAAAAAAAGAAGGGCAAGTATCAGGTCAATTGTTATGAACGCGACACCAGCGTGGCCGGCACGATTCGTGTCGTACACGTCGAGACCGGCCAGGTGATCGGGTCAACCGAGAAGCGCAAAAAGAGCGAGGAGAAAAAATGCGAGGGCGAATGGAGCTCCGATCTGCCTACTCCCGAAGCCAGCGTGGACAAGCTAATGCGTGAAGTTGCCGTCGAGCTGGTAAATCACTTTGCGCCGAAATTTGTTTATCAAAAACTCGATTTTGAGGAGTTGGAAAACCGGGCGCACAAACGCTATCATGAAACCGCGAAGAAAGCGTTGGATGGTTATAATCTCGATGCCGCTTTCATGCAATACACCGCAGTGGCCGAGTTAGATCCGTACGAACCGGCGGTGCTGTTCAATCTCGGGGTGTTGCACGAGGCAGTCGGCAATTACAAACAAGCTGTGGAAAAATACGGCATGGCATTCAAGCTGAAGAGCAAAGAGAAAAAATTTGCCGAGGCGCAAAATCGCGTTCGCAAGCAGGAGGAATTCTGGAAGCAGTTGAATGCGATGGAAATTTTCTTAGAAGAAAGAACTTTCAGCGTCTCGCAAGAGCAAATGCAAATGATGACCACCGCCAAGATCGAAGTCAAAGGCCCAAGCTCGGCGCGGCGGGCGATCAAAGCCGAGCCGAGCGCCGGTGCTGCGACGCTGATTATGGTTCCCGGCGAAATCGAGCTCGAGTATGTCGGCGCCAGCGGACAATGGTATAAAGTGAAATTGCTCGACGGTCGCGAGGGATACATTTTTAAGGATGATGCGAAGCTGATAAACTAATGCAAAGATTCACTTCCAACGGATAGATGAACCCAACTGAAAAGCCTCATCCGCTAGGTTCATCTATCCTTTGGCGAATTTGTTTTCATAAGAATGATTGCCTGTCAAAATCATTAAAGTCAAAATAATTGGTTTTAAAAAAGATTTTTACTTTAATCATTTTGACGATCATTGTAATAATACAAATCTAACAACACACCATGTCTATCGATTTTCTCGCCTTCGGCGCGCATCCGGATGACATCGAGCTGTGCTGCGGCGGCACGTTGATCAAGCTGGCGCGTCAAGGCTACAAAACCGCGGCCGTCACTCTCACTCGCGGTGAAAGCGGCACGCGCGGCACGCCGGAAATTCGCCGCCAAGAATTTGACGACGCCGCAGAAATTATGCTCACGAGTGTTCATCGTATGCTCGACATGCCCGATGGCGGCATTACCGAGACCGATGAGAACAAATTGAAACTCGTGCGCGTCATTCGCGAGCTGCAGCCGCGAGTCGTTGCAACCATGCATTGGGAGGCGCGGCATCCCGATCATGTTCACACTTCGCATTTGGTTCGCGAGGCATCTTTTATTGCCGGCCTAAAATCGCTCGACACCGGGCAACCGCACTGGCGGCCTTACAAAGTCATTTACTATCCCGAACGTTATGAGATGCCGCCAAGCTTTATCGTTGACATCTCTGATTCATTTGAAGAAAAAATGCGCGCGGTGCGTGCGCACGAATCGCAGTTTCATGGCCCCAACATGGAGATGTATGGCGATACAAAAAGCCCGATCGCGCGACCGGAGTTCCTGGAATTCATCGAGCTTCGCGCAAAAAAATGGGGCATAGCGATTGGCGCGCGCTACGGCGAAGCGTTCATCATCCGCGAAACCGTACGACTCGACGATCCGGTGGCGGCGTTCGGCGAGTGGTGCGCGGATACGATTCCGTGAAGAATAAAACGTAATGCGTAACAGCTAAAAAGAAAACCGTAAAGCAATAAGCACAGGCTTTTACGGATTACGAATTACTGCTTACGAATCATCTCGACACCTCATTTTAGAGGAGACCCCCAATGGTCATCATTGCAGAAATCAAAACCGCAGAAGGAAAACCAATTGGCACCATGACGTTGCCGCCGAAGGATTTTAAAACCGGCTCGAAAGGTTATTACGCCAACGGCAAGATAGAAATCGATGGCAAGCGCTATCAAGCCCAGATTCAGCTCGTCGAGATCGGCAGCAAGCCGACGAAAGAGGAAACAGCATAATCGTTAACAATTTATTTGAGTCCACTCATGCCGTGCAGCAAGCAACCGCCCCTGAGCACGAAGGCAATACCTAATGATTCAAATTGACAACCTGTTCAAATCGTATGGTGAAAAGCAAGCGCTGCGCGGCATTTCTTTCACAATACAGCCCGGCGAGATTCTTGGTTTTCTCGGGCCAAACGGGGCGGGCAAGAGCACGACGGTCAAAATTCTCACCGGCCTCCTTCAGCCGGATGGCGGCATCGCGCAGGTGGCGAACTTCGACGTGGTGCGCGAGCCGATCGAAGTAAAGCGCCGCATCGGTTACGTGCCGGAGACTGGGGCAATCTACGAATCGCTCACCGCATATGAATACCTCGAGCTGGTGGCCAATCTTCAAAAACTCGCGCCGCAGATTTACAGAAAACGCATCGATGAATTCCTCGATCTCTTCGGCCTTGCCGATGATGCGCAAAATCAAATCGCCGGCTTTTCCAAAGGCATGCGCCAGAAAATTCTCATCAGCGCCGCGCTGTTGCACAATCCGCCGGTGCTACTCTTCGATGAGCCGCTAAACGGCATCGACGCCAACAGCGCCCTGGTCTTCAAGGAACTTTTGCGCAAACTTTCCCGACAAGGCAAAACGATTCTTTTTTGCAGCCATATCTTGGAAGTCGTCGAGCGTTTGTGCACGCGCTTGGTGATCATCAATAAGGGCCAGCTCGCTGCCGAAGGCACGCCACAGGCCATCGCGCAACAAACCGGCGCGGCAACGCTCGAACAGGCGTTCAGCATGCTCACCGGCGTGAGGGATGCCGTCGCCCATGCCGAGGAATTTGTGAATGTCTTGAAGACGATGCAGCAATGAACTTCTTGGAAAAAAGAGGAGTCGACGTCTCCCAATTGCGCGCGTTGGTGCGAACCGGCCTGCGTAACGATCTCCGTCGCTCGCGCTTTCTCAGCGGCACCGGTCGCAAGACCGTTCATCCAACCAGAGCGTTGATCCTCGTCGGATTGTTCTCGCTCATGCTCGGCGTCGGCTTTGCGATGTATGCCGTCGGAGCACGCAGCGTGTTGCTGGCTTCTATCATCTCGTGCAGCAGCGTCATGTTCATTGCCGCGTCGATGATCCTGGTAGAGTATTATGCGATCATATTATCGCCGGATGACTTCAACATCCTCGGCCATTTGCCGATGACCTCGCAGACCTACTTCACAGGAAAATTGTCCTTGCTGTTGATTTACATCCTCGGCTTTGCTTCGATCAGCGCCATCCCCGCGGCCATCGGTTTCATGATTCGCTCGCCGTTTTCTTTGTGGCGAGGCGCTGTTGCATTTTTCTGCATGCTTTTCGCAGCGCTCACTGCTGCGATGCTGATGGTTTTATTTTACACCGCGCTCACTCGTCTGTTGCCACAGCGCCCGTTGAAATACATCATCTCGTTCGTGCAAGTAATCGCTTCATTCTTAATCTACGGCGGCTATGCGCTGATGCCTCGCCTCGTGCCCGAACACTGGCTCACGCTCGCCTGGCAACCCGCACTGGTTCATCTGTTCATTCCTTCAGCGTGGTTCGGCGCGTTGATGCAGGTTCTCCTCGGCAATTTTGAGTCATGGAATCTTTACGCCGCGATCATCGGCGTGGTAATCTTTGGCAATGCGGCGTATTACGGCCTTCGCCATCTCGCAAAAAATTATTTGATGATCATCGCCGGAGATCGGCAAGCCGCGGTCGAAGCGACCGTTGAAAAACGCGCCGCCCCATCCATCAAGCGAAATCGTCTGCCGCTTTTGTTCCGCCGGCCGGAAGAGCGCATCATCGTCACTTTGCTCAGCGGGCAGTTTCGCAACGACACAAAATTTCGCATGGCGATTTTGACCATCATTCCACTCATTGCCATGTACATGTTTATCGCCATCCAGGAAGACGCGCTGCACGATCCGTTCATTGACGGCAGCATCTCTATCGCCGACAGTGGCCTGATTTATTTTGCCTTGTTGTTGATTCCGCTACTGGTGAAACAGAGCATCGAGATGTCCGATTCTCATGAAGCAGCATGGATATTTTTCGCCAGCCCGACATCCCTCCATAAGCTTGTGCTGGCGGCCAAGCGCGTCAGCTACTTTTATTTCGTGATGCCCACCGTCGTGGCCGTCACTGTCTTGTTCGCCTACTTTTTCAACCATGTCGCGCACGCCGCACTGCACGGATTAACTTTGGCGCTTCTGGTTTATTTTGCGCAGCAACTTGTTTTTATGCTCAAACCGACCGTGCCATTTTCCGAGCCGCGCACCCGAGGCCGGCAGGGCGCGCTCTATGCCATGGCGTTTTTTGTCGGGCCCGGCGCCGGCTTCGCGGCAATGATTTTGATCGGCAAGATGATTTACCCATATCCCGAGCGCCTGCCGTTTTTTTACGCGATCATGTTTATTTTCATTCTGGCGCTCGACCGGGTGATTGCATGGCAGATGCACCGCAAGTTTACACTCGGCTCACAACCGAAAGGAGTGGCTGCACTCGCTCGGGTGTCACTTCCATCACGGTAAGATCGAAAAACGCAGAGCATGCAACGGCCACGTCGTTGCTGGAACGTCTTTTGTTAATTTCGATTTTGGAAATATACACTGAATTATCGGACTCAAAATTATTTTACCTCGGATGATTTTGATTATAGCTCCTCATCACTTCTTTGAATGAGCATCTTATGCGTATCGGCATGGTTTGTTATCCAACCCACGGCGGCAGCGGCGTAGTGGCATCGGAATTGGCGCTGGCGCTCGCGCATAGCGGCCATCAAGTTCACATCATCAGCTACGCCGTGCCCTTCAGGCTCCGCGAGTTTCATCCAAATGTTTCGTTGCATGAAGTCGACATCGCAGTCTATCCGTTATTCAAATACCCACCGTATGAGCTTGGTCTCAGCAACAAGATCGTCGAAGTGGCGCAAGAGCACGGCCTCGACATCGTTCACGCGCATTATGCGGTGCCGCATGCGACGAGCGCCTATCTTGCCAAGCATATTTTGAATTCTCCGAAACTTAAAATCATCACGACACTGCACGGCACCGACATTACGCTGGTCGGGGCGGACAAATCTTTTTTCAGCGTCATCAAATTCAGCATCGAGCAGTCGGATGGCGTTACGGCTGTTTCAAATTACTTGCAGAAGCGCACGATGTCCGAATTCGGCATCAATCGTGATATTCGCGTCATTTATAATTTCATTGATTCTGAAAAATACCAGCAGCCGAAAGAATGTCCATGCAAGCGCGAGGTTTATGCCGCTGAGGGTGAAAAAATTCTCATGCACGTGTCGAATTTCCGTCCGGTGAAGCGCGTCAGCGACGTCGTGCGCATTTTCGCTCGTGTACGGCAGGAGATGCCATGCAAGCTGCTCCTCGTTGGCGAAGGTCCGGAACGTTTGTTCGCGCAACAACTTGTCAAAGAGCTTAAACTTCAAGCCGACGTGCGCTTCCTCGGGCAGATCGATCAGATCGAAAGCATTTTGATGTGCGCAGATGTTTTTCTTTTGCCGAGCGAACAAGAGAGTTTTGGATTAGCCGCACTCGAAGCATTGGCATGCGGCGTGCCGGTAGTCGGCTCAACAACCGGCGGACTCCCCGAGGTGGTTCGTCACGGTGAGACCGGTTATCTTTATCCCGTTGGAGAAATTCGCGACATGGCTTTGGCAGCGTTAGACATTCTCGGTGACGATCAACGCTATCAACGTTTCAGTGAGAATGCCAGAAAGCAAGCGATCAAGAACTTCGACATAAAAGTCATCCTGCCGCAGTGGGAGGCGTACTATCAGGAAGTGCTGGGGAAATAAACAGGCAGCGCTTGAAAAGCAACCGCAAGTTGCGGGCAAACAGGAGACAACCACCGGAGAAGTGTCGTGCCGCAAAAAGAGCAGCCCACCCTCCCTCGCGTCTTAACTCGCTTCGATCTCACCGCCATCGCCGTCAACACCATCATCGGCAGCGGGATTTTCGTGATGCCGGCCGCGGCCGCTGCAAGCGTCGGCGCATGGGCGCCACTGAGTTTTCTTGCCTGCGCGTTCATCATCCTGACATTGGTGCTTACATATGCGGCTGCTGCCAGCCGTTTCAGCGAAACCGGCGGGCCGTACTTGTATGCGAAAAAAGCTTTTGGAAATTTTGCCGGCTTCGAAGTAGGGTGGATTTTTTGGCTCGGGCGCATCTCCGCCGTCGGCGCGAATTACAGCGTGTTCATGCTTTATCTCGGGTACTTCGCGCCGCAGCTTTCACAAGGCCTGCCGCGCGCCGCGATCATCACGTTGCTGGCTGTTCTGATCACGCTGGCAAATATTCGCGGCATCAAGCTCAGCTCGCAAATCGTCAATGCCTTCACCATCTCCAAGCTGTTGCCGCTCGGGTTGTTGATTCTTGCCGGTTCTTTCTTCCTCGATTTTGAAAAAAGCAGCGCGACCAAAGACTTCACTTCCGCCGATTTCCTGCGTTCGATTTTCATTTTGGTTTTCGCCTACGGAGGATTCGAGCAAGCGTCCATTCCCGGCGGCGAATCCCAAAATCCCAAGCGCGATTTGCCGCGCGCTCTGCTTTTGGCCATCGGCATCGTCACGCTGGTTTATGTGTCGATGCAATTCGTCGTTTATAATCTCGATCCCACGATAGCCGAGTCGAAACGGCCGCTGGCGCAAGTGGCGGAGATGATTATCGGGCCGCTCGGCGCCGGGTTGATCGCTCTCGGCGCGATTGTCTCGACCTGTGGCTATGTTTTCGGCGCATCATTGGCCGTGCCGCGACTCACTTTTGCGCTGGCAGAACAAGGTCAGTTGCCGCCGATCCTCGCGCGGCTGCATCTGCGGTTTCGCACCCCGTGGTTTTCAATTCTCTTTCACTTCATTGTCACTTGGACGCTCGCCATTCTCTTAACCTTTCTGCAGCTCGCGGTGATCAATGTCATGGCGCGTTTGGTAGTGAGCGTCGTCACCTGCCTGGCGGTCATGCGGTTTCAAAATACTGATCAAGCTCCAAGCACCTTTCGCCTTCCAGGCAAACAGTTTATCCCGCTCGCTGGAATCGGCTTGGCGACTTTGTTGCTTTTCCAAGCCTCGCCCAATGAGTTGATTTATGGAACGCTGGCGCTGGCAATCGGCGCGGCGATTTATTTCATCTTCAGCCGTGCTGCGAACTTTTCAAAATCATAATGTGTAAAACGAGACACGCATCACGCATCACGTATCTTGCATCTTGCATCTCGAATCTCGCATCTTGGAGCCACCAATGACCTCATCAGAACACGTCCCCTCCTTCTCGGAAGCCTTCCGTTTCTGGCCCAAGCTCGGCTTCATCACCTTCTGCGGCCGGGCAGACTCACGTGATGATTTCCGCGTAGTGAGTTCACGCCTACCGAGAGAACGTTATACCTTTCTTCGTTCTCAAAAGACGGTTTTACTCGCTACCCATCACGAACTCCAAATCGGTTTCTTTCGTTTCAATCCGATGTCCATCAAAAAAGAATTTGCTTTTTTTGTAATGTTTGTTTATCGTTGTAACAATCATTACAAGGTATGAAATGAAGTGGTTATTTCTCGTCCATCAATTGCAAACCTCGAATTCCCGCGAGCGGGTCAAAGTCTGGCGGTTGACCAAGAAAGCCGGCGCCGTGCTTTATCGAAATTCGGTTTACGTTCTTCCCTTCGGCAAGGAACGATTGGAAGATTTTCAATGGCTCTGTCAGCAGATCAAAGGCTCCAAAGGTGAAGCCTCCGTCTTTGTTTCCGAATCACATGATCAAAACGAAGACAAAACTCTGCGAGCGCTTTTCAAGAGCACGAGAGAAGAAGAATATGCTGCCGTTCTTTCATCGGTAGAACGATTGCTGGAACGCATTGGCAGCCCGAAGGCACAGCAGCAGCCTTCCCGGTCTCTGATAAAAAATCTTTCCAAAGCAGCAAAACAACTCAATCGTTCATTCGCAGATATTCAGCGCGTTGATTTCATTGGCACGCCATCAAGCAAAAAAGTGGGTCGTACACTCGAAGAGCTTGAAGCTCGTCTTGCCGGTTTTAAGCCGCGGCCGGAACCGCACACATCCGCCAAACGATATGACCGAAAAGCATTTCAAGGAAAAGTGTGGACAACCCGTGAACACATCCACATCGACCGGCTTTGTTCCGCATGGCTTATCCGGCGCTTCGTCGATCGGAAAGCAAAGTTCATCTTTGCGCCCGAGTCAAAGTTGCCGCAAAATGCAGTTCAATTCGATGTCTTCGGCGCAGAATTCAGCCATCACGGCGAGGATTGCACTTTCGAGACGCTATTGAAATCTTTTCAACTGAAAGACAAAGCGCTGGCGAGTATCGCTGAAAACGTCCACGACATCGATGTGAAAGATGAGAAGTTTAACCGCGTCGAGGCTGCGGGACTTGATGCGGTTGTGCGCGGCCTATCTCATTCGCTTCGAGATGACCATAAAGTGCTCGAGGCTGGCTCGATGATTCTCGATGCGCTTTACGCCAATTTCTCGAACAAAAAATTAAAGGCATAAGAAATGATCTCGGGATCATGAGTAAGAAGTGTTTACAAACTCAAAGCTTGGCACACTCGTCTCTCACTCAGCAACTCCACGCTTTACGCTTTTGTTTTGAGTGACCAGCAACCAGCATCTTCATCTTGGAGTCACCAATGACATCATCAGAACATTCCCCCTCCTTCTCGCAGGCCTTCCGCTTCTGGCTCAAACTCGGCTTCATCAACTTCGGCGGCCCGGCCGGGCAAATTGCGATGATGCACACCGAGCTGGTCGATAAGAAAAAATGGATCTCTGAAGATCGCTTTTTGCACGCTTTGAATTTCTGCATGGTCTTGCCCGGGCCCGAAGCGCAGCAGCTCGCGATCTATATCGGCTGGTTGTTGCATCGAACTTGGGGCGGCATCGTCGCCGGCGCGTTCTTCGTCATCCCGTCGATTTTCATCATGCTGCTGTTGAGTCATCTCGCTGCGGCTTTTGGTCATGTTCCAGCGGTCGAAGGCGCGCTCTACGGCTTCAAGCCGGTGGTCATTGGTTTGGTGGGTTTTGCGGTGATTCGCATCGGCAAGAAATCTCTGAAGAATCGCGTGCTCGTTTTCTTAGCTGCCGCAGCTTTTGTGGCGATCTTCTTTTTTCACGTGGCATTTCCCATCATCGTTCTCTGCGCCGGTCTTATCGGCTGGATTGGCGCAAAATTTTTCCCAAAAATTTTTGCAACAACAGACTCACGCGAAGCAAAGAAATCCATTGAACCGGCGGCGATCATCGATGCCGATCATCACACCCGCGCATCGTGGGGGCGCGCATTCAGAATTACAGCCGTAAGCGTTATGATTTATGTCATCGTCATCGGCGGTCTTGGTTTGCAATTCGGTTGGTCTAGTGTTTTTATTCAGGAAGCTGTCTTTTTCACTAAAGCAGCTTTCGTAACTTTCGGCGGCGCATATGCTGTGCTGCCTTACGTCGCACAAGCTGGCGTGCAACAATACGGCTGGCTCAACGCTGGTCAGATGCTTGATGGATTGGCTATGGCCGAGACAACGCCCGGTCCGTTGATCATGGTCGTGCAATACGTCGGCTTCATGGGCGCATGGAAATTTCATGGCAATCTCTCTCCTGCGTTTTCTGGAATCATCGGCGGCCTGGTGACAACGTTCGTGACTTTCCTTCCGTGCTTCTGGTTTATTTTCATCGGCGCGCCGCACATCGAGCAGATGCGTGGGAATCAAAATATTACCGCGGCGCTCACCGGCATCACGGCGGCAGTTGTTGGCGTGATTCTCAATCTCGCCGTCTTCCTCGGCGTCAAAGTTATTTTTCCTGAAACAGGAGTCATTGATTATTTCGCAGCGACTCTGGCCTTGATCAGCTTCGCCGGTTTCTGGAAATGGAGCTGGCCGATTCATTGGGTGGTGTTGGCGGGAGGGGTGATTGGGATAGCGTGGAGTATGATCTCGTGAATGTAGAATCTCTGAGATGAAAGCCACACGGATTAAGAAACCACACAGAATTTTTCATTACTCTTTCCGCGTGATTTTTAATCAGCGTGGCCATTTCTTTTAAATTTTCGCTTCAGTGGGATTTCTTATTCTGTGGGCAAATAAATTCGATTTGTGACCATTCCCATCGACAAACACTTCCACCGCCTCTGCTGGATCGGCGGGCTTGCCATCTTCAGCACAACTTTATCGAAAAGCCCGACGCTGCCGCTTTATGCGCATCATCTCGGCATTGAGGCTGCTGCGATAGGATTCATTGCCGCCGCATCGACGATAGTCGGCGTTCTTGTGAGCCTACCAGCGGGCGCGCTCTCGGATCGTTTCGGCAGATCAAAACTTGTGCGTTGTGCCTTGTTCATAGTCGCCACAGCGCCGTTTCTGTATTTCGCCGTTGACGATGTCACAACGTTCATTGCCGTTCGCGTCTATCACGGACTCGCGACGGCGATCTATCGGCCTGTTGTTCTGGCGCTGGTGGCCGATTGGTATCGTGACGGGCGCGGCGAAAAAATGGGAATTGTTTCTTCTGCAAGTCAGGCGGGAAGAGCGCTTGCTCCAATCGTTGGTGGTTGGGTCATCGCTACCATCGCCGTGACAGAGCAAGCCTTCATGTCGGTTTATCTCATCTGTGGACTCTCTGGTATTCTTGCACTCATCATAGGACTCAGATTGCCACAAACCGCGCCGAGTAGCGAGATGAGCAACATCGCCACTTTTGATTTTTTCACCAGCTTGAAGCATGTCGTGACTCACCGAGGAATTCTGCTGGCCAGCGTCGCAGAGGCGGCACAAGTTCTCGCTTATGGCGCGCTGGAAGTTTTTCTGCCCTTGCTGGCCATTCAGCAGGGGATGAATGCATTCGAAGCCGGCCTGATGCTCGGCGCGCAAGTTGTGACGGTGACGATCACCAAGCCGCTCATGGGCAAAATGTCCGATCGATTCGGTCGCAAGCCGCAGATCATCGCAGGTTTGGTAATCAGCGCCGCCGCCTTGCTGATTTATTCGCGGCTCGATTCATTCATCGTATTCGTTCTGATCAGTATTTTTTTTGGACTCGGCATGTCGATGGTGAGATCGGCAACACCGGCGCTGGTGGCAGATTTTGCAAAAGAACAATCGCACGGCACGGCGCTCGGCGCGATGAACACCATCATGGACATTGGCCACACCGCCGGGCCGATTTTGGCCGGCGTATTGATCAGTTGGCAAAATTATTCTGTGAGCTTCACAGTCATCGCTGGAATCCTTCTGTTCATGGCGGCGGTTTTCTTCTTTAGCGTTTCAATCAAACCCGAGCCGGCAAATTGAAATTATTCTCGTGAAAACGAGTTCTTATAAAAATCATCCGCTCAATCCGTTTAATCCGCTTACTTTTTGTTTGTAAACGGATTTAGCGGATTGAACGGATAAATGCTTAAAGGAGAAGATCTCATGAAATGGATAACTCGCAGCGGCGCAAAGACCGACCGCATTGCCTGCCCGTGGCTGATCAAAAAATACATCGACCAACACGCTGAGTTTGTGTTTGTCGATGCAGAAAAAGTTTTGGCAACCGCAAAAGAACTCGGCGGAAAATCCTTCGACGCACCAAATGCAGACTACACGCATCGTGACGGCAAATGTTCATTTGAAGTGTTGATGGAAGAATTCAAATTCAACGATCCGGTGCTCTCCATGCTCGCACGCATCATTCACGGCGCGGACATCAGCGAAGATCGCGGCAGTACATCTCAATCCGGAGGCTTACGCGCCATTGGCGAGGGCTTCGCCCTCACCACGCTCGATGATCACGAAAAACTTCGATTACAATTTCCGATGTATGATGCGCTCTATGCGTGGTGCACGAAGGAAATTAGTGTGTAGAAATTCATCTCGCTTACAAAAAATTCAAATCATGCCCACAGACAAATCTGAGGCGGCCATCATACTCACTGCTGCAAAATCATCTTGCCGATCAGCCGCTGTTGGCCAAACTCGATGCGATAGAAATACATCCCTGAACCGACCCGAATGCCGCGTTCATCGACGCCGTCCCAAAGAATGCGTTTGTATCCTGCGGTCTGATTTTCATCAATTAGCTTGCGAACCGTCTGACCAAGCATGTTGTAGATCACCAGACGCACATTACCTTCTTGCGGCAGCGCATAGGCAATAGTAGTACCCGCATTGAATGGGTTGGGATAGTTTGGAGACAGACTAAACTGTTCGGGCAGCGATTCTTCTTCGGCGGCAAGATCAGCGGCGATACTTGCCAAGGACGATCCACTCGTTTGAATCATCAGCTCGGGCTTGTTTACACCTTCCTTGGCGCTATAATCGGCCAGATCAGAAGCGCCGTTATTCATAGCGAAGCTGAAAACCCCATTGCTCGCGATCTCGGCAGTCACATCGAACTCCACCCAAGTGCCTAACGTGACCGGCCCCGCGCTGCTCAACGCTGTGCCGCTTATCGCCGGAGCATTATTCCAATTCAATCCGCTCTGCGTCCAAGGTGTGCTCGTGCCTTGATAGTTGTTAGAGACTGCGTACACCGATCCGCCGCTGGTGCTCGCATCGGTCACGAAGAGCCTGAGTTTGGCGCTTTGCACGACGCCACTCAAGCCGATGACGTTGAACTTCAAATAGGTGTTCAGATTCTCCGAGCCGCTTTGCCGCTGTCGGAGGTATGTTCTCGTCCCAAAGTTCGCCGTTGGGTTCGATGCCTGAACATACGCATCGCTGGCAGGATAAAAGGTGAAAGTCTTCGTGACGCTGGTGACGGTGAAATCGGTGAGGCTGATCCCCGTGCCGCCGGGTGTGGTCACACTGATTTTTCCAGTGGTCGCTCCGACCGGTACATTGGCGCGAATCTGTCCGTCCGTATCCACGGCGAATGTTGTGGCCAGGGTTTCGTTAAACTTAACTGCCGTTGCGCCGGTGAAATTCGCTCCATAGATGGTGACTTCTGTGCTGGGAGAAGCGCTGGTTGGCAAGAAAGAATTGATGATCGGTGCTGGCGGTACGGCTGAAATCGTTCGAATCAGCAATTCCGGCGGATTCGATCCCTCTTTTGAGCTATAATAAACGAAGTCCGATTTTGTGTTTTTAATGCCGTAGCTGTAAACGCCATTGCCGGTGATGGCCGAGGTCACATCTATTTCAACCCAAGTATTAAGGCCGACGGGACCCAAAACTTTCAACGCTGCGCCGGCAATTGAGGGCGCGTTGTTCCAGTTCAAACCCCTTTGCGTCCACGGCGTTGCCGTACCCTGGTAGTTGTTGGAAACTGTATACAGGTTTCCGCCATCCGTGCTAGCATCGGTCACATAAAGCCGGAGCTTGGCACTCTGCACCTGGCCGGTTAATCCGCTGACGTTGAATTTCAAATAACTCTGCTCTGCATTTGTGCTGGCCTCGCGTACTCTCAACGTCAGCCTTGTGCCAAAATTCGACGTGGGATGAGCTGCCTCCACATAAGCATCATCGGTCGGACGGAAACTGACGGGCGCCGACAAGGCGGTTTGACTGTATTTTATCGTGGCAAAATCCTGTCCGGTTACTGTTCCTGTATCAAAGCCGGTTACATAGACATTGCCGTTTGCGTCGACCGCAAGGCCTGAAGGATGATCATCGGTATTGCCCGGGCCATTGTAGCGCATGACCCATCGTTCGTTTCCGGCGTTGTCATATTTTACCGTTGTATAATCATCCTGGTAGAAGCCATTGATGAACCGTGTGCTGAAACCAGTCACATATACGTTTCCGGCGTAATCGATGACCAGCTTACTGGCAGCATCTAGGAAACTTCCAGGGCCGGTATAATTTCGAATCCACGCCTGATTTCCTTCAATGTCATATTTTACCGTCAAAAAATCGATATTCCCAGGAGACCATTCCGCGAATCCGGTCACGTAAATATTTCCTTGAGCATCCACGGCAACGTCACGCGCACTTTCACCAGCATCCGAGAAGTTAGTACCTTCACCAATCAGCCACAATGGCTGGCCGGTTGAATCAATCTTCACGGTTCCAAAGGTAGAATTTATTTCGAATCCATCGTCAGCTTCGTCAAAAAATGTTACATCGCCCGCCAAGTAAACGTTGGCTGCTGCGTCGACAGCTATTGCATAGGCAAAGTCACCTCCGCCGTCTACATCAAAATTCGTCCACCAACGTAGTCTCCCCGCGGAGTCGTACTTGATTGCCAGGTAATCTTGATTGAAACCGCGGGTAAGTCTAGCATAGCCGCCAAGGTACACATTGCCGGATACATCAATGGCAATATCTGTCGCAGCGCCGTAGTCGAAACGTTGTTTTGCCGCCCACAGCTCGTTGCCGGCAGCATCATACTTGAGAGTGACAAACTCTGTGTAGGAATCATCACCAGGGATCGAGTGTCCAACCACGCAAACATTGCCGTTTCTATCCACTGCAATGCTTGCCGGTGTATCATCAGGCTCGAGTGAGATGCCAGGGTCGGCCGTTGCTGCATAATGCTTCGCCCAAAGACGGTTGCCGTTTGTATCATACTTGATGGTCACGATGTCTTTTGTCGAAGTTTGAAACGTTCCGGTCACGTAAATATTGCCGGCATTATCGACGGTCATGGCATAGGCGGTGTTGCTGTTTTCAGGAAGCCCGTATTGTCGTGACCATTCTACATTGCCATTTGCGTTGTACTTGAGAATGACGATTTGATCCAGTCCGTTTGAATTCTGGCTGCTGCCGACGACGTAAACGTTACCGGCCCCATCCACTCCAACGCCAACAGCTTTGTCCTCACGGTTTGCTCCATCATACCGCCGCACCCATTCTTCCTCCACCTGCGCAAAGCCCACCGCCGGTAGAATTCCGATCAGCCCGATGATCACGAGCAGAACGCTGATCAATAGATTTCTCCTGTCCATAGCGCAATCCGCCTTTTGGATTTGTGGTTCATTCCTTGAAACAGTTTCACTAAAAAAGACCTCCACCTCTCAATCATCTTTCCGCCAACGGCACCGGCTCCCAGCGATCGGGTTGCGTATTGGCGCCGATAATCAAGCCAACCAAGCCGCCGGCAGCCCCACCTATAATGGCGCCAAATGGCCTTGGATCGATGTCGTTATGTCCGCTACTTAAGATGAGCCAGCCTGCAGTCGCGCCGCCGAGCACTCCAATGCCAAGTCCGGTCAACGCATTCTTTTTCTTGCCACGACTGACTTCCAGCGCTACCAAAGCTCGCAAAGGGATGGTCAGCAAGCCGCGCTCCTCGGAATCTATCCAAAGACTATCTGCATCAAGCTTTAGAACAGTTCCCACGAAGTGCTCGAGCGCAACGCTTGGCGCCATCACGCGAATGCGATCCCCGACATTTATCGCCACTCCGGCATCCTCGACTTGCGCTGCCGCAGGCCGGAGCCACAGCAGCACGCTGCCGACGATCATGACAATACGTGAAATTGATTTCGACATAGCGATCTCCTGGTTTTGGGGCTTGACTTCTGTAACTTAGTGCTCCATTTCAGAATTAAGAGTAGGGTTAGGCGGCTAAGCGGAGCCGCTCATATTGTTGTTCAAGATCGTGGCGCGTGTATCGCCACGTAAAAGGTCTTGCCGTTTTCGCGTAGTAGCGTTGAAAGGCGAGGAGGCGTTCAGCCAGCGCTGGCGTGCTGACAAAATCGTTTGGAGTCAGCACTTTGCGTTGCACAATCGAGAAATAGATTTCAATCTGATTCAGCCAACTGGCATGAACCGGCAGATGAACCAGGATCAGGTTAGGATATTTTTCTCGGAGCTCCGCTGCGGCTTTGGGTCCGCGATGCGACGAACCATTATCGACGATCCAAAACACCCGCTCGGCGCACGTATAAGGAGACCGACGCATCACGTCCTCCACCAGCCGTCCAAACGCGGCTTTGCCGGTTTTGGGTTCACAGCGTCCGAAAAGTTTGAGGCGATGGACATCCAGCGCCGCAAGATACTGCAGGGCTCCTTGACGCTGGTACTCATGCTCAAACAGCGCCAGTTGTCGAGAGTTCGCTGGTCGTGAGGGCACCAGACGATGTCGTGCTTGAATGCTGGTTTTCTCATCCGCAGAAATCACAAAATCCTGCGGCCCCAACGGCCGGCCTTGCCAGAGGCGGAGGTAAAGATCAAGGACAGGCCCGGCTTTTTTCAAAAAGTCGGGGTCGCGAGGAAATATCCATGACCGAAAGCGCCACGGCTTGATAGCCTCTTGATCCAATATCCGCCAGATGGTCGTCGCACTGATATGCTCAAGCTCGCGCTCTTCTTTGAGGACCCGAACAATGTCCATCGTACTATAGCGGCTGAACGGCTGCTCGCGCTTACTTGGAAACTCACAAGCGAGGACTTTAATCAGCGCGTGCTCACGTGGGGGAAAAAGCGGGCTTGCGTCTGCGCGCAAAAATTCCCAACCCCAAATCGAGTTTGACGCTCTTCCAATACTCATAAAGCCCCAGCGCCAAACAGGGATCGACGAAGGCTTGATCACGAACAATGGCGCGCTCCATGTCATTAAGCGACAGCACCGCGTCACGCAGGGCTGGGCCCCAATCACCGCAGCGAAAGCGGTGCAACGCTTTGTACCCTCTCGCTGCGCCCAGCGCAAACAACATTTCCGCCTGCGGGCGCTGCCGGCTCTGGCGTTCCGCGAGTTGGATTGCTTGGTTGATAGAGCTATCGAATTGCGCTTCGAAGAGACGGACGCGATAATCGCGCATCATGGTTTGATAAACATTGGCGGCAATGAGATAACCAGCCGGATGATCGGGCGACAATCTTCGCAGCTCCGCCGCAATCGCTAAAGCGCTGTCAAAATGCGTGGCATGCATTTGATGCAGGCTGCGTCGCAGAAGTTGTTCGCGAGTCTCTGCTATATCCGCTGACAAAGCGCTGGTCGTGAAAAGCCCAAGCGCGATCAGCCATCCGGCGGCAAAGGGCAAAAGGCGAGGCTTCATTGTTTTTGACACGATCATATCACCTCATCCCTTTTTAGAGTTCTCGTAATGCTGCCGCTGCCGGCAGCGAGTTTGATTTCGACGCTTATCAAATCACCCGCTGAGACCAGTACGTTGCTACTTGTACTATTTCCAAATGTTGCTCCGGCAGTCCATGTGGCTACCAGCGATGTTGCACGAACTTTTACCGCCCTCTTGCCACTCTTGCCGTCGTTTCGTGCTTTTGTAGTGAGACACCAGCCTTCCGACGCGAGAATTTCACGAAGCCTGTCGTCGCCAAGACGCCGATCAAAACTACGAAGCACCAGAAGAGTACGCCGATCATATGCTAACTCCTGAAAGGCCGTAACCTCGAGAATCGAGGAGCGAAATTCAACGAACGGCGTCAATCTCATTTGTCAAGCTGATTGACTCTCGTTGAATCAGGCGTTTGAGCATCCAAAAATCACCGTGCCATGATTGAGGAGAAAACGACTGCACGGAAAGGTGTAAGACGCCAAACCATCTTTCACCCTCCTATGAACAAGCGGGCCAATGGTTCAATTTTCATTCGCCGGAGAAAGCTTCTCATTCAGTTCGGCCACGCGCTTTCTCGCAGGCTCTTCCCATGGAGAATTCACCCGTTTTTCCCTGAGATTCTCCAAGAAGGCATTCCAAAATCCAATCTCCTGGCTCACGGTCAAATCAAGATCCTCACTTTTTATAGTGTGCTCGACGAAACCAGGGCGATAGCCTCGGTAGCCCGGAATCTCTCTCTTGATCACCAGATTGACGTAATTGATTTTGCCGGGCAAAACCTCAAAAGTCAATTTTGCCGGGGTCTCAAAGGCATTCAAAAATTCAAACTGGGTTTTAGGCGAATAAGAAGTCTGCCCGTCAGAATCTTTTTCTTCCTCGTCAGAATAAGCATGTTCTGCTTTGATGCGAAAAAGCTGATAGGTTCCCGGCTGCAGCCCTGAAAATATGGCGCAATCTCTTTGGTGCCGGAAGAATTTCTTTTGCACAATATCGACGCCGTCTCCAATTCGTCTGAGTACGACTTCTTTTATCGTGGGACGTGCCTTGTCTTCGATCAAAATAGAAAGAAGAATGGGAACGACTCCTATCCCATGCCTTCCGACATCGGAGTCGATTAAAACCGCTTCGCAGCTCACCACTACCAAGCCGGTCTCTTGCGGCGATCCGACAAGCGTCTTGCTCATATTGAAGCACCCTGTAAGGCCTAAAACGACAAGCCCGAACACGATGAGAAGGGTGATGGTTTTTAAGTTTTTCATCTTCAATCTCCTTATTAAGACGCCAAACTTACTGTTGCATTGTTTGTCGCCTCATGACTTCGACCTTTATTTTGTCAAATAAATTTCGAAAAACCTTCTCATCATAAACAATCTCTGGCCCTTGCTTAACCTCGACCTGATAAGAGTCGTCATTGGTAGTGGTGGTTTTTGTGCCATGTGTGACCTTTTCCATGGTGACATGCACTTCAGCCGAAGAATCGCTGACTGCTGTTATCAAACAATTCACATGATAATCCCACCCATCGACGATGGTGGTTTCAGTCTTGTCTGCGCCAAAATTTGTGAGAATGTCCGCCACCGTCGCGCCTACTTTTAAGCCCGGACTCTGCTTTTTCTCAACATCCCCGATGATTCGACCGGTTTCCATGTTTCTGTTCTTGATGTTGTAGCCTTCGCCCTGGAGAACCGCCAGAGTAGCGCGAAACACATTTTCATAGGGAGCATCGATGACTCGTGTCGTGAGTTGTCTCTGCTCCATAGGCGTTAGTTTTTGAGTCGTGGCGCACCCTACAACCATGATCAGACTGCACGAAAGCAGAGTCGTCAATTTTGTCAGACTTAACATTTTGTTTACCTCCTCAAAAACAGTTCAAAAAGATGCTGCAATAACACTGCAATTTTTCACAAAATCATTTTCACCAAATATAAGGATCAGGTCAAAAGCCTGAAAATCACCGCACGAAAGACATCTTGCGGCTCTGGATAGACTCTCCCGTTTGCAGGCGATAAATGTAAATGCCCGAACTGAAGACGAACCGGTCCGTTCAATGAATTTTGTTTCTAAATTCCAAGTGTCAAACTTTTAAATCAACGTCGTTTTCAAAACCCGTAGGGTCGAATAAATTTAAGTTTGATCGGCGATTTAAGGTTTTGTCTTCAAAAGATTCTTGTCAGCAATAAAAGCACAAACCTCATGCCATGCTGAAAAGGGATCAACGAGTTTTCTCAACTCAGTTTCGATCTCGAATTCTCAAATGTTCGACGGTTTCTCAAACCAGCAAAGCATTCATGAAATTCGTTCAGAGCAATATCGAGTTATACAAAAGTAGAAAGGCGTGTAAGAAAAATCATAACGGCGGGAAAAAGCACAAGAACCCGCTGCCCAGGAAATCAGCATGGATGAATGTCGGATGATACCTTGAGTCGTCAGTCGAAGTGTAGGAGGGCGACAGCAGTATAATCTAATTTGCGGTAAAAACAAGAGGTTTTTGGGTTAAAGCAAAACGCCCTACGTGTGAGTAGGGCGTTCTGTTGTAAACTTCTCAAGCAAACTCACTGCTGCAAAATCATTCTGCCGGTCTGTCTTTGCGCGCCAAATTCTACTTGATAAAAATAAACTCCTGAGCCGAGATGAATACCGGAGTCGTTAACGCCATTCCATTGCAGGCGTTGGTTCCCCGCGGATGCAATTCCATCAAACAATCTTCTCACGCTTTGGCCCAGAGAATTATAAATCACCACGCTCACCCTGCCGGCGCCGGGCAATGTGTATTCGATAGTGATTTGCCCATTGAATGGATTCGGATAAGCAATTGTTTTGAAGGATCGCGGCACCGTTCCATCCGGAGCATCCTCCACGCTGGTTACCAGCACGACAAAATCACTCGAGGTGAAAGCAGTTCCCGCAGAAGTCGTCACGCTGATTCTTCCGTTCAGGGCATTGCTCGGTACGAGGGCTCGAATTTGTGAATCCGAATCAAGAACAAAAGTGTTTGCGGGAATTCCAGAAAATGTGACTTGCGTCGCGCCGCTAAAATTCGCGCCGGTGATGGTTATTTCCATTCCCGCGATCCCGCTCGCCGGGTTGAACGCCGCTACCGCAGGCCCAGGAGTAGACTGCTCGCTCATCTGAACGACCAGTTGTGGAGGGTTGTTCGATTCCTTCGCGCCATAACTGATCCGATCATCCGTGCCGTTCTTAATCGCAAAACTGAAAACGCCGTTGCCGGTGATCGCTGCTGTCACATCGAATTCTACCCAGGCGCCGTTGGTGGCCGTCGTCAGTGTGCTCAATGCGCTTCCGGCAACGATCGGCGCATTCGACCAATTCAGGCTGAGTTCTTCCCACTCGGTCGGCTCAGTTAGATAATTATTCGAGGTGGGATAGATCGAACCGGCGTCGTTTCCCCCATTCATGACGTACAACCGCACTTTGGCGCTTTGCACGGAGCCGCTCAATCCGTTGACATTGAACTTCAAATAAGCCACGGTTTGAAGGTCGGATGACGACCGCACACGCAGCTCGTTTTCTCCTCCAAAATTATCTATTGGGTCTGTCGAGCGAACATAAGCGTCATCAATCGGATTAAACGTCAAACCTCCGGACGACGCCGGGATGATGAAATCTGCGAAGGTAGTGGCAACCCAGATGGCCGTCGTCACGCTGATTTTCCCCGAGGTGGCGCCGGCAGAAACCGTAGCGCGAATTTGTGTCGTGGAGTCGACAGTGAAGTTGCTTGCAGCAATTCCATTGAATGTGACGCTGTTGACGCCGATGAAATTGCTGCCGGTAATCGTCACCTCGGCGCCTGCTGCGCCGTTCGGCGGAGCGAAGCTGCTGATCAGCGGAACCGAGCCGGGCTCACCGATGGTAAAGACGGCGCTGGCAATATTGCTGTCGGTCAACTCGTTCAAGAATGCGCGCACATTTATTGTCGTGCTGGTCGTCAGCATAAATGGTGATATATAGAGTGTCGAACTTAACGTCGGCGCGCTGCCATCAAGCGTGTAGCGAATCTCAGCGCCGCTCGTTGTTGTCGAAAGCGTCACTTGCACCGAGCCAACAAAGAAACCGCCGTTCGGGCTGATCTGTGGTGTCGCAACTTTGTTGCTCACGCCATCGGGACAAACGGTCAAATCCAGCTCAGCGACGTCCGCCCAATCATAAATATAGTATTGCATTCCCGGATCGTCGTGGATGATGATGAAGCCGTTGGGAAATCCTGGGATGGATGCTGAATTTATGTCCAAGCCGTCGGTGCCTTCCGATTGCGCGGCAATAAAAGTTTTGACAAAAAGATTGTCGCCTTGTCGCTCATAAACTTTGAACGATGAGTTGCCCTGGCTGGATAAAACCAAGTAGCCCGTGCCATCAGCGCAACTATACAAACACAGGCCTTCTCTGTCCGATGCAGTGCCGTCGCCGCTGGCGAAAAACGAGAGCCGGTTCAGATTGCTGTTATTCGGGTCTGCATTGTATTTGTGAATGCCTGTAGCCTCTTCGGCAAAATAAACATAACCCAACTCGTCATCCGCAACGAATCCTTCGGACTGCCCCATCGCCACATCGTTGATGGTTCGCACCGATGTAACGACGATTTGTCCGCCGCTGCCATCGATCAAGTATTGCTCAATGGGAGCATTGCTGGCTGGTTTTTCAAAAACAAATACCGCGCCGTCGGATGGTCTGCGATACAAAGTAAAGCCATAACTATTTGAAGAAATCGCGTTGTTCGAGCTATTCCTATCTGCAAGGACGGTCAATGGCGGCGCGGAGCAATTGCTCGTTGAAGAGCAATCATAATCCGGATTGATCTTCAACACCGCGAGTTTCCCAACGTCGCGCAAATTGCCGGAAAGAATATCGATCGTCTGATCACCAAGCTTGAAGCCTTTGCGCAGATCAATGTTGTTCAATGCCGTGCCGAAATCAACGTGTTGCAACTGCGCGCCATTTACACTGTACGCAAAAATACCGGCATCCTTGTCGGAGAGAAAAAACAAGCTCCTGCTCGGATCGGTTGGATGAATCCAAATCGCCGGGTCATCGGCGTTGTTGGCAGGTTTCAATGGCCCGAGCTTCGGATTCACCGTGACGGTGCCGGGGTTCGAAGAGTTCACCGTGAAATCGTTGGCGCTCATCGCTTCGCCCGCTGCCGTTGCAATACCGATCTTTCCGCTCGTCGCGCCGGAGGGCACATTCGCGCGAACTTGTGTATCTGCGTCGACAAAGTAAGTGCTCGCCGCCATCCCATTGAACTTGACGCTGGTGAGACCGGAAAAATTCGCTCCGATTACCGTCACCTGGGTTCCGACAACGCCGCTCATCGGAGTAAATGTCGCGATTGCCGGCACATTAACCGGAGCTTGAGTTCCCGTGGCTGTGAAGAGAACCGGCGAGCCACTGAGGCCCACAGAAGTTGCAGTTACCGTATTGCCGCTGGGAGCTGCGCCAAGCGTGAGTGTCACCGAGGCGCGACCGTTTGCGCCCGTTGTCTGCGATTGGCTGTTCGATAAACTTCCACCGCCGGAGGTGACGGCAAAAGTGACGGCCACTCCCGGCGCCGGATTGCTGTTGGCGTCTCTCGTTTCAACAACAAAAGGATTCGCCAATGCCGCACCGGCTTGTCCGGTTTGATCATTACCCGATACCATGACAAGTTGCGTTGCTGGACCGACCGGGCCGCCCTGCTTCAACATCGTGAAATAATCGCGGACAGTGCCGGCATCATCGAGAAACTTTGCATCCATGCGATTGCCGTCGATGTCCAACACCATGGAGCCAAGCTCGTTGAGCGAGGTGAACATCACCGGATGGTTCAGCGAACCGCCGCTGACTTTGCCGGAGCTTCCGGCAACGACATAAACTGCGCCGGCATGAGGCGTCGGTGCCAACGAAGCCTTCTTGTAAACGCCGGTTCCATCGAGCCGTCCGTCGCCGCCATCGACTTTCATCGCCGCATTGAAGGTGCTGGAATTTCCATAGTGGCCGTCGATGAAATATGAACGTTCATAAGAATGGCTGTGGCCACCGAGCACGAGATCGACGCCGCCGTCTTCCAAAAGCGGCAACGCACGCTGGCGCATGTCAACCAACTCGCTTTCACTGTCGGAGTTGTGCGAGCCTTTGCTATACGGCGGATGATGCCAGAACGCGACCGTCCAATTTTTATCGTTCGCAGCCAGGTCAGCTTCAAGCCAGGTCCACATCGGGCTGCCGGCAGCACGCAGCTCGCTGGCCGTCGATTCCAAACAAATGAAGTGAATATTGCCGTAGTCGAAAGAATAATAGGCTTCGGTGCCGGAGGCCATGCCGCCGGCCTCGCCACTCGTCGGCAACGTCATCATGTCGTAATACGCGCCGCCGTTCGTCCAGCCGCCGCCGCTGCTCGGGCCGCGATCGTGGTTGCCGCGCGTTGCCCACAACACGGATTTGCGAAGCATGACTTCGTACATGTTCTCAAAAATCGCGAGCTGATATTCGGAGTCTTCGCCGTTGTTGTAGGCATTATCGCCGAGCATCATCCACAAATCGGTGTGGCGGTCGCCGGTGAAATTGTAATAAGCATCGCGCACGGCGCGCTGATCGTTGTTCTTCGTGCCGGCGTCGCCCAACACCCAAACCCGCGTCGGCTTGCTGGTTCCGGGCGTCGGAGAAGTGATGAAAAAATGAC
>Ga0247727_10002481_pt1 | contig 42154 bp, 35 predicted proteins | sample WisWelCaveWW1625_FD_202498 | JGI IMG/M metagenome (GOLD analysis project Ga0247727, IMG submission 202498) | Biofilm microbial communities from Wishing Well Cave, Virginia, United States - WW16-25 | ecosystem: Environmental > Aquatic > Deep subsurface > Groundwater > Cave microbial mat | place...
TAAACAATGACCCCGGCAAAATGGGAACGATTGCGCCGACGATTCCGACGAGAAATAACAGGAGCGTGAGCTGCGCGGCGGGGTTGGTGAAAAAGGTGGGAGGCATTGTGGGGAGATTATGAAGGGGGAGGTGGGAAACGTCAAACGTATGACACTTTCCCAAATCTAAAAAATCATCGAATCATCATTGCGTTGACCTTTGGACGTATCAGCGGTGCGGATGTTTTTTCTATTGAACTGGTGCGGCAGCTGCAAGATCAGGGACTCTCCGCAGAAATCGTGTGCACCGCCTGGCACGAACGCGCGCCCGATCCATTAAAGCTGCCCACCGACATTTCAATTCAAAATTTGCCCGTACCTGTGCACGCCACTTGGCAAACGCGTTGGGAAACGATGACTCGCTATTTGGAAGAACGCGCGCCGTGCATCTGCCTCCCCAACTATGACTGGCGACATTCTTGCATCAGTCCAACCTTGTCAGGACACGTCAAGATTGTTGGGATCGCGCACAGCGATGATCCGCAGCATTATGAACACGTTGGACGACTGGGACACTATTGGGATGGGATTGTTGGGGTCAACCGCAAAATTTCTGAACACATTGCGGAACTGGAACCGAGTCTCATCGAACGGCTCTACACGGTTCCATATGGCGTGCATGTGCCATCTGAATTGTCGCAAGAGAAACGCGCGGCTGCGCGCGCCTTTTCTACCCGCGCCTGAATCGTTGCGGATGGTTCGCCTAACCGATCTCCCGATAACTTTTCAAACTCTACTGGCGGGACGGTGATATGAATATCAATGCGATCGAGCAGCGGACCCGAAAATTTTTTCTGATAGCGAACAATCTGTGCAGGCGCACAAGTACATTCCTTTGTCGGATGTTGAAAGTAACCGCACGGACAGGGATGCTCGCAATGTCACATTTTGCATCAAGAGCGACTTGGATGGCGTCTTGATCCAGCAAACCGAGCTGAGAAATTTCCACGATGACAGTGGCGCTGCAGCACTTGTAATTCCAAAACGCGCTTGAGTGTGCAAGCACGGTGTATTATAATCGCAGCGCGATGATCGTAATCATCGCGCTTTCATCTTTCAATGCGCGTTTCAGGAGATTCGTTCGATGCTTGCCAAAGTGACGAGTTGCGCGGTGATTGGGCTGGACGGACAGTTGGTTGATGTTGAAGTGGACATCGGCGGTGGACAAGTTTTATTCTTGGTCGTCGGCTTGCCGGATACGGCGGTGCAAGAATCGCGCGAACGCGTGCGCGCGGCAATAAAAAACTCGGGGCTAAATTTTCCACTCAAGCGCGTTACGGTGAATCTTGCCCCAGCAGATTTACGCAAAGAGGGTCCTGCTTACGACTTGCCCATCGCCGTTGGGTTGCTTGTTGCTTCCGAACAGATCACCGCCGATTTATCGGATGCGCTCATCATCGGCGAACTTTCCCTGGATGGGTCAGTACGCCATACCAATGGGGTCCTTTCGATGGCACTCCTCGCGCGTGATCGCGGCATCAAAACATTGTTCGTTCCTGCTGCCGATGCCCCAGAAGCCGCGCTCATTCCAAATCTGGATGTGATCCCCATTGAGTCCCTCTTTTCCCTCTACGCGCATCTGCAAGGTCTTCAACTGGTTGCGCCTTATCGCGCGCCGTTGCAGTATGATGTTGACGATGTACCGCCCTACCCAACCGATTATTCGGAAGTGCGCGGGCAGGAGCATGTCAAACGGGCGCTTGAAGTGGCGGCGAGTGGGGGACACAATTTGATCATGACAGGTCCGCCGGGGGCAGGCAAGACGCTGCTTGCGCGTTCTTTGCCTTCCATCTTGCCGCGCCTCTCGCTGCAAGAAGCGTTAGAGATTAGCCGCATCTATAGTGTGAGCGATCTTTTGCCCGAAGGTTCGCCCCTCGTGCGCCACCGTCCTTTTCGCTCACCCCATCACACGATTTCATTTGCGGGTCTCGTTGGCGGCGGACGCTGGCCCCATCCCGGCGAAGTGTCGCTTTCGCATCGCGGCGTATTGTTTTTGGATGAGTTGCCTGAATTTGACTCGCGTTCTTTGGAGGGACTACGGCAGCCCATTGAAGACAAGATTGTGACTGTTACGCGCGTGAGTGGCTCGCTTACGTTTCCCGCGAATTTCATGTTGATCGCAGCTCTTAACCCATGTCCTTGCGGCTATTACCAAGATCCAGTCAAAGAGTGTACTTGCTCACCATCAAACATCGCGCGCTATCAAAAAAGAATCTCGGGGCCCTTGTTGGATCGGATTGACATTCATATTACCGTTCCCCGCGTGGAATATGAAAAATTGTCAGGAAATCGGTTGGGCGAACCCTCCAGCGTGATTCGCGCGCGTGTGGAAAAAGCGCGCGCGATTCAACGCGAACGCTTTGCGCGCGAGGCAAGCGATGGCGCGACACATTTGCAATCCAATGCGGATATGGGCCCTGCCGAAGTGCGGCAATTCTGCGAATTGGATGAAGCGGGGAAACAATTGATGCGCGCGGCGATGAAACAAATGAATTTGTCCGCGCGCGCGTACCACCGCATTTTGAAATTGGCGCGCACGATTGCGGATTTGGCCGAAAGCGAAAAAATCGAGACGCATCATTTGGCGGAGGCGGTGCAGTACAGGCCTCGCAGTCAGGAATAAAATTCTGTTATAAAAAATTCCCCTTCATGTCCTCCAACATTTTCCAAGACACCGAAAAACTCGAAAACGATTTGTGGCAGGCGGCGGACCAGCTTCCCGCCAATTCTAAACTGACGTCCAGCAATTATTTTATGCCTGTGCTGGGCGTCAGTTTTTTGCGTCATGCGGCGAATCGGTTTGATGATGCCACGCGTCAAATTCAGCACGCTCAAGCGAGCGGCAAACTGCCGCGGCGTTCCCTCGTCAAAGCCGATTACATTTTTTTGGAGTTATTTGAATCCACACGGACGCGCGGGTTTCGTCATGTCATCGCAAGCATTGAGCGCGGGGCATGGCGAAAAAGAGGTGCGTCAAAAATTGATCGAGACGGGCGACGTGGATGTGATGATGGCGATTCGCGCGAACAGCAACAACGCGCGCACAATCCAAGCAATCTGTGTTATATTAACAAAACATAATCACACCTTAACCTAAAAAGGAGGCACCTCATCCACCAATCATTTTGAATTTCTGTTGATTCTACGCGGTTCACTTTCCTGAGGAGGAGAAGAATGAGACACAAAAATCTCATCAGTTTGATGGCGCTTGCCATCGTATTGCTATTGCTCGTCATCGGCTGCGCCACACCCGCGCAACCGACAAGCGCACCACCCACTGCAGCTACCCAACCCACTGTTGCGCCACAACCCACCGCTGCCCCCGTGGCGGAACTCAAAGGTGAATTGAATATGCTCTGCACGCCGCAGCAAGTATGGTGTGACGGGATGAAAAAAGAATTTGAAACCAAAAATCCCGGCGTCACCGTGAACTTTGTGCGTTTGTCCAGCGGCGAAGCGCTCACGCGCTTGCGGAATGAAAAAGAAAATCCGCAGTTTGATGTTTGGTGGGGCGGACCCATTGATTCATTCATCGCCGCGAAAGGCGAAGGACTGCTCGAACCGTACAAGGCGGCGGGCTTTGCCAACATTCGCGATCCGAAATTGATGCTCGATGCCGATGGCGCGTGGGTTGGCATTTATGTCGGCTCGCTCGGTTTTGCCACAAACAACGATTTCCTCAAAACCAATCCAAACGCGAAACCGCCCGCCTCGGCGGAGGATTTGCTCAAACCCGAATTTAAGGGGCAAATCTACATCGCGCATCCCGCAACTTCTGGCACATCCTACACCTTCCTCTGCACCATTCTGCAACAAAAAGGGGAAGACAAGGGCTGGGAATACATGAAGAACTTTGCCGCGAACGTCTCGCAGTTCACCAAGAGCGGCGCGGCGCCCGTGCAATCTGTCGGTAAAGGTGAGGGCGCGGTTGGTGTCGTGTTCTCGCACGACATTGTGGCAGGCATCGAAACGGGCTTGCCCTTGACGCTGAGTTTCCCCGCCGAAGGCACCGGTTACGAAATCGGCGGCATGGGTCTGATCAAAGGCGCGAAAAATCCAGAACTTGCGAAAGCGTGGTTTGATTGGGCGCTTGAACCCGCGACGCAAGAGCTGGGGCCCAAGTACAATGCGTTTCAAGCGCCTACCGTGAACGGCGCGAAAGCATCCAAGCCCGAACTCCTGCAAGTCAAATTGATCGAATACGATTTCGATTACTGCGGCAAAAACAAAAAAGCATTCGTGGACAAATTCACCAACGAAATCGCAAAACCGCCGCAATAATAGTAAGACGTGACAGGTTTCCGAAAACCTGTCACGTCTTTTCATCGGATGGACGCCTCTCTTCCGTTAGCGCGCCCCGTTTCCTCCCCACAAACATCGCTCATGCGCCGCGTGCGCGAGTTTCGACTCATCGCGCGCGATCCCGCGCTGCTTGTCGGTTTGCTCGCGGCGGGCATTTTCATTTTCGCGTTCATCGTGTATCCGCTCTGGCGCGTAATTGTCCAGGGCTTTTTTACGCAAGATGAGGGTCAATTCAGTTTGCAATATTTCGCGCGCTATTTCGCCCCCTTCTATGCGCGCACGTACAGGGATATTCTTTCATGGACCATCCAAATGGGCGTGTTCGCCGCTTTCGGAAGCACGCTGCTCGGATTCTTGTTCGCGTACACGGTGGTGCGCTGTCAGATACCATTCAAAGGTCTCGTTCACGCGCTCGCGTTACTGCCGACGATTTCGCCGCCCTTTGCGATTGCGCTCTCGACGATTTTGTTGTTTGGACGTTCGGGGTTTGTCACGCGCGATATTTTGCACATGCGTTTTGGTCCGGGTATCAATGACATTTATGGACTCGACGGAATTATTTTTTGTCAGATCATTACTTTTTTTTCCATCGCGTATTTGATTTTGCGCGGCTTGCTCGAACGCATTGATCCCTCGATGGAAGAAGCGGCGCTCTCGCTCGGCGCAAGCAAGTGGCACATCTTTCGTACCGTCACCTTGCCCTTGCTCACCCCGGGCATCGCCGCGTCGTTCCTCTTGATGTTTGTCGAATCGCTCGCAGACTTGGGCAATCCGATTTTGATCGGCGGTAACATCACCGTCCTCTCGACACAAATCTGGATCGCCGTCAACGGCGAAAACGATCAACAAAAAGGCGCAGCTCTTTCGCTCGTGCTGCTTTTGCCAACACTCACCGTTTTTTTGTTACAGCGTTATTGGGTCTCGCGCCGCTCGTACATTGCCGTCACAGGCAAACCGACCAGCGGCGCGGCAACATTCGTCAAAGAACCGATCGTGCGTTGGACATTTATCACCTTGACAACGTTGGTTTTGATCTTGATCGTCGCGTTGTATGCTACGATTTTCGCGGGTTCGATCACAAAATTGTGGGGCATCAATTATGCGCTCGATTTCACGCATTACCAAGCCGTGTTCAAACGCGGACTCGAAGCGATTCTCGACACGACATTTCTTTCCGCGCTCGCCACACCCATCGCAGGCGTCGCGGGCGTCGTAATTGCGTTTCTCGTCGTCCGCAAAGCGTTCAGCGGCAAAGAGGCGCTCGATTTCATGTCGAATCTCGGCGGCGCGGTACCGGGGACGATTCTTGGCATCGGTTACATTCTCGCGTTCATTCGCGCGCCCATCTTTGTCGTTGTGCCTGTCTATGTCGCGCTCGCCTATTTTCTCGTCGGCGCGACGACGAAACAATCCGGTGCGCGCATGATCATTCTCGCCGTCGGTTCGCTGCTTGGTATTCTCCTCGCGTGGCTTTCGTACAATCCAAAAATACGCGATGCGTCCGCGTTCAGTATTTTGAACGGCAGCTTGAACGCACTGCCAACGCTCACGCAATCGCAGTGGCTCTGGATCGGCGGAGCAATTTTATTCGCGCTCGCGCTCGCGAGTTTGATTTTTGTGCAAGGAAAAATGAAACGCCAGGTCTTTCTCATGCTGCTGTGCATGGGCATTTATCTGCTCGCGCGCGAATGGATTTTGTTTCTCACCGAACCACTGACGCTGTGGGGACGACGGCTCGGCGGCGATTATTTGCCCGGCGTCGTTACTTCGGTGGCATCGTGGATTGCGCTGGTGTTTCAACCGCCCCTCGCGATTTTGGGTTTTACGTACACAATGCTCGGCGCGTTTCTTTTGCCCGCGTGGGAACCGCGCACGCGCAATCTCGCCGCTATCGTTCTACTGGCATTATGCTGCGCGCTCACATTTTACGGCGAACCGCTCGCGCTTGTCGGCAGCGCGTACATTGTTCTCGCCGCGTATGCGGTCCGCAGTTTGCCCGCGACCGTGCGCGCGAGCATCGCATCCTTGCAGCAAATTGATCCCGCGATTGAAGAAGCGTCCACCTCGCTCGGCGGCGACGCGCAGTACACTTTTCGCCGCGTCACGTTGCCGTTAATTTTGCCTGCGTTCATCGCGGGACTCATTTTCAGTTTCGCGCGCCACATGACTTCACTTTCCGCCATCATTTTCCTCACAACTCCCAAGTGGCCCATTCTCACCGCGCTGATTTTGAGCGAAGTGGAGCAAGGCGGACTTTCGCTCGCCGCCGCCTATTCCGTCGTCCTCATCGTCATCGTCCTCGCCGCCATCGGTCTCTTGTATCTCTGGGCGGGCCGCGCGTTCCGCGCAAACGCAGAGATTTCGTTGGGCGCAGGTTGAAAGAAGGGATGAGGGATGAGGGATGAACTCATCCCTCATCCCTCATCCCTCATCCCTTTCATGTATCTCACTCTCGATCACATCACCAAAAAATTCCCCGGACGCGGACAGGAAGGGCTCGTCACCGCCGTCGAGGACGTTTCGCTCGAAATTGGCAAGGGCGAATTTTTTACGCTGCTCGGACCTTCGGGCTGTGGCAAAACGACGACGCTGCGGCTCATCGCGGGCTTTGAATTTCCGACGACAGGGCGCATCATTCTCGATGGCCGCCAATTGGAAGCGGTGCCACCCAACAATCGCGACATGGCGATGGTGTTTCAAAGTTACGCGATCTTTCCGCATCTCAACGTCTTTGAAAATATCGCGTACGGGTTACGCATCAAAAAATTAGCGAACGACGAAATTCGCCGCCGCGTTGCACAAATTATGGCGCTCACCAAATTGACGGGGCTCGAAAATCGGATGCCGAATCAAATGTCGGGCGGGCAGCAGCAGCGCGTCTCGCTCGCCCGCGCGCTCGTCGTCGAACCCAAAGTATTGTTGTTCGACGAACCGTTATCGAACCTTGATGCGAAATTGCGCGAAGAGATGCGTTTTGAAATCCGCGATTTGCAGCGGCGTCTCAACATCACTTCGATTTACGTCACGCACGATCAAGAAGAAGCGCTGGCGCTTTCGGACCGCATCGCAGTGATGAATCGCGGCAAGCTCGCGCAGCTCGGCACCCCGGAAGAAATCTACGAACGCCCACGCTCGAAATTTGTCGCGGACTTTATCGGCCTCGCCAACTTTTTGCCCGCGCGCGTGCAAACCCTCCACGACACGCGCGCCGCTGTTTTCATCGGTGACAAACCATTCACGGTCAGTTTTTCGCCAACGGAAATAGCGGGTCAACCCTCGCTCATTTTCATTCGCCCCAGCGATGTCCAAATCGTGAATGACGATGCGCACATCGCGAATCGCGATGTGCAAGAAAATGTTCTCGATGGGCAAGTGGTCAAGGTGACGTATCTGGGCGAAAAATGTGATTACCGTGTGCGCGTCGGCGAGGTAGAGTTGCGCGTGCAAACAGGCGCGGCGCGGCGTTACACCGCGGGCGAGGCGGTGCGCTTGTATTTGCCGATGGAACACGCGCGGTTGATTGGGGAAGAATAAAGATTGGAAGTTAGAAATTGGAACTTGCATGTTGGAAAATGGTAGGGGCGGGGTTATCCCGCCCGTTGGAGATTGGAGATAAGAGATTTGAAATTACGCGTCGTCGTCGTTGACATTGATGGTTGTCTTACGCCCGGCGAAGCACAGCCGTGGGATTTTGATGTGCTGCGATTTATCGCGGGATTGAATCAACGCGCGCGTGCGGGTGACGCGCCGTTTGCGATTACACTCTGCACGGGGCGGCAGCAGCCGTATGTGGAAGCGATGATGCAGGCGATTGATGGGTATTTGCCCGCGATTTATGAAAACGGCGGCGGGTTGTATTTTCCCAAGCCCTATCGTTTTCAAGAACATCCCGCGATTACACGCGAGACGCGCCAACAACTTGCCGATATGCGGCGCGTGTTACAGCGCGAATTGGTTGAACGCAACCTCGCGCAATTTCAACCGGGCAAAGAACTCTCCCTCACCCTTTTTCCCACGCAAGGTAATTTCTCGCTCTCTAAAATTGCGGAACGCGCGCGTGATGTGTTACACGATCAACTCAACGGCTTTGAGCTGTACGCGTCCGTGAGTTCCGTTGAAATTCTGCCACCGGGGATTGACAAGGGCGCGGGCGTGGAATGGCTCGCGCGCGAAATCGAACTTCCACTTTCGCAATTCGGCGGGATTGGCGATGCGCCCGCCGATTTAACGTTTCTGAAACGCGTCGCGTGTTCTGCCGCGCCCGCGAATGCGACAGATGACGTGAAGGCGAATGTGCAGTACACATCCCCGTACGAGAACGGGCGCGGCGTGCGCGACATTTTGGAGCTATGGCTGAAAAATCTTTGAACATCGGACTTGTCGGCATGGGACGCCTCCACGCGGAAACAATGACGTGCCACATCCCCCCCGCGCGTCTGTTTACCGTCGCTGGAAAACGCGCGCGGAAGCAAATTAAATGCAGCATTACCTTGGCTCAAGCAACAGCAGCTTGCCCTCATGCGACTCAAGCAGCACAGATATGTTTTCGGATTTCACTTCCCAACTGCCGTTCTCGGTCCACTCCAAAACCGATCGCGGCGTGAGCAAGCCAAGCGCCTTCCATTCATACTTTCTTGTGACTGTCGTTTCGCCGGTATTCAAAAAAAACGCCGCAACAAAATTTTCACCCTCGCAGATTTGTGTGAGTACGGGATCGGTGAGGTCTCCAAGGAACGGAAAACGGCAGGACATTGTTTTGGCGTCGAGCAAAAATTTCCACACACGCAATCGTTCGACGGACAATTCCTCCAACGCATCACTCGTCATCAAAACTCCGCCCAACAATCCTCCGAACAACGCGAGCGAACGGATTTCCGTCTCGCTCAAGTGATGAAATCGCTCGCGCAATAAAATGCAATCGGGGTCTGCTTGCCACAAAATCCCATTCGCAAAATTGCGCGTCACACCATCGCGCAAGGATGACGATGCCGCGAGTTCACCGCTCCACGTTACGCCAACGTCGCGCCCGATCCGTACGCCGTCCACCAAGCCCACTGACGCCCACAACGGACAGCCGCAGCCCAACCACAACGCCGCGCCAATTTCCACGCGAATCATTTCCGTCACGCGCCGCCACATTTCAATCCGCGTCATCCCCGGCGTGTGAAACAACGCGCGATTCGCGCCGTGCTGTCCGCCAATGAGCGCGAGACTCACTTTGCCCGCTTGCTGCTGCGCGATAGGAATGGAAACAAAAGGTCCTGCAGCTTGCGGCTGAAAGTCCACCAACATGCCTGCATCTTTCAAAATCACCTTTCGCATCGCTTCTGCTTCGGTGACGGGCGCAAACTGCGACGAATGGAAAATGATGCCGCCGTTCGGCGTGGGCGGGGGCAGTGTCGCGGCTGGAGGTGGCGCTGTCGTTGCCGCAGGTGGATTCGTCACGGCTGGTGCGCTTGTTGCGCCAGTGGCAGCGGTGGGTGGCGCAGCTGTCGGCACGGCGGGGCTGCCGCACGCGGCGAGAACCAACGCGCCGACGATGATCAAGGTGATCATCACTCCAAATTGTTTTTTCTGTTTTGACACCTTCTCTCCTCCGTGAGAACGAACTGTGGTTAATTGGTCGAACGTAAATTTTTTCGAGTGTGCAGTGCCTCCTTTCGTAAAAAATTTTTTTAGAAAAGTTGCCACGCATTTGTAGAGACGTTTCGGTGGAACGTCTCGACCGCCCGTAGAGACGTTTCGGTGGAACGTCTCAACCGCCTGTTGATTCGCGGACAATCAATTCGGGCTGCAAAATAATTTGCCGATCGGGAAGCGGATCGCCTTGAATGATCGCAATGAGCATCGTGGCAAGATTGCGCGCGGTTTCGTACACGGGCTGTTTGAGCGTAGTCAGCGGCGGCTGGGTGTGTTCGGATAATTCCGTGCCATCATAGCCCGCCACTGCGAGCTCGCGTCCGACGACAATGCCGCGTTCGCGCGCCGCGCGCAGCACCCCATCCGCCGTTAAATCATTCGCGCCGATGATCGCGGTAAGCGGATTTTGCAAATCGAGCAGCAGCTGTGCCGCTTGAAAACCGCCCGCGCGTGTGAGATCGCCTTCGCTGATCAATGTCGCATCAAACAGAATGTTCGCCGCGCTCAAGCCGTCACAATATCCTGCATAGCGATCGCGCTGCAAAGTGAATTTGGCGGGTGCGCCGATGTAGGCGATGCGCGTATGTCCGCGCTCGACGAGATGTTTCACCATCAATGCAAACCCTGTGCGCGAATCAATTTCCAGAAACGGGTAATCGGCTTTGCCCTGTGTGCGTCCGTGCACGACAAAGGGAAAATTATTTTTCTTTAGATGTTTTGCGCGCCAATCGTCGAGGCGCATGCGACTCAAGATCACGCCGTCCACGAGGCGGCTTTGAACCCAACGCGTATAAATTTTCTTTTCAGGGGTTGTGTCAGGGGTAGCCGTAGAAACAAGCAGATCAAAATTGTGTGAGACGGCTTGATCGCCAAGCCCCGCGATAAATTCCGAAAAGAAAGGATCGGTGAAACGCGCGCCACTGGCAGGGATGACGTACCCGATAATGTCGGCGCGTTGGCGGCGGAGATTCCGCGCGGCGCGGCTGGGGACATAGCCCATTTTGCGCGCCGTGGAGCGAACGCGGGTGCGTGTGCCGTGCGCCACGTCGTCATAATCGTCCAGCGCGCGAGAGACGGTGGTGATGGAGAGGTTGAGTTGTTTCGCAACATCGCGAATAGTGACCGTCATGGATTTTTTCCCAAAACGTTTTGGATTTCTGTGATATAACATCCCAAAACGTTTTGGGTGTCAATAGATTTTCCAAAACGTTTTGGGTGGGATGGGGTTGCCCAAGTGCGGGCAACTCCATCTCGCCGCGTAAGATACGCAAACTTGCTCCGAAAATAAGCGAATCATCGAACGCCGCCTTCTTGTATGATGCGCGCGAGCGTCAAATCACGCTCCAATCATCCACACGGAGGAAAAAGTATGCACACAACTCTCACGGCACAAGACATCGCGTCCTATCAACAGAACGGCTACCTGCTCTATCATCAGCCGGTCTTCTCACCGGACAAGATGGCGCGACTGAGCGGAATTTTTGAGGAGCATTTAGCGGACAAGGGCGACAAGCTCTCGGACGAACTCGACACCCCGCACTTTCGCGATGCGCGGCTGTTTGAATTTTTGTTGAGTGACGAAGCGTTGGATCTCGTCGAACCCTTGATCGGTCCGAATATCGGTCTGTGGTCGAGTCACTTTATTTGCAAGGATCCATTTGTCGGACGCGCGACGCCGTGGCATGAGGATTCGGCGTACTGGAAAGGCAGAATGAGCGCGTATGATCGCATCGTGACCCTCTGGCTGGCGATTGATCGCAGCTCCAAGGAAAATGGCTGCATGCGCGTAATCCCCACCACGCACAACGACGGCTTTTCGGAATACGAAAAGATCGAGAGCGCGCGGTACAGTTTCAAATCGCAGATCAAAGAGGTGGACGAGTCGCGCGCAGTTTATTTTGAATTAGAGCCGGGTGAATGTTCGTTCCATGATTCGCGTTTGATTCACGGCGCGGCGACGAATACGAGTCCGCTGCGACGCTGTGGGTACACGATGCGCTATTTTTCGACAGAGCTGAAAGTGATCCCCGAAAAGAATCCGGGTTTCAAAATTTGGTTGGCGCGCGGACAGGACATTGCGGGCAATAAATTCAAGAACGCGTAACGGTGTGTAAATGTCATTTCGAGCGGAGCGAGAAATCTCTTTTTGGAAGATCGAGATTTCGGCGATGGTTACATCGCACTCCGCCTCGAAATGACAACCGAGGGTTTGCTGTGGATTCAATCTACCCGCGCCGCTTGGCGAACGAATACATCCAACCGAGCGCGTCCTTTCGCATTTTTCGGCAGACGCTTCACCAACCCGCGACCCTGCACTGGCACGACTTTTATGAGTTGAGTTTGATTATTGGCGGTGAAGGGACGCACGTACTGAATGGAACGACTCATCGCGTAAGCGCTGGCAGCATTTTTCTGCTCACACCAGCGGACTTGCATGAGCTCGCTCCTCTGCCCGGCACCGCGTTAGAGTTGTACAATCTGATTTTTTCGGATGGGATGCTTGACGAAGAGTTGCGCCGCCTTGTTTTTTTTGACATCGAGACACATCATGCCTTGTTGGATGCTCAACACTTCATTCCCATCGAAACAGAATTTCGGCGCATCTGGAACGAAGCAATGGAATGGAAAATGGGACAGCCGCGCATTATTCGCGGCGCGCTGGAACGCATCTTGATTGACTTGGCGCGTTCCTGTTTGGCGAACCCTGACACCGCAACGCGTCAAACGACGCGATGGATACATCGCCCATCGCCGCACCCCGCGATTCAAGACGCGCTGTTGTACATTCACCATCATTTCCGCAGCGAGCTGTCTTTGCAGGATGTTGCGCGGCAGGCACATCTTGCGCCAAATTATTTTAGCGAGTGTTTCCACAAAACGACGGGCGTGCCGTTTCAAAACTATGTCCAAAGTTTGCGTTTGCGTCTGGCGCAAACGCTGTTGTCCGCGTCCGCGCTTTCGATCACAGAAATCTGTTTTGCCTCTGGATTCAACAGCGTCTCGCACTTTAATCGCGCGTTCAAACAAAAATTTGGACAAGCCCCGCGCGCGTATCGGCGGACAAAGGGACAGTAAAGAAACAACCCCCCACGCGCGTGGATTTGCAATCCACGCTGGATTACAAATCCAGCGGCGCGGGCAAATCCACGCGCGCAGGTGAAAGAAGATTTCCCTCCCCACATGAACACATACCTCCAACTCTTGCACAACCGCATTGATCTAAAATCCGTCCCCTTTAGCGAGCGCAGTTCGCGCATCATGCTCTTTGGCGAAAATTCGCGGTTCTCGATCAAACTCGCCGAACGCTGGGCGGCATGGGAACACGAATTTGGGCATTATCGCCGCCGCCCGCCGATTGTGCGTGAATTTGAATTACTCGATGGCGAAAGACAACCGCTTGCGTTTGAACTCGACGCGTATCCCCATGTCCTCGAACTGCACACGCGCATTGGCGCTTTTCGATGGGTCTTTATGGACGAAGAGACGTTGTATCTGCAACTGCCGCACGCGCCCTGCGGCATCCGCTTTGAACTTTCCGCCGCGCACGGACGCGCCGATCGACGCGGGGGGGAATTTAAGGGCGATCCCATGCACCGCGACATCCATCGCAATGTCGCGTACACGACGAATGCGCGCATTATCGCCAATCAAATCACACCGATTGCGGACGGCGCGCAGCAAGTCTTGTTGCGCGTGGAGCCAAAAGCGGAAAGCGGGATTACGTTCAGGACTTTCGCTTGTCATTTCGAGCGGAGCGAGAAATCTCGTTTTGCCCAGCGAGATTTCTCGCAAAACCGCTCGAAATGACAACTAAGCGAAAGCCCTGACGTTAAACATTACGCCGCGTTTGGGATTCAATCGCGCGCTTGCGCCGTTTGTGGAAATGCTGGCGCGCGCGGAACGACGCTGGCGCGAATGGTTCGAAGCCGTGCCAAAAGTTTCACCCCAGTACGCGGACCAATACTATTGGGCGTGGTGGTGTATGCGCGCAGGTTTGATCGGTCCGCGTTTTTACAACACGCGCGAAAGTATGGCACCCTCCAAAACGTACTATGTGGGCGTGTGGCAGTGGGACTCGTTTTTTCACGCGCTCGCCTACCGCCATCTCGATAAAAAACTCGCGCAAGATCACATTCGCATCGTCCTCGATCATCAGCGCGCGGACGGCATGATTCCCGATGCGATTCACGATGAAGGCGCGGTGTTTGAATTTGCCCTGCCGCAAACGGGCGCGCTGCAAGAAGTGACCAAAGCGCCGTTGATCGCGTGGGCGGCGTTAAAAGTGTTTGATCAATTTCCCGATGTGGATTTTTTGCAAGAGATTTATGAGCCGCTGACGCGTTGGAATCAGTGGTGGTTTGAAAAAAATGATGACGATCACGACGGGGTTGTGCAGGTCAATCATCCGTATATGCTTTCGGACGACAGTCCGTTGTGGGACGAAGGCGTGCCTGTCGAGTCGCCCGACATCAACACGTATCTGGTGATGCAAATGGACGCGCTCGCGCGCATTGCCGAAATCATTGGCGAAACGAACGACGCGCCGATGTGGCGCAAACGCGCGGACGAGTTGACGCAAAAAATGATCGAACATTTTTGGGATGAGGACGCGGGCGTCTTTTGGGCGCTCAAAGATCACAAACCGATTCGCACGGTAACGCTCTTTAATTTGTATCCGCTGTTGACAGGGCGTTTGCCGAAAGCGATGGAAGCGCGCGTGATGGAACATCTCACCGCCCCCGACGAATTTTGGACGCAATACCCATTGCCCACCGTCTCCGCCAGTGATCCAAAATTTGACGCCGACCAAATGTGGCGCGGACCGACATGGGTGAACGTGAATTATTTGTTTATCGAATGGCTCGCGAAAGGCGGCTATCCCGAACTTGCGCGCGATTTGTTGGAGCGGACATTGGAAGTAGTCAAACTCCACGCGGACATTTACGAATACTATAATCCGCTGACGGGAAATCATCCGCCCAAAGCGGCAGGGATTTTCGGCTGGACGAGCGCGGTGTATGTGGATTTGGCGATTCACGCGGCGCGTGGTGGAACCGCGCTATGAGTACAGAGCATTTCCGCAAAACCACACAAGCTCTTGTGCCTACGCAACTACACACGCCGCGCATGGAACACTATGACCTCTATCCCGCGTTTCCCATCGGCGCGCGCAAAATTGAAATTGGATACGACGCGCTCGCGCGCACCTTCGCGCGTACGCGGCGCGTGATGCTCGATGGGTACGGCGGTGTGCTATGGGAAAATTTTCGCGCGCAGCTCGATGCCGCGCTGCAACGCATCGGCATCCGCGCCGCGTGGCACAATGTGGACGCGGCGCTGTATCCCCCCGAAAAAATCGAACAACTCATCGCGCCCTTTCTCGGCGGCGATGATCCGTTGTTTGGCACGCGCTTTACCGGACAGTTGCGCGATTTTTTTGACCCCGAAGCATTGGCGCGTTTGCAGCCCGATGAAACAAGACAATTGAATATCGTGTACGGCTGCGGCGCGGCGCTCACAAATTGGGACGCGCCGATTTTTTATGTGGACGTGCCAAAGAATGAAATTCAATTTCGCGCGCGGGCGGGCAGTATTTGTAATTTGGGCGCGCGTTCATCAACCGATGCAAAAGCGATGTACAAACGCTTTTATTTTGTGGATTGGATCGCGCTCAATCAGCACAAAGCGGAACTCTTGCCGCGTCTCGCGCGCATCATTGACGCGCAGCGTCCCGACGAACCCGCGAGCATGGACGGGGACGATTTGCGTGCAGCGTTGGGCGCGCTGAGCCAAAATTATTTTCGCGTGCGTCCATGGTTCGAGCCGGGTCCGTGGGGAGGACAGTGGTTAAAAAACCAAATCCCTGAACTGCCGCAGGATGTCCCAAACTATGCGTGGTCTTTTGAACTGATCGTGCCAGAGAACGGACTTGTCTTTCAGAGCGAGGAAAATTTGCTGGAAGTCTCTTTCGATTTTCTGATGTTTCACGCGCACCGCGCCGTGTTGGGCGATTACGCGGATATTTTCCGTTACGAATTTCCGATTCGGTTTGATTATCTTGACACTTTCGACGGCGGCAATCTTTCGCTGCAATGTCATCCGCGCCTCGAATACATTCGCCAACAGTTTGGCGAACGCTTTACGCAAGTTGAAACCTATTACATTCTCGACTGTAAACCCGATGCGCGCGTGTATCTGGGTTTCCAAGAAAATATCCAACCCGACGCGTTTCGCGCCGCGCTCGAACAGAGCGCGCAAACGGGTGCGGCTGTGGACATTGAGAAATTTGTGAACACGGAACACTCGCACAAACACGATCTTTTTTTGATTCCAAACGGCACGATTCACTGTTCGGGTGCGAACAATCTCGTTTTGGAAATTAGCGCGATGCCGTATATTTTTACCTTCAAAATGTATGATTACATGCGCCTCGATCTCGACGGCAAACCGCGCGCGTTAAATATCGCGCGCGCGTTTGAAAATTTGGATTTCACGCGACGCGGCGCGCGGGGGCAAGCCGAACTCATCGCGCAGCCGCGCGTGATTGAAACGTTCTCGAACGGGCAACTCGTTCATTTGCCCACACACGCGCAGCATTTTTACGATGTGCATCGCTTTGAATTTCGCGACGCGGTAGAGGTTGAAACGAACGGCGTGTGCCATGTGTTGAATGTGGTGGAAGGGGACGCGGTGATTTTGGAAACGCGGAATGGGCAGCGGCAACAATTCAATTACGCGGAAACATTTGTTGTGCCAGCAGCGGCGGAAGCATATCGTCTCATCAATGCAGGAAATGGTGAAGCGAAAGTGATCAAGGCATTTCTGAAACCCAAATCTGTTGTCGAGGCGATACTTGGAAAATCAGATTGATCCGCGCGCGGAATATGTCATCGCGCTCGACGTTGGCGGAACATCGGTGAAAAGTGGGATTGTCGCGCGCGGCGGGCGCGTCATCTATTCGCGCGTGAACGCGATTGAGAGCGATGCGAGCGCGGATGTGATTCTTGAAGCGTTCGCGAAGATCATTGAGCAGCAGCGCGTCGGAATGGCGCCAGCGAACGTGCGCGGCATCGCGTTTGGTTTTCCGGGACCGTTTGATTACGAAAATGGAATTTCGTTGATCGAGGGTTTGAGCAAGTTTGCAAACTTGTACGGCGTGAATGTAAAAACGGAACTGCACGCGCGTTTTGAATTGCCGATCTTGATGCGGAACGATGCGGAGGCGGCTATCGTTGGCGAAGTGCGGTATGGCGCGGGACAAAATTTGCGGCGGCTGATTGGTGTGACGCTGGGAACGGGTTTTGGTTCTGCGTTCCTCGTGAATGGTGTGCGGGTGAGCGCGGGGCGCGGCGTTCCGCCCGATGGTTGGCTCTATCCGCTTTTGTTTCAAGGGCAGCGCGCCGATGATACATTTTCGATTCGCGGACTGAGAACGCGCGCGGAACGCGCAGACATTCACTTTGATGATCCAAAACAATTAGCTCAGCGCGCGCGCGAGGGCGATTCCGCCGCGCGCGCGTTACTTATTCAATTCGGCACAGACCTGGGAAAATTTTTGCAGCCGTTCCCCTTGGATTTTGAAGCGGAAGCGGTGTTGATTCTCGGCGGGCTTGCGGGCGCGTTTGAACTCTTTAAAGACGCGCTGCGTACACGTCTAACCGTTCCCGCGCTGCCGAGTCAATTGGGTTCGCGCGCGGCGTTGCTTGGCGCGGCGGAATTATTTTTCGAGAAGGATAAATCGTAATGGGCTATGTCATCAGGCTCACCGCGCCAAAACAAATCGAGATACGAGAGTATGCGGAACTCCCGCTTGACGCGCATCAGGTTCGCATCCGAACATTGTATTCGGGAATTTCCGCAGGCACCGAACTCACGCAATATCGCGGCACGAGTCCGCATTTGCATAAACGTTGGGACAGCGAACGACGCTTGTTTGTTGAAGGCGATGGCGTGCCCGCGCACCCCATCACGACTTGGGGTTATGAAGAGGTTGGCGAAATTGTTGAATTGGGAAACGATGTGACGCGCGTCAAAATGGGCGAGCGTGTGTGGGGAACGTGGGGACACAAGAGTACGCACATTGCGGAGGAGGAATGGGCAGCCGCGCGCGTTCTCGATGTCTCACTCGATCCGCACGCGGGAATTTTTTCGCACGCGGGCGCGATTGCGTTGAACGTTGTTCATGACGCGGATATTCACGTTGGCGAGTACGTGGCGATTTTTGGACAAGGCGTGATGGGACTCATGGTCACGCAGCTCGCGCGTTTGAATGGCGGAACGATTATTGCGGTAGATGGGATTTCGCAGCGACTCGCGCTGGCGCAAGAATGTGGCGCGGAGTACACGATCAACTTTCGTGATCAAGATGCTGCTGAGGCCATCAAGGCACTCACCAAAAATCGCGGCGCGGATGTGTCCATCGAAATCACGGGCGCGTACAGCGCGCTGCAATCCGCCATTCGCGCGACGGCGTACAATTCCAAAGTGATCGTCGCAGGATTTTTTCAGGGCGCGGCAAACGATTTGTTTCTCGGTGAGGAGTTTCATCACAACCGTATCCAAATTATTTCGTCGCAAATTTCGGGCAGCGCGCCGCAGCTCGCGCACCGTTGGGATCGTTTGCGCTTGAACCAAACGATCATGGAATTGCAAGCGCAGGGAAAAATAAATCTCACCCGTTTGATTTCGCACACCTTTGCCGCACACGACGCGGCAGAAGCATTTCGCCTGTTGGACCAAAATGCGGGCGATGTGATGCAGGTTGTCCTCGATTTGCAAAGAACGGAGGTTGTGGAAAAGTAAATACCGATACAAAATCTCAAATCCCCTTGTCAGCGCCCCGAAAGTTTGATATAACAAGATAGAAATTTTCTCCACTCTCCAGCCACCTTTGCTTGCGCCCTCATCGCCCCTGTCGTTCCCTCCATCGTTCTCTCGCACATCTCACCTACTATCCGCAGCATTTTTGCGTAAGCAAATTGCGCTCCCATTTGTGCGTTGGCAATGTTGCCTTCATCATCGCACCTTCATCGAGCTCGTGATTCGTCCGTCGCGTTAGGAGTCTTATGAATCCGGAACAGCTCTTGACCCTGCTCGGCACGCTTTCGGGACATCTCGTCACCGAATCTCCGCAAGACGAAAAACAATTGAAACAGTTGGATAAAATTCTCGCGTCTGCGGCTTTGCCCGACGATGCGAGTGAACTGCACGCGCGTCCTTTCGCGCTGCACGATGCCGACATTTTTTCCGCCGAACAAATTTCACCCCAGCGCGCGGCATCGCTGCGCGCGGTGGTCAAAAAATCAAGCGCGCGTAAAAGCGAACCCGAATATCGCGTGTTCATGCGCGAGACGCCGCTGCGCGAGGTTTCCTTGCGCGGCTCGATGCCCGCGTGGGCGAGCGGCGCGGCGGTGCAGCAAACGATTGGTCCGTTCACGCATCTTGACGGGCGGCAGTATTGGTTCGATTTTTTCAAGATCGAAAAATTGATCGCGCTCTACATTCAAGGTCGCCCCGAACCTGTGATGCTGTTCAAAATCAGCACGAGCAGCAAACTTGTCCGAAAGAATCTCATTCCCGTCCGCATGACGCGCGCGTACAAATTGGTGGCGGGCAGTGTGTGGATTCATTCGCCGTTGTTGGCCGCGAACGCGCCCGTGGGTTTTTATACGGGTCTCACAATCAAAGGCGGAACGATCAGCTTTAGCGCCGCGCCGCAAATCGTCGGTGACAAATTCACGATCGCGCCGACGACGAATGTGGCGGTGAAACTTGATTTGCGCCAGCCCGCCGTGAGCGATGCTGATCCTTCGAGTCCGTACGGCGTGGACGCGCGCGCGGCGGAATTGGATTTGCCCGCGCAGTTCGCATTTCATTTCAATGGGCAGGGACGCGCCTTTGATGAAATTTCCAACGCGCGGTGGGTAGTGTATGGACATCAGGCATCTTTCCAATGGCAGTCGCAAACACAGCCAACGTACGATGCCGCGCTCAAACGCGTTCTAATTCCATTCACCTGCTCGCAAGAAAATTTTCAGGTTAGCGACAATCAATCGCCGTTCCACTCTTTGCAAGGCGACGCGCCGATCACGGCAAGCGCGTGGGCATTGCCCGCTGCGCCGATTGATGTGATGAATCCAACACCTGCCGCGGGCATTGGCGGAATTTTGATTCGCGGCGGAAAAAGTTTAACGAGCGCGTGGAGTGGTCTACAGGATGGCGATCTGCATTTGAATCAGCCCTCTCTGCTCGCAGAAGTTGGCAGCATTCTCGTCGGCGATGTGAGCGCGGGGAATGTGTTCGGGCAGCAGACGTTTGATTTGTGGAAGGATGAACAGAATACACACGGCGCGAAATTGCAATTGCAAATTCCGGACAAGACGCCGCTGCTTTATTTTTCGCACGTCAACGGCAGCGAAGGCATCAGCGTCCTCGCGCACGCGGACGCGCAAAGTGATCGCCCTGTGACGGTTGCGGGTTCCGCGCTCGAAATTCGTTCCAAAAATTCGCTCGTTCTCATCATCGCTGCCAAAGCGAACAAGGGGATTCTTTTGTTTGATGAGAACGTGTTGCAAGATAATCTCGATCCGAGTCAAAAACCGCCCATGCCGCCACAGCCCATCGCGCTCGCCTTGCGTAACGCGCTGTTCAAAACGACGCCTGTGAGCGGTTTGTTTCTGTGGGGTTCTTTGGCGGATGATTTCATCAAGGTCACCAAAGCGAATTTGTATCTCTCGTTCGGCTTGCTCGCCTACGTGCCGACATTGCCCGATCCGTATGCGGCGAATTTAGCGGGACTGCGTTTTCAATTTCGAGGCGGCCAAGGGCGCACTTTTTCCAATGTCCCAACCGCGTGGGCGACGCTCATTTGCGAAATTAAATGGAAGCCGCTTGATGACGAAAATGATGCGGTACAAGTGGCGTTCCACCTCGCGCCGCTGCAAGCCCAATCCCAAACACAAACCGCGACTGCAACGGCAACGGACACAACCCCGCTGGCATCAAATACGATTGGCTCGAACGCGCATCCGCTTTTTACCAAACAGAACGATGACGCGTTAGACACCATCGGCGGTGGGCAGACGAAAGGGATGACATCAAGCGAGGATGTACCCGACGACTTTAACGCGCCGATTTTGGCGCAGCAGGCAAATGCGCCGGGCGACGAACCTCTGCCCAACTATCGCGCGATTTGGGATGAGGCGACACAGAGCTTACGGAACGACACGTTCGCTCTTTTGGATGTCAGCACGAACGCGGATTTGCTCGGCATCAGTTTTGGATTTTTTCACAGCCGCAGAATGATGATGCTTCGCACGCACGAGCCAACACAAACCGCGAACGAGTTTCCACTTCAAGTGCAAGGCATGGACGTTGTAAGCCAAGCGCGCAACGTCAACGCGTTCACCGTGCCGCAAATTTCGTGGGAGCCCGTTTTTAATCTCACCCCTCCCAAGATTGCAGGCGATCCCCAATTTTGGTTCAACTATTATCCCGACGACGGGGGCCCCACGCGCATCCTCAACAACAGCAGCTCGCATGTCGCGCTCGCGCCGCTTCCGCTCACCGATTTCTTGACGAACGCGTTCAAGGGCAATGATAAATTTGCCGCGCTCGCCTTGTTCACGCTTCCGTTTGGGATGGAAGCGTTAGCGATGCTGCAAAATCAGTACGAGGGAGAAGGCGGCACACGACGCGGCTCTACGTTCACAATTGATCCAAAACAATTTGGCGAAAACCTCACCGGCGCGCGGACGCTTCAACTGCGCGGCGGGGACGCGCTGCGTGAAGAGAGTGACATGTTCGAGGGCAGCACGGTACAGATCAATAACGTGCTGCGGATGGACGGCTCGGCACACGGCGAAAGCACGCTCGGACGAACAGTCACGGAGATTTTCAATCGCGAATTTTTGATGGACCCGTTCAATCTCTTTCGCGATCGCGGCGTGCCGCTCACGCGCATTGATCTGAGTGGCTATGGCGCGAGCAGCTTTAGCAATTGGTTGAATCCAAAGGCGACGATTGCGGAAACGAGTCAGGCGAAATTCGATATTGTCGTCGGACGCACCGCGCACGAAATCATCCAAGTCAAAAGCATTATGTATCCGTGGGCGATCAAGGTGGTGCGAACGATTACGCTCTGGCGCGTGGCGACGGGCTATGTGTATCGCTACGACACGGGTTGGCGCGCGGAAAGCGACGGCAAATTCGATTTTCGCTACTTTGTGTACATTCCTGATCCTAAAGGTCCGGGCAAACTCATTTCCTCCGAACGCCAGGCGAATTACGAAATTCATCGCGGCGTCATCAAGCGTTTGACCAACATCAAGGACATTAAAGAGACGGATGCGATCAAGCGCCCCACAGGAAAAATGGCGATCAAGCCCGGCGAAATGTATGTGGATGCGAACGGCAAAGAGGTCAAGAATACGACGGCGGTCAACATCGAGTTTGATTACGAACTGCAGCCCGTGTATTTTGACGCGGATGTGGAAATCGAAAATCCCGTCAGCGGGTATGTGACGAAAAAAAACGGCGGCGTGGATGCCAAGGTTTCGCCCGGCAAACGGATTCTCGGTTTTGTCCAAGTCGCGCCGCGCGGAATGCCCATTCCCGTACAAACACTGCAATATCTCATCTTTACGCAACTGGGCAGCATCGGCGGCTCGATCAATTGCGTCGTCAACATTGCCAACAGCGGACAGCAGATGCGGCTCAATCGGTTTGACGTGAGCAATTCGTTCGGCGCGAATGGCAGCGATCCGATTTTTGTCGCGGCGGGACGCGGCAGTGTCATTCTCCCGAAAGAGGGGTCGTGGAGCATGGTCAAGCACGAAAATGGCACAGGGCAAGTTTCGCCCGTGCCGCCCGATTTAGCTGTGTCACTCATTCGCATCGGCAGAGTGGTCAAGGCGGGCGATGACGTGACCGTGAATCCACTTCCAAACAATCAACTCCTTCGCATCGCCAATCCGATGGAACTCTTGCGCGCGCCCGTTCCCGCGACAATCAACTATGGTTTTTTGCTCAGCACCGATACGCAAAAGGCGCTCTTTCTCACGCCCGCGTTTCGACAAAATGTCCCGCAGCTCTTGACCAAAACGCCGCCGCTTTTTGTGGACGCGTTCCGCATCGCCAACTCGAAAGCAATCTTTCCCAACATCGGCAACGCGGTAAATAATTTTGGCGAGGCGATTTCGCTGTTCAAAAATGGCAACGAGTTCGCGCAGAACGCGCTCACCGATGGGGGAAAAAATGTTTTGCAAGTGATGAACGTTTTGGGCCAAGACGGCTTTCAACTTGCGAAAGCAATCCCGGCAAAAGCGTTCGATCTGCCGAGCACGGAATGGCCCCTCATTGACATTGGCGCGTTCAAAATTTACATCGAATACAAAGCGGACAAAGTACAAAAGATCGGTTTCAAAGATGGCAGCGGCAACCCGATCGTGGAAAATCGCCCGGGCGGACTCGATTTCAATTTTGATTCGGCGGCGGGCGCGGTTGCCGATCGTTGGAAGAGCAAAATGGCGAACGTTGCCGTCGTCGTTGATTTGGGACCCGTCAAACGCTTGATGACGATCAAGGGCAATTGGGACGCCAAGAACGGCGAGGAAGCGGGCTACAAAGGCGCGGCGGGTGACGCGACATTTCCATCGCCGCAGATTGAATTTGCCAAAGAACTCGAGCCCGTGATCGCGATTCTGCAAATTCTCCAAGATTTGCAAGGTGAAAATTATAAAGACGCGGTGGGCAAAGGTCTCAAGCTCGCCATGAGCAACAAAGCGGGCTCGTGGGAATACAAACTCGAAGCGTCCAAAGAAATTCCCGTCGTCCGCTTTCCGATGCCCGCGTTCCTCTACAACGATCCCAACGCGCCATTCAAACTGGAAGCGGGCTTGAAACTCGGCGTGTACTTTAACGCCGCACTCAAGGTGACAACGGACGCGAAACAGCTCTTGCCAACCGCGGGCGGCTATCTGGGATTTTACGGACGGTTCTCGGTCATGTGCGTGTCGCTTTCGATTGCGACCGTGTACGCGGTTGGGCAAGTGAATCTCGACATCGGCGCGAGCACAGCGGCGGGTCCGACGCTCAGAATGAAATTCGGGTTCGGCGCGCAGATCGTCGTCGGCTTGCCCGTTGTCGGCAACGTCAGCGTGTTGTACATGGTGGGCGTCGAAATTTATATTGACAAAACCAAAGTTGTCGTTTCCGCGTTCCTGCTCTTTCAAGGACACGCGGAAATATTGGGTGGCATCATCGGCATCACGATCACGATTGAAGCCAAAGGCACCGTCGCGCGCATCAGCTCGCCCGAACGAACCGATCTCGCCGCGCAAGTGACGTTCGCGATCGAAATTAGTCTCTTTCTCGTCATTGACATTAGTTTCAGCGCCTCGTGGAGCGAATCGCGGCAGATCGCGTAGGACGAATAGGTAGGATAAATTTGTAATTTGTCCGATCTGGACAAATTACAAATTTGTCCTACCAAAATAAATTATGGAAACCAACCAACGTTTTTCAATCCTCCCCTTTCCCCAATTTTTCAACGGCGCGACATTGCGTCTGCGAATCATCGTCCTCCCGCGCAATCAAAATCCGCTCAAGCCCGCCATCGAACAACACGCCCACATTCCCAATGCGCCCGCGTTCGCGAACGTGTCACTCACCTTCGACGCGAAAATGATTACGGGGCTGAGTCGTTTTCCGAACAATCGCAGCGCGGACGATACGCAAGGGTTGGACACAGACAATCCCACACAGCAGCAAGCTCTGTTCCTCGCGCTTGCAAAAAATTTCAACATTGAGAATTTGGATCAACTGAACATCAATCTGGACGGCAACTTTGACACCGCCAAAAAAATTCTCAAGCCCACGCTCAATGTCAAAAAGTATTTGCCCTTTACGTACCGCGAGCAGTTCAACTTTACGACGCCGCGCACGCGCAATGCCGTGACGGATGACAGCTATCACTGCGCGGTGCGCGACGCGGGAAAAGTGGCAGGGTTCAAGCGCAGTCCCGAAAAAATTTCGTGGGGCAAAGTATTTGCGTATGCGCTGCGTCAGCCGCAGCTCGCGCGCGCGTTGGGCATGTTGTACGAAACGTCCGTGGAGATTGACGCGGCGCATTTTCCGAACGGCGGATGGTTGTATGTGGATTTGGGCGGGGACAGTGATTACAGGGCGCAGCAGGACGCGGACGACACATTTATCAAAAAATACGCGGCGCGCATTCCCCCACTCAAGCCCGACGAACCGCGCACCGTATTCGCGCCAATCCTCTTTCCCGTACTCTACAAACCGAACGCCGCCGCACCCGATCCCGAACCCGTTGACAAGTACGATCAAATTTTTCTTGAAGCGGCAGCGTACCAAGACGGCATGGCGAAAATCGTTCACGCCTACCAACCGTCCAGCCGCAATCTGCTTGCCGAAAAAAGTGACGGCGCGCATCCGACGCAAGATGTGGGTGTGCGGCTCGGTTGGGATGACGAACAAATCTTGATCTGGTACATGCGCCAAATGATCGCTGCCCCAATACCGACAGACGCGGATCATCGCGTTGACGCGCCGCTCGGCGTATTCGGGTATGCGATTGATGTGCGCGACGCGGCGAATCAAGTCAACGCGTGGGAATCGTTGAATCAAGTCGAAAGCAAATTCGCGTTGACAATTCCAAAAAATAAACCGCCGAACGGTGACGCGATTTCGATTGGCAATTTTGTAGGCGAGCTCCCGTACCAAGTGTATCCCGCGCAGCTCGACGGCAACGAAAATAAAAGTTATTGGCTGCCCATGTATTTTGCAAATTGGAACGGGCACAGCATGGTGCTGCCCGATCAAACGGCAGCTGCAATTTATCAAACGACGAATCCCGATGTGCAAGCCGATCCCGAAACGCCCACGACAGGCACAGGCGTCAGCGGCGCGGCAAAAAATCAACTGAACGACACCTACGCCGCCGCGCCGTTGAATACCAAATTGCGGTACGGAAAAAAATATCAGTTCCGCGTGCGGATGCAGGATTTGAGCGGCGGCGGTCCTGAATTTACGCCCACGTTCGATCCGCTTTACGAACCGCCCTCCGCGTACAGTAAATGCGATTTCAAACGGTACGTCGCGCCGAATCAAGTACGAATGGCAAACATTCCATTCAACACCGATGAAGCGGACGCGCCCGATGAACTCAATCTGCGCCGCCCGATTCTCGGTTATCCAGCTGTTGTGTACACGGGTAAATACGCGGATCCGATTGGGCGACTTCAAGACGCGTCGGACGATATGCTCGTTCTCGATCCGCCAAACAAACCCAAGGAACAAACCAAAGCGCATGAAGCATTTGGCATCGCAGACCCCGATGTGGATCGCGTCGAGATCACGGTTGAGGTGCAAACGCTGCGGATGGACAATTTGTTGAGCGTTTCGGGCAAAGAAAATTACGTGCACCTGTACACGACGACGCGCCGCTTTCCCGCCGTGAACAATGACGACGATTACGAAGCGACGCTGACTCTCCCGATTGTCTATCGCGATTGCCATGTCCTGCACGTCGGTAAAGAGGTGGATTTGATCAACGATCTGCAACTCGCCGACGACATTAACAAGTTGGACGAGATCGTTTTACCGACGGGGCGCACGGTTCGCCTCACCCTGCGCGCGCGGTGTGAGGAAAAAGCATCGGACGAAAATTATTACGGGCTGCTCAGCAAAATCAATCCTGTCAGCAAGAAAACGGATCCCGAAATGGACGTGCGCTTTGGACACATTCTCCAAACGAGCGTGTACCAACCGTCGGCGAACGAGACGAATTTGTTTGTGGACAATGGGCTCGACGCGCCGCTTGAAGCTATTTATTTGCAGCCCGAACCACTACCCGTTTTTGACGGCAAAGGATTTTCGTTCTGGCTCGGCAAGGAACAAGTGGAAAAAGCGCCCGACATGATTCAGCGTTTGGCAAAAGAACTGAACATCGAAAACATCGGACTCACACTCAACGCGCCCAAAGGGGAACGTATCATTTTCGGCTGCTCGAATCGGATTCGACACACACCCTCGCCCGAAAATTCATCGCTCACCTTTGCCTCTAAAAATGATCTGATGAATCATTGGCTCTGCTGTGTGAACTTGACGCTGAATCGCGATTGGACGTGGGACGCGATGCAAGACCGCAGTTTTGTTTTGACGCGCACCAAACATTTCACAGAGCATCCCGAAGAATCGGAGTCGGTTGAAGTGGGCGCGTTCGAATTGCGGCACACGGCATCGTTCGAGATGCTGCATACTCCGCAGCGCGATTTTACGCGCTTGATTTTTATTGACGCGGTGGAACCGAAAGACCCAAAAATGCAACCCGCGCCCAATCAGAACGAGCCGCGTTTCCCCGACACGATTCAAGTCGAATACAATCTACACGCGCGTTTCAAACCGCTGCACGCCGGGCAGCAAGACGAACTCGCACCGCTCGACATCACCCTGCCGATCACAACGCCGCCCGCGCAAATTCCGCGCATCGCGTCGGCGGGTCTCGCGTTCTCGCCGTATCTTCGCAATGACGAATACTCGCAGACCGAACCGCGCCAACGCTACTTGTGGATCGAATTTCAAGAACCGATTCGCGATCCCAAAGACACCTATTTCGCGCGCGTGTTGGCGTATGCCGCCGATCAACTTATCAGCAACAACGCGCCCGAACAATTTCTCGCGCCCGAAGAACCCGCGCTGCCGATTGATCCCGAATACATCCGCGTTCTCGCGCGCAATGCGACGAACGATCTTGCGGGTTCGAACGCGCTGCAGCCGATGCAAAAAGCGAACGACAGCGACACCCATTATCTCTTGCCGCTGCCGCCCGGACTGCACGCGGACGCGGCAGAGTTGTTTGGATTTTTCACGTACGAGCTGCGCGTCGGACATTACGCGTATCCAAAAGCGAATGAGGCGGACGAGCCCGAAATGGTGTGGTGTACCGCGCAAGGACGTTTCGGACGCCCGCTGCGCGCGACGGGGATTCAGCATCCCGCGCCGACGCTCACCTGCGCGGTGGATCGTGATGAGGAAAAAGTGTACGTGAGCGCGCCGTATGCGACGGCAGTGTGTAATGGAAAAAATGTGACGTGCGATCCGCCGCGCACGCAGTTGTGGTGTTTGCTCTACGCGCAGGTCAAGCAGGCGGACAATTTGGATTTTCGCAACATTTTGCTGGACGACAAGCCGCTCGATTGGCGCGTGCAGATCGAGACGGACAAGGAAGTAGATTGGATCGCCCGGTACGACGACAATCAATTGCGCGTCCTCAAGCAAGTTCAGTACAAACAAGCCAAAATTTCCAAGTCCAAGACGCTGCCCGCGTACAAGCTGGTGGATTTTGCAGCTCAGAACAAGGACGCGACCAAATATGGCACAACCGTCTGGACGAACGACGAAGTGGAGCAGCTGTTGAAATTGTACGGCTTGCCGACAGATTTACCGTTAAGCGTGTTGGTGGTGGAATTTTTGCCGACGATCACAAAGCTCGTCGAACATTTCCCCAGCTTGCTCAAGGAGCAAGCGTTCGTCGGCGCGTCGAGTAATTTTGCGGGAGCGTCGAATCGCAACACCTTCCAAGATGCACCGAGTCCATTGAGTGATCGGTTGGGGCATCATCGCATTTTGCGAACCTCGCCGTTGACGGAGGTGCCGGAGATTTGTTAAGGGTTGCCGAAGACGGTGCGCGCGCGGGCGAGAAGTTATCTTTTTGCAAACCCCAAGGTGAACCCGCGTCCATTCGAAAAAAATATGACTGACGACTCGCTCCTCTTCTCGTACCAATCTGAAATCGCCACGCTCACGCTCAACCGTCCGCAGGCGCGCAATGCCATCACCTACGCGATGTGGGAGGAAATGCCGAATGTGCTGCGCGAGATAGAACAGCATGAACAAACGCGCGTCCTTATTGTGCGCGGGGCAGGCGCGCAAGCATTTTCGTCCGGCGGGGACATTTCCGAATTTGAAACGCGGATGAGCAATGCAGAACAGGCGCGCGTGTATCGCGCCGCGTCGGGCGCGGCGATGGACGCGCTCGAAAATTTTTCCAAACCGACGCTTGCGCTCATCAACGGCATCTGCACAGGTGGCGGCTTATTACTTGCGCTCGCGGCAGACATGCGCGTGGCTTCCGACGACGCCCGTTTTGGCGTCCCCATCGCGCGCACGCTCGGGATGACGCTGGGAAATCGCGAAATGCGCCGCGTTGTTCAAACCGTTGGGCGCGCGGCGACACTCGATTTATTACTCACCGCGCGTCTCGTTGATGCAAACGAAGCATTGCGCGCGGGTCTCGTCTCGCGCGTCGTCCCCGCCTCCGAAATCGAAACGTACACGTACCACCTCGCCGCCGAAATCGCCGCCAACGCGCCGCTGTCGCACGCCGCGCATAAACAAATTCTCCGCACGGTGTTGACAAATCCCTCGCTCGCCAACCTTTCACCCGCCAATCAAGACTTGCCCTTTGCGTGCTATGCGACGCAAGATTTTGCCGAAGCGCGCCGCGCGTTTTTGGAAAAGCGCAAAGCGGAGTTCAAGGGGAAATGAAATTGAGATGCCACGCACTTGCAAGTGCGTGGCATCTCAATTTCAAAAATAGCTCTTGACGCGCGCCTCTTTTTCGTGATATAAACATACCATCTGGTAGGTATGTATCCCAAATCCACTGAAACGATTGCAAACATCCTGGAAGCGGCGCAAGAGTTGTTTGTCAGCAAGAACTATGCGGACGTTTCCATGGTGGACATTGCCGCCGCCGCCCAAGTGACCAAAGGCGCGCTGTATCATCATTTTGCCAGCAAGGAAAAACTGTATACCGCGATGCTGATAGCGGATTTGCAGGAGAAACGCTCCCTGCTTCACGTCGCTGCCATCGCGGGAGGCACGAGCCGACAGCGGCTCTATCGCCTCACCGTTGATTTTTTGAATCTACCCCCTAACAAACGCAAGTTAATGCAGCTGGTCCGCCGCGACAGCAACATTTTCAAAGGCGCGACGCGCAAAAAACTGATTGACGCCTACCAAGCTGCGCTGCCCGATCCGATTTACGAAATCATTTGCGCGGGCGTCGAACGCGGGGAACTGGTGAACAGGGATGCGCGGCTCTTGACGTGGGAATACATCGCCTTGGTGGAAGTGGTGTTGAGCAGTTACGCGCAGCAGGTATTGGTGACGAACGAGCGCACGACGGAATTTGTACTCGACCTGTTTTTTAACGGCGCGCAGGCAAGCGTCGCAAAAAAGGCGAACGGGAAAAAAGGACAACGCTGACGCGCCCTTTTTTTGAATTATCAACATACCTACCAGAAGGTATGTTATCCGTTTCATTTAACCTGCGAAGGCAGGTTTTGTGGGTTTGTTGCTGCGAATTGGATTCGCCCGCGAATTTTTGCAATGCCGCAATCCAAACTGGTTTCGCTGACAGAAGCCATCGCGCGATATGTGCAGGACGGCAGCGCCATCGCGCTCGGTGCCGCGCAAGAAATCCTCATCCCCTTTGCGGCGGGGCGCGAACTCATCCGCCAACGCAAACATAACCTCACCCTCATTGGTCCCATCTCGGATATTTTGTTTGACCAACTCATCGGCGCGGGCTGCGTCCGTGAAATTCGCGCCGCGTGGGTGGGCAATGTCATTACGGGTTCGGGCTATAACTTTCGCCGCGCGATCGAAAGTGGCGCGGTGACGATTCAAGACCATTCCAATCTCACACTCGCGCTGGCGTTAAAAGCGGGCGCAATGGGCGTCCCCTTTTTGCCGACGCGCACCGCGTTGGGCAGCGACCTCTTTCGCACCAACTCACAACTTACGACGACGCATTGTCCCTTCACGGGCGACACACTCACCGCCGTTGCCGCGTTGAATCCCGATGTCACGATTATCCACGCGCAACGCGCGGATGAATTTGGCAACGCGCATGTGTGGGGCAACTTGAGCGTCACGCGCGAAGCGTGTCTCGCGAGTCACAAGATCATTATCACTACCGAAGAAATTGTCGCGCCCGAAACCATCAACAGCGATCCCAACCGCATCGTCACGCCGGGTTTTCGCGTCAGTGCGGTAGTGCATGCGCCATGGGGCGCGCATCCCTCGCCTGTGCCAGGGTATTACAATCGCGATCATCAAACCTATTTGGATTATGCGCGCGACACGCGCACACCGCACGCGTTTGAAACGTGGCGCGCGCAATGGGTGGACGACGCGGATTATGTGGCGCGGGTGGGGATGGAACGACTCGAAAATTTGAAATTGAAAAATCACGCGCTCGCGGCGGCTGTGGATTATGGGTATTGAATATACCCGCGCAGAGTTGATGGTCACGGCGGCGGCGCGCGAAATTCAAGATGGGGATGTTGTGTTTGTGGGGATGCGGTTGCCACTGTTGGGGTTTGCGTTGGCAAAGAGCGCGCACGCGCCGAACGCGGTGGGCATTTTTGAATTGGGGATTATTCGCGATGCGCCCGCGCCCGAACCGATTTTGACGATGGGCGATTTGCCAAACATTTTTCGCGCGCAGTGGCTCGGCGACACGGCGGACGCGATGGGACTCTTGCAGCGCGGCTGGGTGGACGCGAGTTTTATCGGCGGCGCACAGATTGACCGCTTTGGCAATTTGAACACGACGTACATTGGCGGCATTGCGGCGGGGAAAATGGAAACGCGTTTGCCCGGCAGTGGCGGCGCGTGTGATTTGGCTTCGCTCGCAAAGCGCCACATTATCATCAGGGCTTTCGCTTAGTTGTCATTTCGAGCGGTTTTGCGAGAAATCTCGCTGGGCAAAACGAGATTTCTCGCTCCGCTCGAAATGACAAGCGAAAGTCCTGATCATTATGGTTCACGAGGGGCGGCGGTTTGTGGAAAAGGTGGATTACATTACGTCGCCGGGATACGGCGATGGCGCGGGATGGCGCGAGCGCGTGGGTTTGCCGCGTGGCGGTCCTTCGGCGGTGATTACGACGCTGGGCGTGATGCGATTTGATGCGGTGACATGCGAAATGATTTTGACGCAGACGCATCCTGAGGTGAGCGTTGCGGATGTGCGGGCGAACACTGGTTGGGATTTGCGCGTGGCAAGCGATGTGACGCAAACGCCTGAACCGACGGAAACGGAATTGGAAATTTTGCGAAGGTTTGACCCGCACGGATTTTGGACGGGCGCGGCGTGAAATCGTCAAGAGTGGATGCGCCGCGAGCAGTTCCCCGTGTTGGCGTAGGGGCGATGATTTTCCGTGAGGGCAAGGTTCTGTTGGGACGCCGCAATGGGACGCTTGGGCACGGGACATACGGCTGGTGCGGCGGGCATTTGGAATTTGGCGAAACGCTGGAAGAATGTGTTACGCGTGAAGTGCTTGAAGAGTCGGGCTTGGTTGTCACTTCACTACAGCTATTGTGTGTCAGCAACATTCTGGCGTATCAGAAACATTACATTGATTTTGAATTTCTCGCGGAGGTTGCGCTGGGCGAACCGCGCGCTCTCGATTTGGAAATGGCAGATTGGAATTGGTATGACTTGGAGAATCTGCCTGCGCCTTTGTTCAAGCCGGTTGAAGCAGCGCTGCACAGTTTCAAGTCGGGGCGGTTTTACAATTCACGTTACGGATAGTTGTCACTCTGAGACCCACATCACGCCTGCGCGTGATGTGGGTCTCGAAATGACAATTCTGCGTAAGGTAAGAACGTAACAGGAATCTCCAATGAGCACCGCCCTTCAACACAACCACTCCGCAGAACGGGTCACGCCCTTTGAACAAGCTGCGCTCCAAAATCTCCGTTACCGCCAGAATCAAGCTTGGAAGAATTGGGCGGAGGGCGTGCGGTGCCAACCCGAGTATTCTTTTTATCCGCAGCGTTTGGACGACCTGATTCAAATTGTGAATTTTGCGCGCGAACAGGGCAAGCGGATTCGAGTCGTTGCCAGTGGTCATTCTTGGTCAGCGCTCGCCGCCACCCATGAGATTCTGGTATTCGTCCAGACATTGAACAACGTGACTATGGATCTCTCGAACGACGCACAGCCGCGCGTGGTGATTGAAAGCGGCGCGACGGGCAAAGAGGTCAACGACGTTTTAGAACAACACGGGTATGCTCTGCCTTGCAACGTTGTTTTAGAGAGCGTTCGCTTTGGCGGGCTGATTGCTACCGGCAGTCACGGCTCGGGATGGAATAACCGCACCCTCTCCGATCTGGTTCATGCGATTGAAATTGTAGATGCGGCAGGGGAATTGCGCCGATTTGAAGCGGGCGTAGATGACGACGATGTGATGAACGCGGCGCGGCTGAATCTGGGGATGTTTGGGATTATTTATCGCATCACTCTCAACGCGCAAAAAAGCTGGACGGTGCGCGCTTTTGATCGGCGTGTGCCGATTGAGGATGTTTTGGAAAATCTCAAGCAGTGGGTTCTCGTGCACGATAATCTCGATCTGTTCTGGTGGCCCTTTTGCAACAAATTTTGGGTCAAAAGCTGGCATCCGATACAAGAACGAATCACTGCCAAGCCGCGCGTGAGTCCACGCGACAAATATAGCGCGGCAATCAGTTCGCGGTTTTATCGAGAGTCGCTGCGGCTGATGAAAGCGTTTCCCCCGCTAACCCCGCGCGTTTGCAATTTGACGTTCGGGGCAACGCCCTCGACGCGCGATGACATTGTTGACGTGGTGGAAGCGATCCACTACCGACGCGCCATCGAGGTGGCGAAAATGGGCTGCGTTGAAATCGCGTTCAAGATCGATCCCGATTTTGAAAACGTCAAAAGGGCAATCCAAGTCGTGTTCGAGAACGTTAATGCGTATGCCCGACGCGGTGAATATCCGATGAACGTGACAATGAACGCGCGTTTTATTCACAACAGCGACTGTTGGCTTTCACCCGCGTTTGGAGAGGGGCATACGTGCTACATTGAAATCCTCAGCCACACAAACGAGTCACTCTGGCAGCGCTTTTCTGGTGAGGTTGCGCGGGAATGGCTCAAGCTGCCGCACGCGCGCCCGCATTGGGCAAAAGAGTATCGCCACATCCCCGGCATCATTGAACACATCAAAAGCAATTTTGCGGAAAACATTGTCCGCTTTAATCAGATCAAAGAGCAGCTTCAAGTGGACCCCTCGCACATGTTCGTCAACCCAACGCTGCGGGAGATATTCTTATGACTGCCGTATGTCATTCTGAACAGCATGAAGAATCTCGGTTTTCGCGCCGGAGATTCTTCACAAACGCGGTTCAGAATGACAACCCTGTAAGTCCCACTTCTTCAAGTGACTCTAAAAAACTCTGCCCGACTCATTACGTGGGCATGCATTATTCAGATTCTGGGTTACGCGTACGCGCTGCCTAGTCACTTGAGCGATCCAACGTGGTCCGCCCACGCGCAATTTCATCATGTCTTGGCATGGATCTGGGTTACGGGACTCAACATCGCCATCATCACGCTTGCATGGATTCCCCTCCAAAAACGGGAAATGTGGGCGTTTTGGGCATTGCTCGTCTTGTTTCTCTTTGCACACGGCGGACACTTTATCAGTTCTTTTGTCGTGCCAGCGGGTCGCCCCCCAGAACCTTGGTATAACTGGGCGCTTGGCGCAATGTCATTGATTTTTGTAATTGGGCTGGGAATTGGATGGCGCGCGCTTTTTAGACAAAGCCCAGCTTTAGATTCGTAAAGAAACTACCTCCTCCGCGCGCGTGGATTTGCAATCCACGCGGCCTTGCTGGATTACAAATCCAGCCGCGCGCGCGTGGCGCGCGCGGAAAGAAACAACCGCCCGCGCGCGTGGATTTGCAATCCACGCCTTCCTAACTATGGATTCGATCATTAACACCTTCGTCCATCTCCTTCGTCAACACGGCGTGCGCGTCTCGCCTACCGAACAGCTGGACGCGCTTTACGCGCTGCGCACCGTTGGCTTGGGCGAACGCGACGCGGTGCGCGATACCTTGCGCGCGACATTGATCAAGAATGGGGACGATAACGCCACGTTCGAGCGTTTGTTCGACCTCTATTTCCACGCGCATCCGCCAACGCCGCCGCAACCTGCGACCTTATAGACAACTCAAATAAAAGTCGTAGCATGTCATTCTGAAAGGGACGTGCGATGTATGCCATCGCCAGAATCTCTACGCGGCATCCAGAGATGCTTCGTCCAGATGTTTCACTCCGTTCAACATGACATCGTCCCATATTGATTTGAGTTGTCTATTAGCTCACGATCATGGACATACTCACGACAACGGCGCTGACCTAAGCCGCATCGAGGTGGGCGAAGACCTTGAAGGCGAAGCACAAGCGGAAGGTCATTCGCACGAAGCGCCCGAGTCAACTGACATGCGCCGTTTTTTTGAAAAAAGCCAGCTGCGTCCTGCCGAAGACTTGCACCAAGACCCCGATAGTTTGCGGCTCTCGATGTTTGCCCAAGAGCTCATCTTGAGTCACAAAAATGATGCGCTGCAAAAAATTCTCCAACGCATCACTTATCAATTGCGTGTGCGCCGCGCGCGCAATATATTTAATCCCGGCGGTCTCGCGCCCATCAGCGACGGTGATGAAATACCGATTGACATTAGCGCGGCGGAAGTGCAAGACTTGGTTGATCATTTGCACGAGCTCGAGGTGGACGAAGATTTGATTCGGCAATTGACCGCGCAGACGGACAATATCCTGGAGGGCTTGCCCGAAATGCTCAAGGGGCTGCTCGCGCGCCAAAAAGAGCTCGCCAAGATTCCGCGCGACGGGCTCGCCATTCAACAACGCTCGCTGCGAAAGCTGCTTGATTTTTCGCCCGCCGAACAGCGCGACCTCGAACACGCCATCCGCCGCCTCGCGCGTCAAATTCACGGCGCGCGCAATCGGCGCATGAAACGCGACCGCGTGGGCAGAATTAACGTCGCCCACACGCTGCGCCGCAACATGCGTTACGAAGGCATCCCCTTTGAACCCGCGCTGCGCCGCCGCCGCGCGCAGCGTCCGCGCCTTGTCGTGTTGTGCGATGTGAGTCTTTCGACGCGCAACCTCGCGCGCTTTTGGCTGCACATGGCGCATCAGGTCCAAAGTTTATTTTCCCAAGTCCGCACGTTTGTTTTTGTCGCGGACATGGTAGAGGTCACGTTCCAGTTTCAAGATTATTCGCTGCATCGCGCGGTGGAAAGTGTTTTTGGCGGCAAGTTGTTGGATGTTGACACCAACAGTGATTTCGGGCGCGCGGCGGGACAATTCCGCGACACTTTTTTGAACGCGGTCAATCGCCGCACCACCGTCGTCATTTTGGGCGATGGGCGCAACAACGGCAAACCGCCGAACGTGGAAGCATTGCAAGAAATCGCGCGCCACGCGCGCCGCGTGATTTGGATGACGCCCGAACCAAAGTACGGCTGGTCATTGGGCAGCTGTGACATGCCGTTGTATGAGCCGCACTGTCAACGCGTGGAAGTTGTTCGCACGGTGGAACAGCTCGCCCACGTTGCCGAAGAATTGGTGAGAAATAAATCGTCGCTCGATTGAGCGATGTCCGCCTTTTTAGGCGGACCAAACACATATTCCACAAGGAGGTCAGGCATGAGTTACGATTACATCGTAGTAGGCGCAGGTTCCGCAGGCAGCGCGGTGGCAGGACGGCTGTCGGAAAATAGTGATTTGAAGGTGCTGCTGCTTGAAGCGGGCGGACCCGATGAAAATCAAAACATTCACGTTCCCGCCGCGTTTCCGTTGTTGTTTAATACGCCGAACGATTGGGCGTACCAAATTGAGCCGCAAAAAAATTGCAACAACAAACCCGATTACATGCCGCGCGGCAAAATGCTCGGCGGCTCGAGTTCGATGAATGCAATGGTTTATATGCGCGGCAATCCCGCCAATTATGACGGCTGGGAAAAACTCGGCAACGAGGGTTGGGGCTGGGAAGATGTCAAGCCCTATTTTTTGAAAGCGGAAAATAACGAGCGCGGCGAATCGGAACATCACGGCGTCGGCGGACCGATAAATGTTGCCGATTTGCGCGACCCGAATCCCATCACCAAAGCGTTTGTGCAGGCGTGCGATGAAACGGGCTTGCCGCTCAACACCGATTTCAACGGCGACGAGCAAGAAGGGTTTGGGATGTACCAAGTGACGCAAAAAAACGGGATGCGTCACAGCGCGGCGGTGGGCTATCTGTATCCCGCGCTCAAACGCGAAAATTTTACTGCGATTACCAACGCGCTGGTGCAGCGTCTCACGTTCGACGGCACACGCTGCACAGGTGTGGTGTATCGCAAGGATGGTCAAGAGCACACTGCCGAAGCGAGCCGCGAAGTCATTTTGTGCGGCGGCGCGATTAACTCGCCGCAAGTGTTGATGCTGTCGGGGATTGGGGACAAGGAAAAATTGGAAGCGTTGGGGATCAGCGTCGTCACAAATCTGCCGGGCGTGGGACAAAATTATCAAGACCACATCATGGTGCCGCTGGCGGTTCATTCCACGCAGCCCGTGACGCTGGGCGGCGCGGGTTCGGAAGAAGCGGGCAAACAATTTGTCGAGGAGCGCAAAGGATTGTTGACCTCGAACATTGGCGAAGCGGGCGGGCTGGTGAAATTGAAAGCCGATTCGCCCGCGCCCGAACTGCAATATCATTTTGCGCCCGGCTGGTTTGTCTTTCACGGCGCAGGCAATCCAAAGGAACCGCACGGTTACACGTTGCTCCCCGGACTCGTCGGCACAAAAAGTATCGGCTCGCTCGAATTGCGTTCCGCCGATCCCACAATGCCGCCGAAAATTGATCCCAATTATCTCGGCGATGAACGCGACTTGGAAGTTCTCGTCGCGGGTGTCAAGCAGGGACGCGAGATTATGGCAGCGCCCGCGTTCGACGCGTATCGCGGTGAAGAGTTTTTGCCGGGCAAAGATGTGCAGAGCGATGCGGAAATCATCGAGTTCATCCGCAACAACATTCAAAATATCTATCATCCCGTCGGCACATGCAAAATGGGCAACGACGCGATGGCAGTGGTGAATGACCGTTTGCAAGTTCACGGCATTCAAGGTTTGCGTGTCGCGGATGCGAGCATCATGCCCGTCATTGTCAACGCCAACACCAACAACCCGTGCATCATGATTGGCGAAAAATGCGCGGATATGATTTTGAAGGGGATGTAGCGCGTTAGAGATGTGACACAGTACATCACAGATCTCACGCCAAGGCGCAAAGGCGCAAAGAATTTGGGCTACATTTCAGTCCAAACCTGTGGCATCGGCGATGAACTCAATCGCAGTAATCTGTATCCAAAATCGTGATGTACTGTGTCAGGTCTGGATGGATGGATATGAATTGGGGAGAATGGAATAGAATGGGGGAAACAGGGAGACAAGGACACAAGGAGCGAAAATGAGTTCACAAAATCCCCGCTATTCACCCGAAGAAACCGCGCGGCGCGGTCAAGAAATTTACGCGCAGCAGATACGCGCGCTCGTCGAACCAGACCATCGCGGCGAGGTAGTGGCAATTGACATTGAGACAGGCGCGTATGCCATCGGCAAAAACGCGATCGAGACGTCAAAGCTTTTACGCGCGCAACTACCCGAAGCGGAAATTTTTTTTGTGCGAGTTGGCGCGCGCGCGTATCTCCGTATTGGCGGATCCTCTCGCCAAACAAACACATGATTACAGGCAACGTGAACGCTGCCCGAGATGCAATGATCCATTTGCGCGTGCGTGGACCCAACGGGCATGAGCGAGCGATTGAGGCAGTGATTGATACGGGCTTTAACGACTGGTTGATATTGCCGCCGAAACTCGTTAACGCGCTGGCGCTTGTTCGCATTGGCCAAGTTCAAGCCATGTTGGCGGATGGCAGCGAAAAGTCATTGGACATTTATCAAGTAACAGTGATATGGGACGCTCAGACGCTGATTGTCGAAGCGGGGGTAGCAGACTCAGACCCACTCATCGGCATGGCGCTACTCGAGGGATATGAATTGCGAATCCAAGTGGTGGATGGCGGGGACGTAACCATACGCGCGTTATAAAGGGAAAGACGTTGACGGCAAACCAATCGAGAGATTGTTCGGCGCGTTGGCAATGCAGCAATTGGCATGTCTGCAAACGCGAACCGCGCGGCAGAAAAATGAGTCGGCTTGCGCGCCGCAAATTCTACAAGGCAGGGATGGCGGAATAGGGGTGGCTGAAAGCGCCCGACAAAAATCGTGCAGAGGTACGGCACAGGTCCGACCGCAGAGCCGATTGCACCGATTGTCCGTTCATAAGAGTTTGCCGCGCCAGACCTTTGGGGGCCTCGCGAGCCCCCAAGGTCTGTGGTATGACAAATTTCAAATTTGTCTTACACTTACAACGGAGGGAAAATTTTCATGGCGTATGTTTCTCTCGAAACGCAGGGCAACGTGGGAATGATTGTGTTGAATCGTCCGCCCGCGAATAGTTATGATGCCGCGTTTGTGGCGGACTTGTACGCGGCGGTAGAACAAGCGGCGCGCGATGCTGCGGTACGCGTCGTCGTCGTCAAAAGCGCGTTGGAAAAATTCTTTTGCGCGGGCGCGGATGTCAAGGCGTTCAATGAAAATCCGCACGCTGTGAATATGCAAATGATTGCGGCGGAACACGCGGCGCTGGAACGCATCGAAGGCGTGCCAAAGATTTTTATTGCAATGATTGGCGGGCATTGTCTCGGCGGGGGACTCGAAATTGCGTTAGCTTGTGATTTGCGTTTCGCGGGCGACGGCGGTTTCAAACTAGGATTGCCCGAAGTGACGCTCGGCATCCTCCCTGGCAACGGCGGCACAGTGCGTTTGCCGCGCCTGCTCGGAAAAAATCGCGCGTTGGATTTGATGATTACGGGGCGCACCATGAGTTCGCAAGACGCGTTGGCGTTGGGACTCGTTGACCGCGTGTTTCCGATGAGTGATTTGGAAACGGAAACGCTGAATTATGCGAACGCGGTGGCGAGTGGTCCGACGGTTGCGATTGGCGCGATCAAGCAATCGGTGCAACGCGGCACGCAATTGGCAATGTCCGACGCGTTGGCATTGGAACGCGAATTGACGGCGGATGTGTTTAGCAGCGCGGACGCGGCGGAAGGGATTGGCGCGTTTGTGAATAAACGGAAAGCGGTATTTCAAGGAAGGTAAGATGTTCTTGAGTCAGGGGATGGGAAACGCGAATCTACGCGAATAAAAAACGCGAATCTGCGCGAAATTTTTATTTTCTAAAAGATTCGCGTAGATTCGTAGAGATTCGTACAGATTCGCGTTTTCGGACCTCCCACTGCATACGTTTTTGTTAATGAAACAGGACACTTGATCATGTTAACGGAAGAACAACTCCGCCAACGTCTTTCCAAAGGACTCCTCGTTGAAACGCCTGACCAAATGACGGAACAGTATCGCGACGATTTGATTCGCGTTTTGACGGTTTCGGGCGACACCGAATTGGTGAGCGTGCCTTCGTACTATTATGCGGCACAGCGCGCGCCGTCGCTCAATTCCAAAATTTCGGGACTCGCGATTATTCAAGATGAAATGAGTCACGCGCACATCGCGTATCGTTTGCTCGAAGATTTGGGCGTGGATAAGGAATGGCTGATTTACAAACGCCCCGCGCGCCAATTCAAATATCCGTACTCGTTCGACATTCCCCTCGATTCGTGGGAAGAACTCGTGACGGCGAACGCGTTCTATGACCGCGCAGGTTTTATTTTGCTCGGCGACGCGTTCAAGCACACGACGTACGGACCGTGGAAACGCGCATTGGTCAAAGTGGACAAGGAAGAAAATTTTCATTTGCGTCACGGTGAAATTTGGATGCGCCGCCTTATCAAAGAACAAGGCGGACACGAACGTTTGCAGCGCGCGGTGGATTGGATGTTTCTCCTGACCGTCGAATGGTTCGGTTTGCCCGATGATTTGAAATTGCACGGCGGGCAATTGAGTTACGGCATCAAAGGCAGTTCCAATGACACACTGCGGCAGCAATGGTTGAGTCAAGCTGTGCCGTTTTGCAATGAGTTGGGTCTTGACGTTCCCGCGCGTTTCGATGAGGCGCAGAAAAAGTGGGGCATCACTTGCCCGTTCCCCGCGCAGTTCGACGCGCCCAACAAACGCTGGGAATTGGAAAAGGGCGCGATCAGTTGGGATGATGTATTGGTGAGGTGGAAAGGGCGCGGGACGATGAACGAGTATTATGTGGAGCGGATTCAGTGGGGATATAGGGAAATGCAAAATGCGTAATGCACAATGCACAATGCAGAATGAGAAAGTAAAGAGTAAAGAGTAAAAAGATGACGATGAAGGATGATGCTTTATGGGGTGCGCTGCGCGAGGTGAATGACCCTGAATTTCTGATTGCTTGGTGTCAACGAATAGGAATCGAATAAACGAATGAAACCTGAAGATGATTTATTGGACGCACTGCGCGAGGTGAATGATCCTGAATTTCCAATTAGTGTTGTGGATATGGGATTGATTCAGGAGATTCGACGCGAGGGCGCGGGCGTGCATGTGCAAATTACATTTACGGCGATGGGGTGTCCCGCGATGGAGATGATTCTGGATGATGTGCGCGAACGTTTGCTGCGCGAACCTGATGTGGAAAATGTGAACTTGGAAATTGTGTGGGACCCGCCGTGGACCAAAGCGCGGTTGTCGGACGCGGGACGCGAGAGTTTGATGATGATGGGAATTAGCGCATAGCTGATGGCATGATGGTAGGGGCGGGGTTATCCCGCCCGTATTGGACGTCAGAAATTGCAAATCATGGAAAACCATTCAAACGGCGAGGAAATTTACGAGGTCTTTACGCGGTTCAAGTACGAGGAACCGCTGCATCATGTCGGCACGGTGATTGCGCCGAACCGCGAACTTGCCGCGTCGTATGCGTACAACACGTACAACGAATGGGCGTGGATTGAAATGATACTCGTGCCGCGCCGCGAAGTGATTCCTGTCACCAAACCTCCCTAGACCTGACAGGTTTTTACACCAATCGCGTCACGCGCAACAATCGTTGTAAGACACCGCGCACGCGTCACGCGAAACATTCGCGACGGAAACCTGTCACAGTCCTAATACCTTCGCCAAATTAGACTGCGGAGGGCGAGTCAGTCGGATTATGAATGCTGCCCAGCCGTGTGATGGCGCGAAAAATCTGGGCAACTAAATTGGCATCGGGTTTTT
>Ga0247727_10002482_pt1 | contig 42111 bp, 20 predicted proteins | sample WisWelCaveWW1625_FD_202498 | JGI IMG/M metagenome (GOLD analysis project Ga0247727, IMG submission 202498) | Biofilm microbial communities from Wishing Well Cave, Virginia, United States - WW16-25 | ecosystem: Environmental > Aquatic > Deep subsurface > Groundwater > Cave microbial mat | place...
AGTTCGACACACCCGGCGACTATCTGCTTGCGGTCGAAGATGCCCAGTACGTGGGCGGCGATGGAGCGGTTTACCGATTCCGCGTCGGCACCTGGCCGTATGCGACTGCGATGTTCCCGCTCGGCGGACGGCGCGGCGAATCGGTTACGGTCACCTTCGAAGGCGGCAACCTGCCCCAGCCGATTCAACACACGATTTCATTGCCTTCCGATTTGCGGGCCGACGTGATACGCCCGCAGTTCGCCGGCGAACAAGGGACACTCCAGGCACCGATGCTGCTCGCAATCGGCGACGAACTGGAGATTTTCGAGAAAGAACCGAACGATGATCCCAGGCAGCCTCAGCCGATCGAATCACCGGCCGCCGTCAACGGCCGAATCGAAAAGCCAGGCGACCGGGACCGCTTTGCACTCAAGGCAAAGAAGGGCGAGAAGTTCACGGCCGAGGTGTTTGCCGACCGGCTCGGATCGCTGCTCGACAGCGTGCTGGTCGTGAGCGACAAGTCGGGCCGAGTGATCGTCGAACACGATGATGTTCGTCCGGGGAACCAGCAGCAGAATCCGCAGAACAAGACCGGCATCACACCGATCTCCGACTCGCGAGCCGAATTCACCGCCCCGGCCGACGGCGAATATGTGATCAGTGTTGATGACCGATACAATTCCGGTGGGCCGGATTTTGCGTATCGCCTGATCGTTCAGCCCACGCGGCCCGATTTCCAACTCGCCTACGCCCCTGCCCCGGCCCAGAAAAACCAACCCCAACCCAAGACGCCTCAAACGCCGGCGCCGTCCGACGCGATCAATCTTGAGCCGGGCAAAAACGCGACCATTGCCGTCGCGGTAACTCGTCGTGGCTACGACGGCGAAATCGAACTTTCGATGGAAGGGCTCCCGTCGGGCGTCACGACCGAACCGGCAAAAATCGCGACCAAGCAGGCCAGCGGCCAGATCACGGTCAAGGCCGACGCCAGCTCGCCGTCGCACGTGGGCCGAATTCGCGTCGTCGGTACGGCCAAGATCAACGATCAGGAACTCAAACGGGTAGTCCAAAACGAAGTCGTGCTGGCGACACTCGATCCCCTGCACACCGCCCGGCTCGACATGTCGGATTTCGCGCTCGCCGTCGTACATCGCGAGGTGCCGTTGGCGATCAGAGTGGACGGCGAGACCGTCCTGGCCCGCGGACTCGAAACGGAACTCAAAGTGGTTGTCGATCGCAAGGCGGGCTTCAAAGGACCCGTCGAAATCAAGTTCGACAAGCTTCCCAAGGGAGTGACGGGCGAGAAGGTCGAGATTTCCGAAGGCGAAACGGAAAAAAACGTGAAGCTCATTTCGTCGAAAGATGCCGCGATCGCCAATCAGAAAATTCAAATCGTTTCGCGAGGCAAGCTCGGTGCGGCGACGGTTGAGGCCTCAGTCGAGGTGGCCCTGGCGGTTGTCATGCCCTTTGAGCTGACGCTTGACCCCAAAGAAAAGGAGCTTGAACTGGCCATCGGCGAAGCGTGCACATTAAAACTCGGCGTGAAGCGGCGGGGCAATTTTGATGGTCCCATCGAATTGGCGGTCACCGGGCTACCTGCCGGCGTCTCTTTCATGCCCGAAAAGGTGGAGCCGGATCAGGAGGAGGTCGAGCTAAACTTCGTGGCCTCGGATGAAACCAAACCAACCAAGGGCAAAAAGCAAATCAAGATTCAGGCCACGGGCGAGATCGGCAAGCATAAGGTGAAGGTCGAGACGGCGGCGATCGCCATCATCGTCAAGCAGCCAAACTAGTGCGTGCCAACCTGGCACGTCGTTTAACTATGGTCAGGTCGAGCACCACCACGGAGTGGCAGTCTTGGTGCCGGCCGAGCTTTTCGTTGTGGAGTTTGCCGGCGTCTGCGGGTCGCTCGGCGGGGGGGAATACTTCACGCCGCGAAATCGGGTCACGATTGCCAGCAGGTCATCGGCTGAAATCTCACCTGACTTTCGATACATGATCCAGTCCGATGTCCGGTCAAGGATTGCGATCGCGGGAGTGGTGTTCACCTTAAATTCCGCCGCCAGTAATTCACCACGCTGGGTTGTCGCGTCGACATACATCGTCACATAATCCGAGGCCAGCGACTTGTCGATTTCCTCGCCGAAAACTGGCCGGCCGCTCTGTACTTCCAGAGCCGAAGTCTCGGGGTTGTTGAAGAAAATGAACAGCGGCTTATCGACGCGTTTCACTTCCGCAACAGCCGCCTTGTAACTCGTGAGCCAGACCGACGCGGTTCCAGAATTTGATTCGGCCAAACACGTCAGCGCGATTAGGGTTAGACCAGACATGAACGGACCCTCACATGGATTTTGGATGGTAACCCCACAAGTAGCGTGCAAGTGAAACTTAGCCGCCCCATCAAGAGCAACACGCAGGCCAATTCCTCAAGTTTTGGAGTGCGGTGGCTTGACACCGCTTTGGATTGACTCGCGCGGACAATGAGGACAATTCAAAGCGGTGTCAAGCCACCGCACTCCAAAGTGGTTCAGTCGACTCCGGCCAGTTCCGGGGTGGGAGAAGCCGTTCGTTGTTCTGGGTGATCGGTAGCCAATCGCAAGAATAATCGACGCATAAGTTCCAAGGACTCGACTGCGTTTTCCTCAGAGATCACCAGCGGCGGGCTAACGCGAATGACCTTGGCGGCAAGCGGCCCGAGCAGGTGGATGCCGTCGCCGCCCGGTTCACCGAGATAGCACGCCCGGATGCACTCGACGGCCCAGTCGGCGGCGGACCGGCCGGACCAATCGCCCATCTCGACGCCCCAGACCATTCCTTCGCCACGCACGTGCCGAACGAACGGCACCTCCTTGAGCCGCACCAGACCCTCTTCAACGATCTTGGAAACCTGGCGCGTGTGACCGATGACGTCGTTCGCCTCGAAAATGTCGATCGTGGCCAGCACGGCGGCGCAGGCGATCGGGTTGGCACTGAACGTGTCGGACCCTTCGCCGTAGTCGAGACTGCCGAACAAGTCCGCGCGCCCAACCGCCGCCGAAACCGCGGCACCATTGGCCAGTCCCTTGCCCAAGACGACAATGTCCGGCTCAACTCCATACGTTTCGTACGCGAACATCGATCCGGTGCGGCCGAAGTTTGCCTGCACCTCGTCGAGGATGAATACGATGTCGTGCTCTCGGCAAAACGCTTCGAGCAGTTGCAGGTACTCGGCCGGTGGGTGAAACGAGCCGGCCCCGCCCAGATATGGCTCGGTGATCAGAGTGGCCACGCGACCGCCGCTGTCACGCCAGGCAGTTTCGAGTTCCCGGCGATACGGCGCCGCGTCGAACACCGGCGAGCCGGCACGCTGCGACACGTCCAGGCACTCGGTCTTCGGGAACGAAATGAACTTCACGCGCGAGTCGCGTTCGGGCGAGTATTCGTTCCCCGTGCAGGCGCCGGCCAGGCCCTTCTTGCCGTGAAACCCATCGCGCGTGGCCAGGATGATGTTCCGGCCGGCCTGGGCGTGCTCCTGAAAGTGCAGCGCGGCCAAGAGAGCTTTCTGAATCGCCTCCGAGCCGCTTGCCGCCCACAGCACCTGCTCCATGCGACTGCCGCCGCGACTCGATCGCATCAGCTCCACAAGTCGGCGACTGGCATCGGCCTCGATCGGCGTGATCGCGTTGTACGCGGTCAGCGGCACGGCCTCGACGTACGCCGGCCCGTCTGAACCTAAAAGCCCGGTCCAGCCGAGATAATCCGCGAATCGATTGAGCCATGGACGCGGATTATGGCCGAGATTGGCCACGAGCACCCCGGAGGAATAGTCGTACAGCCGCCGGCCCTCGGGCGTCCAATGAAAGATCCCCGCACTCTTCGCCAGCACCGCCTGGGTCGGCGTAAAAGTCCGCAGCGCCTTCGGCTCGTACTCGGCGATCGTGCGCCGGATCGAATTTGATTCGTCTTCACCCGGAAACGTGCTCGGCATGTCGGCCATGGGTTCTCCTTTGGACACGGTTCAAAAAGGAGGGGTCGGGTATCGTTGCCGGAACGGCCCGAAGGGTGCTTCGCACAACGATACCCGACCCCTTTTTGAACCGTGCCTGATCTTTGGGACCTCTCACTGTCGCCGCTTGGCTCGCTTCTTGTCAAGCACAAGGTGTTCGATCGTGACGCCATGCCCGGCCGCTCGCCAGCCATCCGCCAGATGTTCCACGACCAGCCGGCGGTGGCATCTGTCGGCCGTAGGCTCAGAACACAGGAGTGCAGTGGGTTCGACGAATCGCTCTGGCGGCAGCAGCTCCAGAAGCCGGCGATCCCGCAACAGTTCACGAAAAGCGACCTCGTACGCCAGCCAATCTTTCGTTGCGATGTACGCTCGGCGGATTTCGCGCGTCGGCGCCAGCAGCGGCTCAACCTCGTAGCCAGCACCACCGGCAAGCAACGGCACGAAGTACCGCAGGTCCGCTTCCTTGGCAAATCCCGCCAGTTGCCCGCCACGGTTTTCACGGACGTCGAGCAGCGTGCGAACTCCCGCCTGCACGAGCATCGAGAAAAACTCCTCGGCCGTCTTTTGAGTAAAGCCGATGGTCAGAAGTCGAATGTCCATGCAATCAATCCAGTAGGCGAAATGGGTCAGGAGTCTGCGAGCCCTCAACGGTACTGTCCTCGACCCTAATGCTACTCGGCATCGTCGGAGCTGTCCGTTCGGAGTCGAAACGCTTTGCGTTGGGCTTGGCGACGATAAGCCTCGTCGAGCAATTGGTATCGTTCTTCGGTGGAAATAGAGGCGGCAAAAAGCCCGTCGAGGATTCCGGCCCCGACTTTGGTTTCTGCCATGAGGCGGCGCTCAAACTCTGCCGCAGAGTCAATTTGCCCGTCACCGCGCAGGTGCGACGTTGACGCGCCACGTTCCGCAAGGGCCGGCGCTATCATCAACCCGCGATGACAGTCCAATGGGTCCTCCTCGGAACAGAGCATCGCAATTGTATGTTGCTCTAAACCACTAGTCAGCCGATCCAGGCCCTGCCGAAATTCCTGAGTCGCACGAACCCGCCAGTAATCCACGCGGCCCTCGGAATCATACATGCTGGGACGATCCGGCCGGCCGCCGAGCAGGTCGCCCAAGAACACGTAGGCAATCCCATGCTCACAGAGTTTTCGCTCAAGTTCGACACCGTTGTATTGAGGTAGTCGCTGGCTTGATGGATGCGAGCGCACGTCTGCCACGGCAGTAACGCCGGCGCCGGCCAGTAATTGCAGGAAATCATCTATCTCGTGGTTCGAGTGCCCAACACTCAACAGCCGTCCGACATTCACTCGCGGACCTGCGCAGACCGAATCACACTTTATTTCTCTCTCTACCACTTGCATCTATCAAAAGATCCGTCAGACAATATTCACACCAAGAATCACATAAGGGGTTAACCTTGGATATGATCTTGCTCGACTGGACGCGGATGGGCAAGACCTACTGCCTTGCCGGCGTAGTGGCGGAGGCGGGCGGCTATCGCGTCGTGCGACCATTGCTCAAGCGAGATCAAAATGCACCCGTGCGAAACGTCGGCTGGTTCCCGCGGTTGATGGAGGGGCGAACTCGATGGGAGGTCTTCGAACTGATCGATCCTGAGCCGGCCGTGATACAGCGTCCTCACACTGAAGACCTATGGGTACGAGCGATGCGGTCGCCTCGCAGGTCGGCAACATCTGACGAGCGACGAGCGATCCTGCAAGCGACAATCCCTACTGTTAACGAACTTATTTTTGGCGTGCCGTTTATCACGACGCGTACCGGTGCTTACCTTCGGCCTGGCGTGGGCAGCCGCAGTCTGGCTACCTTAGTCGTTCCATCGAACCGCTTATTCTTCGATGCATCGGTTCGCCAGGGGGCCGCGGAGCCGGATGTACGCGTGACGTTAACTGTGCCAGGGATCGGCGAACGAGCACTGCCTGTGAAAGACCATCACCTACTGCTCCGCGCCGAACGAACAGCCGTCGAGGCGAAAGAACGAGCGAGGATTTTGCAAGCCGAGGTCCGGTCGATGGGTGATCGTGTCGCGGTGCGACTGGGACTTTCACGAGCGTATCAGGGCAACGAAAGTCGCGGGGCGGCCGTTTGCTGGCTCATGGCAGATGGGTTTCATTCCGTGGCCGACCCGCAGCCGTGAGTGTCTGAACCGCGATGCGTATTCTCTGACAGTGAATTTGCGAATGGCCGATCCACAATTGGTGCTTCAAACACGGTTTGGTTTCGATAAGTTCCGACCCGGCCAGCGGGAAGTGATCGATCAATTACTTTCCGGTCGGTCGGCTGCGGCAGTATTTCCCACCGGAAGCGGCAAGTCGCTGTGTTACCAGTTGCCCGCGCTCATCCTGCCGGGACTCACGCTCGTCGTTTCGCCGCTGATCGCGCTAATGAAGGACCAAATCGACCAACTGAAAGTTCGCGGAATTGCGGCCGATCGATTGGATTCGACTTTGACGCCAGACCAAATGCGCGAGGTCACCGGTTCCGTCCGCTCCGGTGCATTGCGACTGCTTTACGTGGCCCCTGAGCGGTTCAACAACGAGCGGTTTCGGGAGATGATTCGCTCGACCCGAATTTCACTGTTTGCCGTGGACGAAGCCCATTGTATTTCGGAATGGGGTCATAATTTTCGACCCGATTACTTGAAGTTGGCACGTTTCGCCAAGCTCTGCCGCGCGGAGCGCACGTTGGCGCTGACGGCCACGGCAACGCCGCAAGTGCTCGCCGATATCTGCCGCGGTTTCTCCATCACCCCCGATGGTGCGATCCGCACCGGATTCTATCGCCCGAACCTGACGGTGCTCACCACACCGATCGCCGCAGCCGATCGAGTCGCCGCAGTCATCGAACGGCTGCGCAGCCGGCCGGAAGGATCGACCGTTGTCTACGTGACGCTGCAACGCACGGCCGAAGAGGTCGCGGCCGATCTGTCTGCCGCCGGATTTCCCGCACGAGCCTACCATGCCGGAATGGACAACTCCGATCGAGTCGCCATTCAGGAATGGTTCTTCGATGCCGAGACTGCCATCGTTGTGGCCACGATCGCTTTCGGCATGGGCATCGACAAGGCTAACATCCGCTACGTCTATCACTTCAATATTCCGAAGAGCCTGGAGAATTTCTCTCAGGAGATTGGCCGCGGCGGTCGCGACGGGCTGCCGGCCACCTGCGAATTGTTCGTCTGCCCCGATGATTTGAACTCACTGGAGAACTTCGTCTACGGTGACACGCCGAGTCTGGAATCAATTCGCTCATGGGTTGCCGAACTCTTCTCACTCGGCAACGAATTCGATGTGAGCCTCCACGACTTATCGGCCCGACACGATATTCGACAGCTTGTCGTTCGCACGCTGCTTGCGTATCTCGAGCTGGATGGCTATCTGGAAGAGGGTACACCTTTCTTTTCGCGATACCAGTTTCGTCCGCTGGCGTCATCGGCCGAGATTCTGGCCAAGTTCGATGACGAGCGGCGCGAGTTTCTTACGAAGGTTTTTCTTCAGGCCAGACAAGCCAAGACGTGGTTTCATATCGACCTGGACTGTGTCGCCGAGGCCGTCACCGCGCCGCGAGACCGAATTGTACGAGCGCTGGATTACCTCGGCGAATTGCAGTTACTGGAGGTCAAGGCCGATGGCCTGCGCAATCGCTTCCGGTGTTTGGGCGCGCCCGAGAACATCGACGCATTGGCCAAGTCTCTACACGACCGAACGCAGCAGCGCGAACAAAAGGAAATCGCACGGCTGCATCAAGTCCTGTCTCTCGCCGCACACGACGGCTGCCAGGTCTCGCACCTTGGCACTCACTTCGGTGACCCGCTTCCGAAGCATTGCGGCCACTGCTCGTGGTGTCTGAATAATCACACTCCCGCCCAACTCCTGCTGCGGCCACCCGCTGAAATTGACGAGGCCCTCTGGCAACAAGCCCTCGCGTTGCGTCGAGAATACTCCGACCCTTTGGTCGTCCCCCGCGACTTTACTCGGTTTCTCTGCGGCGTTTCATCACCGAAACTCTCCCGGCTCCGACTCACGTCACACGTGCTCTTCGGCGCACTCAGCCGTGTCCCTTTCATCGATCTGCTTCGGCGGGCCGAATACCAATCCAATCGCTGTTGAATTCCAGTGAGAGAAGTCGTCAGACTCGCCGCCCATACAGAACCGTAGAATTTTCGGACCCGGGCTCGAACAAAACCAACTCACCGGATGCGGCATCGGCTCTCGCAATGCAGTTACTCTTTCCGGCGGCGTGGCAGTCCAGGATGGCCTCCATCGCTTGAACGGCCGCGACGGTCTGGCGGTCGGCGGTGAGATCGCTGAAGTCGAGACGACGCAGGGCGTCGAGTCGAGAAGAACGATCGGCCGCGGGGCCGCCGAATTCGACGAACGAGATTTCTTCGACGAAGCGGCGGATCGCTTCGATGCCGTAACCGCGCTGGGCACGGGCATTCCACGGTTCGAGGAACCGGCCGTTGTAGTGATTGTTGATGGTCGTTTTGAATTGGGTGGGCGTCTTGCCCTCGATCGTCAATTCCACGCCGCGTTTGCGTTGGTGCGCGTTCCAGATGCCGTTGTCGAAACGGAATTGGACCTCTTGCTCGACGTAGCCGGGGAAGTTGTCGGGCGTGACCCAGCTCGTGTGGATATCGAAGGCAGCCTCGCGGCCGTCGGCGTATTCATAGATGAGTCGCAGTTGCGTTGAGTCCCACGTCGGGCCGGATGCGGGGCCGATGATGCCGCGCTGGCCGGTACACATCACGGTTTTGAGCCATCCACCGAATGTGAAATCGATCAGCTTGATGTAATGCACGGCGACGTAGGTGCCGGGGTTGCGGCCCTTGATCCACTCGGCGAACTGCTGGCCGGAGATCTGCTTCGGCTCCAAGAGCGAGCAGTAGCCGTTGTTCACGTGCTTGAGTTCGCCGTCGGCGACGAGCGTGCGCAGCTTCTTGTGGTCCGGGTCGAAAAGTTTGTGGTACACGACTCGGGCAAGTACGCCCTTCTGCCTGGCCAGGTCGATCAGCGTGTCAAGTTCTTGGAGCCTGAGCACCGAAGGCTTTTCGATGAGCAGGTGTTTGCCCGCTTCGAGAACATTGCGGGCTGCGTCGAAGTGGCGATCGTCCGGCGTGGCGACGCAGGCAAAGTCGACGCCCGTGGAAAGCACCTCATCGACGCACGACGCACCGGAACAGACCGCAAAATCCGCGATTCGTCCGGCGGCGGACTTTTTGTACTCGCGGGCCCGGTCGCCGGTGCGCGAGGCCGTCGCCACCAGCGGCACATCAACGAATCCGAAGTCGCGACGATACAGACCCTCCGCGTGAAGTTGCTCGAACAGCGGCCGATACGTCTCATCGAAGATCATGCCCATGCCGATCATGCCGGCCCGCAGTCGGTGGGTTGTGAGGTTTGCATTTTGCATGGCCCCATCGTAGAAACTGGCGAACTCGTGTCAACGTCCCGGCTTGTTGCGGTACTTCATGGATATCGTAGTTGGCTCTCCGTGCCGACCCGATGAAAACCGGGATGCGGTCGGCTTGGAAAGCCAACCTACAATACTGATCGCCCCACCATCCTGCGGGCGAACGAACCTCCGGCCTATTCCGTACGGATGGTAATGACTGTAACGAAGATGTATCGCATCTCTAGTATCCCGCACGGTCTGCCGGTAGCCTGATAGGAGTTCAACCATCTGAGAACTTTCCGGGGAGCATGTTCGTCCAAGGTTCTGGCAATTGAGCGAGAGTGCCGATCGAGTCTACGCGGCCCACATCAAAAAATACTTGTGGCAGGAGGTTCGTCATGCGCCGTACCGTCCTTTCTTGTACCTTGAGTCTGTTTCTCTTCAACCTGGCAATAGCCCAGGACCCAACCCCGGCGGCAAGACCGGATCAGGAAAAAACCGCCCCGAAATCGGAAGCGAAGAAATCAAACGGGGCCCCGCCGCGCGAGGAGCACGTCATCTACGTGCCGTACACCAAGCTGCCAGAAGTTTTTGAAAAGGAAGGTGCGTCGGTGTTGCTGCCGTACGCCCAATTCCTGCAACTTTGGAGCGGGGTGCAGGGGCCGATCATTCCGCTGCCGATCAAGCCGCCGATCGCCGGACTCGTCAGCCGAGCCGACTACGCCGGCAAGGTCGAGGGCGAACTCGTGCGGCTGCGGGCGACGCTCTCGATCGAGGTGCTGGGCGACGAGTGGGTGCGGCTCCCGGTGCAATTTGGCGACGCGGCCGTCGGCGAGGCGGCGAGTGACGATGATGTGTTGCTGCGTGGGGTCGGCGACGGCAACTACGAACTACTGGCCCGCGGGCGAGGCAAGCACAAAATCACGTTCGAGCTGGTGGCCCGCGTGCTATCGTCGGCCGACGGCAAGAGCTTCACGATCAATTGCCCGCCGGTCGGCGTGAGCAATCTGGAATTGGAAATCGCCCAGCCAGACCTTTCCGTGCAAGTAAACCCGCGTCGCACGTCTCAGGTGTCGGTCCCGGACAAAAAGACCACGAAGGTCCAGGCGACGCTTGGCGCGACGGACAAGTTCTCGGTCGTCTGGCAGCCGAAGTCGGGCGCGTTAGCCGAAATGGCCGGGCTGGCCAGCGTGACCGACGCGATCGAGATCGACGTGGGCGACGGGGTAGTTCACTCGCACGCGACGTTCGATTTTCAAATCCTGCGCGGCTCCTTGGAATCGCTCGCCGTGACCTTGCCCGCCTCTGAGCGATTGCTCGACGTGCAAGTGCCCGGCCTTCGCGACTGGCAGGCCGAGCCGGCGGAAGAAGGTCGCCAGCGCTTGGTCGTGCGGCTTCACGCCCCGGCACGCGACAAGGTGCGGCTGGAGGTGCGGACCGAATCGCCGATCCCGGAAAAGTCGTTCCCGCTGGCCCAGTTCCAGGCCATTGGTGCCGCTCGCGAAAGCGGCATCGTCGCGGTTCGCAGTGACGAAGATATCGGGCTGGAGTTCGTGACCCACTCGGGCGTCTCGCGCATCGACGCCAACGAAGTGCCGGAACCCTTGCGCAAGCCGCGTAGCACGTTTTACAAATTCTTCAGTCCGAGCTTTAAGCTCGCCGTTGCCGCGTCGGCTCTCGAACCGCGTGTCACGGCCGAGTCGTTCATCACCATCACGATCGAAAAGGCTCGGCTCACTCTGCGTGGCGACTTCAAGTTCGATATTTCGCGAGCGGGCATTTTCACCGTCCCGTTGCGATTGCCCATCGGGTTCCACGTCGACGATGTGCAGTGCGATGCGTTGGACCACCACGAAATCACCTCGGACGAAAACGGCCAAGTACTTACCGCTTATCTGACCAAAAAAGTGCTGGGGCAACTGAAGCTGGCCGTGACGGCGAGTCAGGCTCGAGCGGCCGGCGCGCAGGCGGGCGAACTGGAATTGCCGTTGATCGAGCCCATGAATGTGCCGCGTGAGCAGGGACTGGTGGCGGTGATCGCGCCGGAATCGCTCGAAGTGAATTCCGATCCGACGAAGTTGGAGGCGGCCCGGCCGGCGACCCCGGCGGAACTCACCGCACGCGGGTTCCAGCCACAACCGCCCAAAGGATCGACCGTCGCCGCCGCGTTTGCCTTTTCGCGCCGGCCCGTCAAAATCGGCCTGGCAACGCGCGAGCGGCCGCGACGCGTGCTCGGCACCGTGGCCACCAGCGTCTCCGTCAAGGAAGACATCGTCTCGGTCACTACCCAGATCAACTACGACATCCAATATGCCGGCAGCGACACGTTTCGATTCGCCGTACCCGCGGCAGTGGCCGACAAATTGCAAATCACCGGCGACGGCATTAAAGAAAAACGGAAGGCCGACGAACCGGCGGAAGACGGCTCCGTCACCTGGACCGTCGTGCTGCACACCGAGGCACTTGGCAGCCGCAGCCTGACCGTCACCTACGATGAAAAGATCTCGGTCCCCGAAAAGGGCGTCTCGCAGGCGATCCACCCCGTTCGACTGCTCGACGTCGACCGCGACACCGGCGAAATGGCAATCGTCAAAGACCGCTCGCTCGCCATTTCCGCGACGCAAGAGGGTCTCGAAGAGATCGACGCCCGCGAACTCACGCAGCCGATCGCCACCGAGCAGCCGTACTTGAGCTACCGATACTTCCGGCACCCGGCCAAGTTGACTCTCGAAGTCACCAAGCACGAACTCGAAGGCGTGGTCAAGACGGTGGTCTCGCGCGCGTATGTCGAGACGGTGGTGAGCAGCGAGGGACCCATCTCAGTTCGCGCGCGTTACCTGGTGAAGTCGAGCGAGCGTCAGCGGTTGGCCGTGACTCTGCCGGCCACTCGGCTGATGGGCGTCACCGTTGCCGGGCGAAGTGTGCTTCCCGAAAAGGCTCCGACGCCGCCCGGTGCGGCGGCCGACGATCGCTCCTATTTTATCAACGTTGCCCGGTCCACGGGCCCCGACGAGGCGTTCCCGATCGCGATTGTCTACGAAGCGCCGCCGCCACCGAACAACAAGCTCGGCATCACCGACGAACTCAGCCTGCGATTGCCGCAGTTCGATAAGGGTGTCAAGTTTCAGCAGCTCTACGTGCGGCTCTGGCTTCCCGAACAATATCGGTCCGTGAGCGAACCGACCGGATTTACCACCGAAACAAAACTCATCGTTGAGCCACTTGCCTTCAAAGAAGTTCTCTATGCATCGCAAGAGCCCGACACCTGGTTCCCTGGTGACTCGACCACGTTCGATTTCCGCACTGCCGGCCATGCGTATCTCTACAGCACGCTCAATGCCCCGCCCGAGTTGGCGGTTCGATACTGGAAGATTGCCCCCATGACGCTCGTCGGGAGTCTCGTTGTGTTGGGCATCGGGTTCGTGCTCGTTTTCTTCAAGCTTGAGGCCAAGGTGCTGCTCGCGCTGGTCGCCGGGCTGAGTGCCCTGCTGGCTGGGCTGTTCTGGCCCGAGACGGTCAAGAGTTGGCTGGCGGCGACGCACTTGGGAATCGCGGGTGTGCTCGCCTTGTGGCTGGTGGTGTTCGTGCTCCGCATGCGTCGATCGATTCCGCTTCGCATGGCCGCGGCCGGTGCGGGGACGGTGCTGCTGAGCGCCATCGGCAGTCAAGCTGCAACCGCAGAATCGCAACCACCGCAAGAATCCGCTACGCAGCAGTCCGATCAGACACCGCCGTCGCAGCCGCCTGCCGACACTGGTACCTCCGACCCGAAAGGAGGCAGTCATGAGTAAGATCCTGACGTTCTCAGCCGCGAATTTCTCAGCCACGAACCACTCAGCCGCGAAGTTGTCAGCCGCGAAGCACTCAGCCACGAAGTTGTCAGCCGCGCTGCTGTTCGTGTTCCTTTGGCTCATCTTGCTCCCCGGCGACGCCGTTGCTCAAACCGACAAAGGCCCGCCGCGCGTGCGAAACGTTTACATCCCACAGGACAATCTCGAAACGCTGTTCGGCGAAGGCAACAAGGGCACGCTGATGACGCGGCAGGAGTTTCAGGAACTATGGGAGAAGGCCCACGGCCGCGAACTGCCCATGACGCCGCCAGTCGATGGCTTGATCACTCGGGCGCGATATGAGGCCGCTCTGGCTGAAAATGAACTTCACGTTACGGCCCGCTTGCAACTTCACAAACTGGAAGCCGGCTGGCAGAGCTTTGACCTTGAACTGGGCGGAATGGCCGTCGAGTCGGCCAAGATCGACGGGCAACCGGCACGAGTCGGGCGCAATGCAAACGGCGGGCTCGTGTGGTCCCTGCGCGACAAGGGCAAACATGAACTGGTTTTGGATTTGTCCGCATCGCTGGTGCGGACCGGCGGCGACTTGACCGCCTGGCTTCAATTAGTGCGCGGAATCGCCTCGGAGTTCGTGCTGCGGTTGCCCGAGGGAAAACAGGTGCGGGTGAACGGCGTCGAGATCAAGTCGGCCGCCGCGGATCGGGGCGAACAGACATTCCGCATTCCAGTCGACAAGACCGGCCAGATTCCGCTCGCGATCCTCGACCAGGCCGACGCGAGCAACCGGCAGGCATTGGTGTTCGTGCGAAGCGATTGGAAGGCGGTGGTTGAGCCGGCCGGGCTGCGCTGGCAAGTCGATGTGAACCTCGACGTGGCGGCTCAGGCGGCCGGGCAGTTTCGATTTCTCCTGCCGTCCGCGGTTGAAGTGGCTGGGGTCGAGTCGCCGGAACTTGCCGGATGGAAGTTGGCCGATGTCCAAGGCGGCAGCTCCGAATTAACCGTCGATTTCCGCCAGCCGTTCCAGGGTCAGCGAACTGTTCGCGTGCAGGGTTTGGCCCCGATCCAGCTTGGCAAGAGCTGGCAAATGCCGACGCTGGTAGTGTCGGGCGCGGTTGCCCACGTGGGAGACATCACGTTCGAGCCGGCGGCCACGCTGCGACTCGATTTCACGGAAGCGTCCGGCCTGCGGCGACTCCCCGCACTGCCGACCGCACCGGTGGCCACGAAAACGCCGGCCGGCCCGGTTTCACCGCCGAGCACCACGGGCCCGCGTATCCGATTCACGTACTGGCAAGAGCAGTTCAAGCTCGGTCTGGTCGCGCACGCTCGGGGTCGCGAACTGGCCGCCGCCGTCGCATCGCTCGTCGAACTCGACCGAACGGGGGCGACACTCCGCACCAGCATCACGATCGAGCCGCGTTACGCTCCACTCTTCGACGTCACCGTGGAACTCCCGCGCGATTGGACCGTAACGGCAGTGGAGGCCGCCGCCAAACCGGTCGCATGGGACCACGCGGCCAGCCCGGCAACGGATCAGCCGAACGGAACCGACCGGCAAACTCAGTCCGTACACTTTGACCTTTCGCAACCGCTCGCACCCGGCAAAACGATCACCGTCACGCTCAGCGCCGAACTGCACCCGGCAAACTGGCTCGAACCGGAGGGGACTTATTTCACCGTCGGCCTGCCTGAAGTTCGCGTGACGGGCACGAACGAAGTCGAGGGCACGCTGCTCGTCGAGTCGCCGCGCGAAATCGAGTTGCGGTCGAGCGACCTGTCGCAAGATTTGGAGCCTATTCCGCCGCCCAGAGTGCAGACCACAACCGATATCGCCACCGCGTTGGCCTTCCGCTATCAGGACGACGCGAAGGTCACGGGTCGAATCGAGGCACGACTGAAACCCGCCTCGCTTTCTGTCGAGACGCTGGCCTACGCGAACCTGGGCCGTGAATCACTCACCGTCTACTACCAGGCCGATCTCGTGCTCAGCGGCGGCCAGGCTCGGACTTTCGACTTCACGCTCCCGGCCTCTGTCGGCGAAAAGATTCAAGTGACTCCGCTCAACCAAGCGGTTCGCGTGATCGAGCAACAGCACTCGGCAGTTCCCGACAACGAACAGGTTGGCGACGAAAAGCTCTTCCTTTGGCACATCGTGCTCGATCGGCCGGTGATGGGCCAGTTGTTGCTGGCGGTTTCTTTCGAGCTTCCGCTGAGATCGAAGGCAAGTGAGGAGAAGAGGAGTGGAGGAGTGGAGGAGAAAGAATCCGATGACGGGAAGTCTCCCGCACTCACCACTCTCCACTCACCACTCACCACTCACCTCCCCGTGCTTGCCTTCCGCAACGTCTCGCGTCAGACCGGCTACGTCGCCGTCGAGGCGGCTCACGATCAAGAGGTTGAGCAGCGAGTTGAGAATCTGCGCGAGGTGGACCCGGCCGATTTGCCGATGCCGCTCGCGTACCAGCCGGGCCGAATCGTGGCGGCGTATCAGTTTCAGCGGTTGCCGTTCCAACTCAATCTCTCCGGCCAGCGACGCGACGCTCAGGAAGTGCTCGCGGCCGTGTGCGATTCCGCGACGATCACCAGCATGGTGAGCCGTGAAGGCACGATCCGACACCGGGCCAACTACGCCCTGCGTTCGCTCGGTGTGCAACATCTGGCGATTCAACTTCCGGCCGGTGCCAATCTCTGGTCCGTGACGCTCGACGGCCAGCCGATCGAAGTGCGTCGCACCTCTGGCAAACTCATCGTCCCGCTCCCCGCCGGCGGCAACGGCCCCAAGAGCGACGCGGGCCAGCACAGCGTCGAATTGACTTACGAGACTGCAAATTCTTTTGCGTCTAGCACATCCCCTCTCCCCCCCGGGGAGAGGGGTAGGGGTGAGGGGATTCCTGAAACCACAGGCCTGAGCCGCCTCCTTCCCCAAACCGTTCGCCAAATCGCACCCATCGTCAATATGACCACACTCAAACTGAACTGGACCGTCCATTTGCCGAGCGGCATGGTGTTGGTCGCCAGCGACGGTGATCTGAGACCAGAAACGGAACTGACTCGTCCAAGCCTGGTCGCTCGCGTGCGCGATGCGATTGCCGAGAACAGCATCGCGGATCTCGACTGGAAACTCTCATTATTCGCCGGATCGTTTGTTTTCGCCGGTGTTGTATGGCTGCTCGCTCAATCGCAAAACCTCTTGGTCCGAGCTGGTATCGTCGGGATCGTAGGCCTTGTCTTGGCAATGTTGGTTTTGCCACGCATCCAGTCGGCTCGCCACGCGGCGATGCTGACGGAACCCAAAAACAACTTGAAACAAATTGGACTAGCTTTCGGCAATTATGCGTCGGAAGTCAATGTACCGTATGCAGCTCCGGCCGCCAGTGCCCCACAGGACAGTGCTGCTTTTGCCCAATCTTTTAGCCGGACGGAGAGAAATAGACAGACTCCAGCGCCAGGAATGGACGCGGTTGCGCGTTTGAGCGAAGTTGCAAAACTCGCTGATGTGAACGGCGACAAAGATTTGGCCGGAATGGCCGAGACGGCGATGGGTGGCATACGTGGCGCGATTGCCAAAAAATCAATGCCTGCCCCGCCCCCGACTGCCAACATGCCCGTCCCCAAGGCTGCCGAGCCGGAGTTAGCTGCGCGGCCGATGGCAGAAGTGGCTGAGGTGCAGGACGGCGCTGTCAGGTTCAACAGGGCCGACCCTGCCAAGACTCAACCTGCCGCGGGACCCGCAGGGGCGCAAACCCTGGCAGCCGGCCGGACGATGCAAGCCGCTCGCGCCCGGCTGTCGCTGACGATGGATCTCGACACGCGCGGGTGGTCCGGCGTGGCTTTCTCGCGGCATGGCAGTGAAGAAGAGAACGGAGTTCGCAAAAGTGATGAGCTGGTGCTGCGACTGCAAGACGACACGTTCGCCCGAACGCTCGAATGGTTGGTGAGTGCGGCGACGATTCTGGTCGCGTGGCTGCGGCGGCGTCGGTCCGTTGCTTCTCGCGCCGGTTGGGCCGCCGTTTGGCTGATATTGCCCATCGGCCTCTCCGGGCTGACGCCACTCGCCTGGACGCTCGTGCTCGACGGCCTCTTTCTTGGCGGCTTGTGTTCGATTGCAATTTGGCTCGTCTATGCACTGGCGAAACGTCTCGCGCAGGAATCTCGCCGTTGGGCACCGGCCGCAACTACGGCCATGCTCTTGCTGACGCTCGGTTCCATCATGACTTCTGGTGCAGCCGGCTCGCTGTCCCCCCAGGCCGCTCAGAAACAAGCCGATCAGCCAAAGGCCAAAATCACCCAAGCTCAGCCCAAGAACACACCGGCAAAGAGAAATTCTCAGAATCCCGAATCGCCCGCCCCAGCCGCTCAGTCCGTGACCCTCGGTCCGAAACCCTTCACGATCTACGTTCCGTACGACCCGAAAAACGAGAACCCGCGCGACAGCCGCTGGGTGTACTTGCCGTACGACGAGTTTCAGCGGCTCTGGAAGCTTGCCAATCCCGACAACGTCATCGAACCGACGCCCGGCACGCCCGCGGCCATTGCGGACGTTCAATACGAAGGTCGCCTCGATGGCGAATTGGCCCGGTTCGCCGGGCGGCTGGTGTTGTACACATTTCAAGACAAATGGGTTCGCGTGCCGCTCCCGCTCGGTGCCGTGGCCCTCGAACGGGTCGAGTTGGACGGCCAGCCGGCGACGTTGGAGGAGAAGGCGGAGGGCGGAACGCGGAACGCGGAGCGACCGAAACCGGAGCCGGGCGGCCTGGCGATCTATGTCGAGAAGGCGGGCATGCACGTGTTGGATATCCGGTTCAGTGTTCCGGTGACTCGGCTGGGAGCCACAGGTCGCGTGACGGTGCCGCTGCGGCCTGCCGCGGCAGCGGGCTTGCTGCGACTCGAACTGCCCGAGCCGGGTCTCGACCTGCAAATCGAAGGAGCGCCCGGCGGCTGGCGCCGCGAGCCCGGAAAACCGGAGACGGACGCAAAAGGGACGAAAACCGAAGACCAAAAAACGGAAAACAACAACGCGGGGGGAAGCGGCAACGGAACGCAAAACGTTGAGGCAATCAAAAATCAAAAACCAAAAATCAAAAATGAGCACCTCGCCCTGCCGATCGGCGGCGCGGGTGACCTCACGATTCGTTGGCAGCCGCGGCGTCAGGACGCTCCCGCCAATCAGCTCGTCAGCGTGGACCAGGCAGTGCTCGTGGACGTTCAAGATTCAGGCATCCACTTGCGCAGCACGTTTCACTACCGCGTCGCTCAAGGCGCGGTGCGGAGTCTGGAGCTGCGCGTGCCGGCGGGGATCGCGGTCCGTGCGGTCAGCGGAAATGACGTGGCCGATTGGTCGGTGGAGGAGGAAGACGGGGAGAAGGGGAGAGGGGGAGACGCGGAAAAGGGGCTTCGCAGATTGGTGGTGTCGCTGAAGGCAGAGACGAGAACGGGAACGGATTTGAATATTGACGCATTCATGTTGGGTCAGGCGCCGCTGGGTTCGGTTTTGGTCCGGACGCTTGAGCCGATTGGTGTCACGCGCGAGACGGGACGGCTAGTGCTCGGGTGCAGCGGGTTGTTTCACGTGCGGATCGGCGGCACGAAGAATCTGAATCAGGTGGAGCGAGAAGGGATAAAGGTTCCGGCAAGCACCGAGGCCCTGTGCGAAATGCTCTCGGCCTATCGTTACACGGCCCGGCCCTGGTCGCTCGATATCGCGATCGACCGGACGCAACCGAAACTGACCGTCGCCGGCCGCACGGCATTGGCAGTGACCAAGGATCGCGTGGCAATGCACAGCGTGCTCGAACCTGAGATCGGCGACTCACCGCTCGGCTCGTTTCGGTTTCGGCTGCCGGAGGGGCTTCGGATCAGCCGCGTCAGCGTGCCGCCCGGCGCGGATTGGTTTGTAGATCGCAGCGATCGTGGACACACGCTCGAGATCGATCTGGAACAACCAACGGTGGGCAAAATTGCAGTCGAACTGTTCGCGACAATTGCCCGCGACCCGCGCGATTCAGTGTTCCGTGCCCCGATTGTTTCACTTGCCGATGCCGCGACGCAAACCGGCCAGCTCGCCGTCTACCTGGACGACGATCTCGAAGCCCTCCTGGCCGAAGCCGCCGGGGCACGATCGATCGATCCGTCGGAACTGACCGCCTCGCTTCGCCAGGTTGGGCGGGCCACTCCACGATACGCGTTCCAGTACAACTCGTTGCCGGACGGCCTGAGCTTTCGACTGAGCCCGGCCGCATCGCAGATGTCTGCCGACGTGGCCACGACGGTCAGTGTGCGCGAAGGGTCGATCGCCTACTTGAGCGAACTGGATATTGACGTACGACGCGCGGCTCGATCGGAGCTTCAATTCAGCACTCCCGATTGGCTCGGGGCCGATATCGACGTGCAGGCCGGTGGCATTCGTCAGGTACGGTCCGAATTCGGGCCTGCCGGCCGGCGCACCTGGACTGTGACGCTGCAACAACCGATTCGCGGCAAGTATCAAGTTCACCTCGTGCAAGTTTTGCCTCTGCCCGACGACGGCAAGATCGCGGCGGCGGTGATCGAACCGCTCGACGCCGAGTCAATCCGCAGCTTCGTGATCCTGGAGAACCGCGCAACCGCGGAACTGACCGAGACTTCAACTACCGGCGCGACTTCCATTCAGCTCAGCGATGTGCCGGTTCCGATCACCGATGAACTGCGGCGGCGAGCGATCTCGGCGCACCGCGTCGCCGATTCCGCAACCGCACTCACATGGCAGCGGCACGAGCGCGAGCAGGAAAAGGCGATCCCCGCGAGCGTGAACCTTGCCGACTTGATCACGGTCGTTGACCGCGACGGCTCGTACCGCACGCAGGCCGCTTACGTGGTCACCAACCGCACGCAGCAATTTCTCGAAGTCGGATTGCCGTCGAACACGCAGCTTTGGGCCGTTTATGTCGCCGGTCAGCCGGTCCGTCCGGCCACGATGCGGCGTGCCGGGCGCGATGTGACACTCGTGCCGCTTCAGAAGATTTCGGTCGGCGACATCTCGGCCCAGGTGGTGTTGGTTTACTCCGGCCGGCTCGGATCGAAGCTCAGCCGGTGGACGAAGGTCGCACCCGCGGCCCCCGAGATCCTCGGCACCGTGCCGGTCGCACGCACCCTCTGGACCGTCTACACGCCGGACGATTACTCCAGCGACCTCATCGAAAAAGACAGCAACATGAACAAGGTCGGGTCGGGCGATCTCGTGATCGCTCGCGACCTGGCCGTGCTGGAAGAGATGAACGAGTTGCTGAAGGTGGCCAAATTCTCCGCGAGCCAGAGCGCGAGCCGCGAGGCGTGCGGCAATCTGACAATTATCGGCGACGCACTTTCGGCATTTCAGCGATCGCCCGCCATGCAATCCTTGTCGACCGGCAATTTCGACAACCGGCAAAGTTGGCGCAGCCCTGCTAACAACACGTCGATCGCTCGTCAGCTTGAGTTGTTCTGCTGCCCGACAGACATTGGCCAGGTCAAGGGGAGCCAAAACTGGTTCTTCGTGCAACAACGAGCGCAGGAACTGAAGAACGAGATCGACAAGATTACCCTTCCAGCCGCCGCGGCTCACGAAGCCGATCGCGCCGCGGCCCAGGTGCAAGTGGAACAATACTTCAAAAAGTCCCCAGCAACCACCGAAAAGGATTTCGTTAACCGGCTGCCGTTCCTGGAAGAATCTGGCATAGTTGCAGACACATCGATAAGGGAAACAAAAAGCAAAAGGGATAGCGGCAACAAGACGGATGAAAAGGAAGAGCGCCGCCGTAAGTTGAGTTCGCAGAATGTCGCCCAGGTTGACCAACTAAAAGAGAAACAGGCACAAACGCGGGCAGTCCAGTCTGAGGCAGAGCAATCCCCAGCCGCATTTGCACCGCAATTGAAGTTGGGAACTACCGCCGGAGTCTCACGGGTGAAGGATGTTCAAGATGGGAAAAACTTATCAATAGCGATGACAGAAGCCAGAGACAGCGAAATGTATTTCATGGGCAGAACAGAGTTCGGTCCAGGGTTGGCCACGGCGCGTGCAGGCATTCAATCGATCGATATCTCGATCCCGCTGATCGGCCAGCCGCAGCACTTTATCAAGTTGCTGGGTGATCCGAAGCTGACGCTTACCGCCCGGCACCAGGATGTCACGCGCTGGTCCGCCAGCGGTGCCTGGGCCGGCTTGTGCATCGGTTTGATCGTCGCACTCGTGCTCACCCTCACGCGGCCACAGGCAACGGATTGGCTACGCCGTGGCTGGCCGTGGGTCGCCTCGTTGCTCGGCACGGCTTGGTGGTTCCTGCTCCCGCTCGGCTACCTCGGGCTCGCCCTGCTCCTCGTCGGCCTCGCCATACTCGCCTGGCGCACGCGAATCACCAGCAGACGGACCCAACCGACGACGTAGCCGCGTCAGGCGACTCAAGTTTTCGCAGTCCACCAATGGCGAAGAAATCGCAGTGCGACCTTCGTTTTCGTAGACTCACCCTACGTGAAGAATTCGGCCTCTCGGCGTGGTTTTTCGACACGCGGCGATGAGTTCGCACAACGTCACACGGAATCGTTGTGGGTCGAATTGAACCGTTCGTGACGATTCTTTGTTCGGGTTATCGCGGCGATCACTTCTTTTCGGCGTGTCCGCGCTCGTCTCGGGCATGTACAGGAGTGAGGCATTCACTTTGCATGGCAACACACGTCGATCGCCCCGGCCTCTCCCCTCGTTACGCACGTGGTGATCTTACCCCTGTCGCAGCGATGCTTTGAGACCATGACCAACTGAATGGTGAACCATGCAAGTTGTACTTCTTGAGAGTGCCGATCTCGCGATTGAGCGCGAGAGCCGTCAGTTCCTTCAGCTCGAACGTGCCGTTCAGCCACGTTACCAGCTCGACCAGGATGCCGGACTCCCAGCGGTTAGTCCCGGTGGCAATCGGACCGTAGCCTACCAATTTTGCAAACGGCTGCTCGATGTTCTTGGTGCCTGCCTGCTCATCATGTTCCTCTCGCCGATCTTGCTGGCCGCTTGGGCCGTCCTCTTTTGGGCGACACGTGGCCGGCCGATCTTTCGTCAAGTGCGCGTGGGCGAGTGTGGTGGCGAGTTCACGCTGTACAAGTTTCGCACGATGGTGCTCAACGCCGAGGGATTTCGGCACGAAGTGGAAAACGAACAGGACGGACCGGTTTTCAAAAATCGCAGGGACCCGCGCGTAACGCGGCTCGGCGCCTTCCTGCGCAAATTCAGCATCGACGAATTGCCTCAGCTCTTCAACGTGCTGCGTGGCGACATGTCGCTTGTCGGGCCACGTCCGCCCATCCCGGCCGAGGTGCGACACTATGAACCCTGGCAACTCCGACGCCTCGGGGTCAGGCCCGGCCTCACCTGTCTCTGGCAAGTCAACGGCCGCTGCGAGATCGGTTTCAAGCAATGGGTTCGCATGGACCTCTGGTATGTCGATCACCAGTCCCTGACGCTCGATCTCATTCTGCTGCTCAAGACCCCTGGCTGCGTGCTCAGCGGCCGCGGAGCCTATTGATCTCCTGATGTAGGTTGGGTCTCCGACCCGACTCGAATCGCAGCCGGTTGCTCAAGTCGGAGACCCAACCTACAACCTCGCATCCTCCGTCAATTCACACGATACCGCCTCCCACTACCCCTCCTCTGTTCCTCAAACAAGCGAAGATTTGCTCCCTCTCCCCTGTACTCAGGGGAGAGGGCCGGGGTGAGGGGTTCTGTTCGAGAGCACGCTGCGGACCCCTCACCCTAACCCTCTCCCCTGAGTACAGGGGAGAGGGAACGCCAGCGTGCGCACGGGTCGCCTGTTTAGGATCCATTGCAGCGTCGATTGTCCCACTAATAATCACTACAATCTTGCGGAGAAAGTTGACGATCACAGTCGATCGCTTTGTCTTGAGTTCCACAATTACCAGGCGGACAGATTCTCCATGCGGGCAATTGCAACGCTTGCGAACGAGCAGGACGCACGACGGCTAAGCAACTACCTACTGACACTCGAAATCGCGTCGCAAGTGGACCCGATGTCCGATGGGTTCTGTATTTGGATTCGCGACGAAGACAAAGTCGAGCGCGCCAAGCAGGAGCTGGCCGCATTCTTGCAAAATCCGGCGGACCCCAAGTACCAGCTCGCCGAGCAAACAGCGGCCCTGCTGCGGCAGCATGCTGCAGTGGCCAACCGCCAATATCAAAAGAACCTCCGCGACATTCGAGCCCGCTGGCGACGCCCCACTCCGCAGAATTGCCCTCTGACGCTCGCACTCATTGCGATCAGCATTTTCGTGGGGGCGATGTCTCGATTGGGCAATGAGAAGGAACCGCTCCTCAATCATCTGTTTATGACTCGATTAATCTCCACGGAACACGGCGAAATGGCGGACACTTCGCTTCCTGAGATTCGCAAAGGCCAAGTTTGGCGGCTGATTACACCGATCTTCATACACCTCGGGCCGATGCACATCCTGTTCAATCTGTGGTGTCTCTATAACCTCGGCGGGGTGATTGAAATGCAGCGCGGGACCTGGCGACTTGCTTTGATGGTCTTGGTGACAGCCCTCGTCTCTAATTTGGTCCAATGCTTTTGGACCCATCCAATCTTTGGCGGGATGTCGGGAGTAATCTATGGGTTGTTCGGCTACGCCTGGATGAAAAGCCGCTACGACAGCTCGGCCGGCGTTTACGTTTCACCCGACACAGTCGTGCTGATGATCGGCTGGCTGTTTCTGTGCATGACCGGCTTCATCGGCCACATCGCCAACGCGGCCCACGTTGCCGGTCTGGTCTGCGGAATCGTGATCGGTTTCGCATCGGCCAAATGGAAGCGGCTTGGCCGGCGCTGACAATGACCGCCAAATCATTCGTCGCGTAGTTCGAAAAAGTCCAATCCATGACAACTCTCATCGTGTTATACTGTTGGCCCGCTTGAATTGGGACGACGCACCTGAGAGACGGTAACGATGACGGCGATTTTGGGCATTTCTGCGTTTTATCATGACTCCGCGGCTGCGCTAGTGGTCGATGGAGAAATCGTGGCGGCGGCTCAGGAAGAGCGCTTCACGCGGAAGAAGCACGATCATGAGTTTCCGGTTCATGCGATCGAGTATTGCCTGAGCGAGGCCGGGCTGCAGGCGGCGGAGTTGGATTATGTGGGGTTCTACGACAAGCCGTTTCTCAAGTTTGAGCGGTTGCTTGAAACGTACCTGGCATATGCTCCGCGCGGGTTCCGATCGTTTTTGCAAGCCATGCCGCTGTGGTTGAAGCAAAAGCTCTATCTGCCGCGCGAGATCAACAAGGGGCTGAACAACGCTTACAAGAAGCGGTACGTCTTCACCGAGCATCACGAGTCGCACGCGGCCAGTGCGTTTTTTCCGTCGCCGTTTGAAGAGGCGGCGATCCTGACGCTGGACGGGGTCGGTGAGTGGGCGACGGCGAGCTACGGAGTTGGCCGCGGCAATCAGATCACGCTGACGCACGAGCTGCGGTTTCCGCATTCGCTCGGGCTCCTGTATTCCGCGTTTACATACTACAGCGGATTCAAGGTGAACTCGGGCGAGTACAAGCTCATGGGCCTCGCCCCGTACGGCGAGCCGACCTATGCCGAGTTGATCAAAGAGAAACTGATCGACATCAAGGACGACGGTTCGTTTCGAATGGACATGTCGTATTTCAATTATTGCGCCGGCCTGACGATGACGAACGAGCGATTCCATCGGCTATTCGGCGGCCCGCCGCGGACGCCCGAGACTCGGATCGAGGACCAGCGGTACATGGACATCGCGGCGTCGATCCAGCTCGTGACCGAAGAGATCATGCTGAAAATCGCTCGACACATACACGCCGAAACCGGGATGAAGAAGCTCTGCCTGGCCGGTGGTGTGGCATTGAACTGTGTGGGCAACGGCCGGATTCTTCGCGAGGGACCGTTCGACGAACTTTGGGTGCAGCCGGCGGCCGGCGATGCAGGCGGGGCACTCGGCGTCGCGCTTTTCATCTGGCACCAATTGCTGGGCAAGCCGCGAACGGTCAACGCGCGCGACGGCCAGCACGGGTCACTGCTCGGACCCAAATTTGATGACCAATACGTGCGACAGTTCCTCGACCGCATTGGGGCGAAGTACCACACGTTTGACGACGATGATTCGTTGTGCGATTTCGTGGCCGACTTGATGGCTCGTGAAAAAGTAGTCGGCTGGATGCAGGGTCGCATGGAGTTCGGTCCGCGAGCCTTGGGCAGCCGCAGCATTCTGGGTGACGCTCGGTCGAGCCAGATGCAATCGGTGATGAACCTGAAGATCAAGTTTCGCGAATCGTTTCGGCCGTTTGCGCCGTCGGTGCTCGAGGAGCGTGTGGACGATTACTTCGAGATGCGGCCGCGCGAGCAGAGTCCCTACATGCTGCTGGTCGCTCCGGTGCGGGAATCGAAGCGCGAGCCGCTCAATGGCCAGGCGACGGGCTTGAAGGGGATCGACAAGTTGAAGCTGCGACGTTCGACGGTGCCGGCGATCACGCACGTCGATTATTCGGCCCGCGTGCAAACCGTCGATGCCGACCGCCACGGCCGATATTACAAACTCATGAAGAAGTTCGAGGAGAAAACTGGCTGTTCCGTGATCATCAACACAAGCTTCAACGTGCGCGGCGAACCGATCGTTTGCCGGCCGGAACACGCCTACCGTTGCTTTCAGGGAACCAATATGGACGTGCTAGTCCTCGAACGATGCGTCTTGCTCAAGGAGGAGCAAGCCGACATAAAACAGCCGGACAACGAGGCATACCTGGCAGAGTTTCAGTTAGACTAATCCTCAAACAAGCGAAGATTTGCTCCCTCTCCCCTGTACTCAGGGGAGAGGGCCGGGGTGAGGGGTTCTGTTCGAGTGCAGGCAGCGGACCCCCTCACTCTAGCCCTCTCCCCTGAGTACATGGGAGAGGGAACACCAGCGTGCTCACGGGTCGCTTGTTTAAGGACTACTCGCTTAGCAAGCCTTACCACTGAAAACTGACTCCCATGGCACTACTCGACATCAACTGGAAACCCAACGAAAAGGACAAATACCAGTTCGTCACGATTTGGCTACCGGCATTTTTTGTCGTAGTCGGTGGGATAGTGTATTGGAACACACGGTCGCTCCACTGGCCTGCGGCGATTTGGGGAGGTGGCTTTCTGCTGAGCCTTTCGGGTTACCTGATTCCCGCACTACGCAGACCGTTGTTCGTGGGTTGGATGGTGGCCGCATATCCAATCGGGTGGACGATCTCGCACCTGCTCTTGGCCGCAATTTACTATCTGGTATTCACCCCGATCGGCCTCTTGGTACGGTTGATCGTCGGCGATCCGATGCAACGCAAGTTCGACAGATCCGCCAAGACTTACTGGATCCCGCACAATCCCGGCGGCGACACGAAACGATACTTCAAACAGTTTTGACCAACGAGAACAACGCAATGACTACCGAACCTGATCGAACCGAACCAGAATCGGCGAGCACATTCGCAGACCAAGCCTCTGAGGCGCCGCCTGGCATCGTGCAGGAGTTCTGGGAATTCCTGCGCGACAACAAGAAGTGGTGGTTGACGCCGATCGTGCTCGTCCTTTTGCTCGTCGGCCTGCTCGTGATCATGAGCGGCTCGGCGGCGGCGCCGTTTATTTACACGCTGTTTTGATCTGGCCGGTTTGCGGAATGGAAGCTCTGCAAGCGTGCATTGCCGTCGTTCATGCCCGACTGTGCAGCCACGCGGGGCCATGGTATTCGCGGGCGTTGAGGATGATGCCTGCGACATCGAGCCGCATGAGCTTCAACGTGGCGATCGCCTTGGCAATGGTCGGTCGACGTGCCTGGCCACTTCGCGCGACAAGAACGGCTTGAGAAAGACCGCTCGCCCAAAACGCAAAATTCGGGTGCCGACGCAGACAGGGGATATCGAGCAGCACGTAGTCAAACTGCTCAGCCAGAATCTCGCACAGCTCCTGGCAGCGATCGTGAAGCTGAGCCACATGGCGGCCGACGCTGGGATAGCCGGCGGGGATAATTGTGAGATTCTCCAGACAAGTGGCCGCGAGCGATTCCTCAAACGTAGCCTGGCCCAACAAGACGTTGGAGACGCCCAGCTCCGCGTCCAATTCCGTGAGGAACGACAGGGCGGAGTTGAACAGATCGAAATCGACCAGGCAGAAGGTCGAGGCCGGGTCGGCCTGGGCGGCGCGATAGGCCAGTGTCGCGGCCAAGGTGGTTGCGCCTTCATGCGGTTCCCAGTGGGCCAGGGCGAACAATTGACCTTTGGCTTCGGTGTCGTGTAATTGGCGGCTGCGCAAGGCGGCCCAAATCTCATCCAGTGAGTTTTCCAAATCTTGGGCGATGGCGATGTCACGGGCGACGGCGGCGCATTCGTCCGGCACGATCGCTAGCGACGGCGGCTCGGAAACATCGCACTCCGCCTCGTCCATCCGCGAATTGACTTGTGCAAAGAGTCCCATGATCAACTCGCCTTCTGCAACGGAATTGGCACCTTGGGCACGGAAACAATCATCCAACTGTCGTCAATGCCCGCGAGATCCGCTTCGGAATACACCACCTGGCTGAATCGACGCGTCACAAGCGAAAACACGCTGCCGCAGAACAGGCCGAGCATCAAGCCCATCGTCACCGTGAGTGCCGGCTTGGGGCTGATCGGTTCGGCACTGGTGCGTGGTCCGTCCATCGTGGCGAACTGCGTCTCTTCGCCTGTGCTCAGAACCCCGTGAAACGCCTCGCTGCGCCGCTTCTCTGCATCCGCGACGGCGGCTCGGCATCGCGCGACTTCCTGTTTGAGCCCGTCGTATTGCAAGAACTTGTTGCTCAGCGTGGCCAGCTTGCCCAGAAACATGTCCTTGTCATTCTGGAGGAATTCCACCAATTCGGTCCTGGCCGCAATCTCGCGTTGCACGGCGTCGGCGACTTGATCGAGCTGGTTGTTGAAAGTCTTTTCGGCGAGCCGCAGCCGTTCTTGCGCCGCGGGGTACTCGGGATTCTGGGCCGTGGTTCGCGCGGCCACGTCGTCCATTTGAATGCGGGCGGAAACCAACTCGCGGGCGGAGACATCCAAAGCGGGATAGTCGCGGACAAAGCTGCCCGGCAACATGAGCTGCTTGACGCCTTCATCGCGAGCCTTTTGCATCTCTTCGAGCAGGGCCGTTTGCAGCGTGAGTTCCGATTCGGCCGGAAGCAATTGGTCGTTGATGGCGGTCAGCTCTCGGCGCAGCTCGGAATCGCTTGTCGTGGAGCCGCTCAACGAATTCAGTTCCGACATGCCGCCCTGCATTTCTTGCACGAACTTGTCGAACGAATCGGTGGCCGTACCCAGTTGCTCGCGGGCCCGTTCGGCCGCCGCTGAAGTTTCGTCGTACAGGTGCATCGCCTGCTCGGTGCTCAAGTGCTTGTAGCGGCCTCGGAACGATTCCAGTAAGCCCGTCAAAAGTTGCTGGGCCAATTTCGGGTCCCGCTGGCGAAGCCGCACGAAGAAAATCTGCGAAGAACCGAATTCGCTTCCGGCCGGCCCATCGAGCCGAATGGCGTCGACAAGCCGGCTCACACTCTGGTCCGGCCTGGGGCGACTCGAGTCGGCCTCATCTTTTTCAGAGTGATGCGAAGCGGTTGCGTCGGCCTTCTTGAGCGTGTCTTCGAGCACCTGCCGGGAGTAAATGACCTCCCGCAGATTCGACAGCAGCGTGCGGACGCGGGCCGCGCTGTCCGCCGCGTAATTGGTCGAACTGCGAATGGCACTGTTTTCGTCCTGGACCCACATCTGCACCGATGCCTCGTAGAGCTTGGGCTGCAAGAACGCAAACGCAGCGGCCGCGACCCCGCCGAAAAGCGTGAGCGACACGATCGTCCGCTGGTAGATAAACAGAGTGCTTATCCACTCGCGAACGCGGCTGGTTTGAACATTTCCAGTTTGCATCGCATCATTCCTGATCGAATCGGCAGATTACTTGGAATCGTGGTCGCTGGAGTTCTTTTCGTGCATTGCCGGGAACGGGAGCACGCCATAAATCCCTTCACAAAACACATGACGGATGTGGTCGTCCATGGTCTGTGCCTTGTTCCGCGGCACAACGAGAATGTCTCCGTCTGCAATCAACAAATCATCCGTCAGATCAATGGCGTGCGGACACGATTCGGGCTGCAGGGCAGCCTTGAGGTTCAGCGGCGCCGCCTGCGGGCTGCCTTCGCGGAACCGGATCAACACGACCTCGCCAAGTTCCGCGCCGCGTAGCCAACCGCCAGCCAGGGCGATTGCCTGGCTAGCATGCGTTGGGCGATTGAGCATGTAGCGGCCGGGGCTCTTCACTTGCCCCAACACAAAGACCTGATCCGGAGCACGCTCAGTCAGTTGCGGCCACACGCGCACGCCCGGTGCCGCGCGATCATAGAGCTTTTGCACCTCTTCTCGCACCGACGGCAACGTGCGACCGAATATATGGACAGTCCCGATCTCGGGCAGATCGATCGTGCCGTCGGGACTGACGCGGACCGTCAGGCTCTCCTTATTTGTGCCGCCGGCAATCGCCAGCCGCAAATCCTCGGATCGCTCCGAAACATCGCTCACCGTCATGACGATCTGCGGGAATTTGTAGTAGCGCTTCGCCAGCATATTCGCCTGGTGCGTCGCTTCCTCAACCGTGTACCCGGCGACTCTCACTGGACCGATCAGCGGCAAATCCACCGTGCCGTTCGGCAAGACCTGCATCGTTCGATCGCGGCGGTCCGCGGCACGGTCGTGCATGTACTCCACACTCAATTGATCGTTCACTCGCAGGCGATAGACCCCTTGAGTCGTTCGAGTATCCGGCGTGAGTGTGAATGTGATTTCATCTCCCACGCGCAGCGGATAGCTCTGCATGTGCGCGTAGGGGGGCGTGGCCGGCACCGGCGTGGGCATGGCGCTCTCTACTTCGTTCCACGGTTGAGCCACATCCTTGAAGTCCCGCCCCTTGGCGACAACCGCACCTTTGTGGCAGCCGAGCATCGGCGCAACAAGTAGCGTCGCCACGCAGAAAACCCACTTTGTTTTCCAGCTCTTCCGGCAGGACATCGACCGAAAACCTCCAATCCTCGTAGGCTAGGCACTTCTGAGAAACTTTTCCTGCCTTGCTCGTCTTGCCGCAACGAGCTACCGATAAGTGTAGTGATCTTGGTATCCAATCGGCAAAGTTTAGCGATTGAATTATTGAAACCGGAAATTCCGCTTGGATGGTCAGTGGCGAGGGAGGATGGGCAAATTCGGCAAAGCTCGATGAGTGTCCTGAGGCTTTGGCAGCAGCATGTTGGGGGAATATTGAACCGTCGATCGGTTACTTCAAATCGCGGAATTGTCGCACGAGGTTCCGTGCTCCTGAATCGATCAGGTCCACTTCGCTGGCGGTCTCGAAGAAACGCATTCCCTTGGCGACCCACGGCTGGGCCGCTTTCGCGTCGGGCACGTACATGCCGGCCACCTTGCCGTGTCGTTTGGCTGCGGCGATTGCCGTTTCCACCGCTGCCGCAACGTCGGGGTGTCGGAAATCGCCGGGTTGGCCGTAGCTGATGGAAAGGTCGTACATGCCGAGGAACAAAACGTCCACGTGTGGGTTCGACAGGATCGCGTCGAGATTATGAATGCCCGTACGCGTCTCGACGTGAGCGAGCACAACCGTCTCGCGATTCCCGGTCTCGATCAACTCGCGCCCGGACGTCTGCGAATTGTAATCGCAGTTGCCCATGCCCGGCGCGGCCGCACGAATTCCGATCGGCGGGAACTTCACGTAGCTCACGAGCCGGTCGATCTGCTCGCGCGATTCGGTCCAAGGCAGTTGGATTCCCACCACGCCGCATTCCAGCAACTTGGCCACGTGCGTGCGCGAGCATTCCGGCACCTTGGCCACGACCGGCAGCCCCTCGGCCCGGCACGAGAGCACAAAGTTGGCCATGTCGGCCTCGTTCATGAATCCGTGCTCGTATTCCAAATACACAAAGTCCGCCCCACTGTACTTCCACAGCTTGGCCAACCACGTGGAGTGGACGTTTTGCGTGGTCATACCGACGAGCATGCGGCCATCTTTCAACATCGACTTGAGGCTAGTCATTGCGCTGAGTCCTTGATTGTGACGAGTTATCCCGTAGCATGATGGCCCTGCGTTCGATTCGCAAGCGTGAAACCCGCGAGCCACCGCAATCACTTGTGAACCGCTCCACCGCCGAACCCATCGAACCGTCGAACGAGCTGACCGAGCGGCCGACGCGCGTGCGCTACGGCGTGTTGGCGTTTCTGTGTTCGCTCTGTTTCGTCTTGTACCTCGATCGCCTCTGCATGGGCGTGGCCAAGGTGCCGATGCAAGAGGAGTTGGGATTCACGAACACGCAGCTCGGCATGATCGACCTTGCGTTCATGATTTCTTATGCGGTGTTTGAGATGCCGGTCGGCAACTGGGGTGACCGATTCGGTTCGCGCGGGGTGCTGACGCGAATCGTGCTCTGCTGGTCGCTGTTCACGGCACTAACTGGCACAATGTCGAGCTTGTGGCCGCTGCTCGCCGTGCGATTTCTGTTCGGGGCCGGCGAAGCGGGTGCGTTTCCGAATGCCGCGCGCGTGCTGACGCGCTGGTTTCCCGGTCCGTCGCGCGTGCAGGCACAAAGCATGGTGACGGCGTTCGCCCAGCTCGGCGGTGCCGTGTCGCCCATCATGGCCGGGTACATCAGCACATGGTTCGGATGGCGCTGGTCGTTCGCGTTCTTCGGCGCGGTGGGTGTCGTGTGGGCGGTTGCGTTCTACATGTGGTTCCGCGACAACCCGGCCGAGCATCCCGGCGTGAATTCGGCCGAGCTGAAAATGCTCGCGGCCAGCGCTCCCGCGGCCAATCACGAGCAGCACCCGCCGCTGCCGTGGCGAGCCATTCTGACGAATGCCAACGTGTGGTTGCTCGGCATCGCGATGAATTGCGGCGCGGCGACGTTTTACATGTGCGTCTACTGGTTCCCGAAGTATTTGAAGGCTGCTCGCGGCGTCGAACTCGTGAATTCCGGGTGGCTGTCTAGCCTGATCAACGTCGGCGGCGCGATCGGCTGCATCGCCGGCGCCTTGATCAGCAACTGGTTGATTGATCGCATTCCCGATCGCGGAACCGTTCGCCGGCTGGTCGGCGGCGGCGGGTTCGCCGCGGCCGCGTTCTGCGTGTTCATGATCGTGCACAGCGATTCGCCGGTCGCCGCGAGCATTTTCTCCGGCCTGGCGATCATGTGCGGCCAGATTCAAATTACGTCGTGGTGGGCCGTCACCGCGGAGATTAGCGGCAAGCATCAAGGGGCCCTATTCGGCCTCATGAACTCGATGGGCGGCATCGGCGGCGGATTGTCGCCCTATTTCTTCGGCTGGTTCGGCGACTGGATGGGCCGCCGCGGCCACACGGGCCGCGACCAGTGGGACCCCGCGTTCTACGTCTACGTCGGCGTCTATCTCGTCGGCGTCGTCTGCTGGCGATTCATTGACGCTTCGCGCTCGATCGAGGATCGGGAAAACCGCCCGCAGGATGCTCCGCCCGATTCTACAACGGTCGCCTGAGCAGAAGTTGTGTGGTGCGATTACTGCAAATCCCGACCGCGCCGGTCAGTGTTGCGTCAACGGACATATCGACCGGGTTCGTATTGCCATCAAAACAGTTCGCAATCCGAGTTGGTGGTGTGATCAACTTTTCGCTGAGAGCTTCCACACTCCCCGCGTGCCGGTTATTCTCGGCATGAAAATCCGGCGTCAAAATGTCGTTCGCCCGTAAGCGTTCCCCGCCAAGTCGGTCAGATTCTCGGGCCTCACGATGGACCACTGAATCGCCTGGCTGGATCGGATCGGTTGAGCCAGCGTCAACGTGACGGTTCGATTGCCGTCGTAGGTTGCGGAACCCACAAGGATATAGGCATCGAAGCGACCATTGCGTTTGGTTGTCCACACGGAATAGTTCTCCGTCAGTGAAATCGGTCGTGAGGCGTCCAGCTTTTCGTTGAAGTCCAAGTAGATCGCCGTCACTTTGCCTGACGAATCAAACCCATAGCGGGTCTGCTGAACAATCGGCCCGGTTCGGTCTACTGGCGGAGGGGGAGGCCGAGGTGGTGGAGGCGGGGGCGGCTGTGTTCCGAACGAATTGCCCGCTCGATCCACGACCATTTCCGGGCGCGTTATGGAGACGGTGGGTGTCAGTCGAGACGGTTGAGAGCGCTCCAAGCCCAACATGACCGTTCGATCTCCGTCCCAACTTGCAGACGGAATTCCTACCGAACGGCCTCCGAACTGAACCTGGAAGTTACCAGCACCTGCGGCCAGCAATCCGTCAACCGGCTCGGTGAACAACACCCGCACACCGGTGATTCGTTGATTGGAGCCTCTTACGGGGTCGACCGATTGCATGCTTGGACCACGGGTATCCAAAGTGAACCGGTAATCTCCTGGACTTGCCTGGTTGCCGGCCTCATCTGTGCAACCGACCTGAACTCGGTGGGAGCCATCGCCGTCGGCGGTAAGAATTCCGTCGCTCGGCGTTTTGGGTGTTCCGTCAAGGATCGCCGTCATCACTCCTTCGCTGCAGCTCACGCGGACGCGACCATCCTTTGTAAGACCATCACTGCTTGAGATGCCGGTGTCCTTCACGAGCCGAGCCGACGCTTGGGGCGGCTGCATGTCCAAGATGAAGTCCAGGGTAGCAGTCCCGACGTTCCCAGCGGCATCTCGCGACGTTACCTCCACGAGATGCCGGCCATTGGTCAGGGCTTCAATGATGCCCGAACTCGGCAAGGTGAGTCTACCGTCGAGGAGCACGTCCACGGTTGCACCTTCCCCGCCATCCACTGCGACACGGCCATCGCGGGTAACAAGATCGTCCGGGCGGAGCCCCGTGTCGTTAGAAGGGCGGGCTGAGACTTTGGGTGCCATCGTGTCGAGCAGGAAATCAAACGCGGCGGTTCCAATATTGCCTGCGGCGTCGGAGACAGTGACAGCCACTGGATGACGCCCATCGTGCCATCCATCATTGGGAACGGCAAATCGACTATTCGCATCCAGCATTACCGGACTGCCGTCAACCAGCACGCTCATGCCCGTCACGCCTACCGCGTCGCTGCACGTGACCTGGACTGTCCCGTCGCGGGTGATGAGATCATCCGACCTGGCACCCGTGTCGTTGACCAATCCGGTCGAGCACCTGGGTTTCTGGGTGTCCTGCACCGTGACTTTGAAACTTCCATTTGCCTCATTGCCGCGGGAATCCTTCGCCGTGCAGGTGACGCGCGTTTCGCCGAGCGGGAATAAGTCGCCGGATGAGGGCGTGCAGCTCACGTTGACAGGGCCGTCTACCAGGTCGTTGGCTGTGACTCTGTAACTCACGACAGCACCAGCCGGATCGTCAGCCTCTTTGGAGATGTCCGCTGGCAGCGTCAACACGGGCGGCGCCATGTCTTGGACCGTGACCGTGAATCTCGCCGAGCCGGGGTTGCCCGCACGGTCCTCGGCCCAACAAGTAATGTCGTTCACTTCTAATGGTAGGGTAGTTCTCGGCGGCACACTACACGTCACCGGGACATCGCCCGTAACAGCGTCGTGAGCCGTCGGCGGAACGTAATCGAAATGGTCTTTTCTCGCGAGCATGTCGAGTGGAACATTGAACAGAACCGGCGGAGAAGTGTCCCGCACCACAACGCTGAAGGTGACCGGCTCGGCAGGATTGCCGGCTTCATCAATGCCTGTGCAAGTCACCAGCGTATTACCCAATGGGAACATCGAGCCGCTGGTCAGGCCAGCTTCACTTCGACAGACGACCGAGGGCCTGCCATCAACCGCGTCGGTGGCGTGGGGCAGACCAAATAGAGCCTCCGCCCCACCCGGTCCAATTGCCTCCAGCGTCATGTCTCCGGGTAGCGTGGCCGGGTCCCACGTGGGTGCGTCGCGGTCGACGACCGTCACCGTGAACGTCGTCGGCTCGCTCTCGTTGTCTGAGGCGTCGCGGGCCATGCACGAGACCGTCGTCTCACCCAACGGGAAGGGACTGCCGCTCGCCGCGCTGCACGTCACAGTTGGCGTCGTGTCAACCAGATCGACGGCCGCTGGCTGGTTAAACTCGACCATCGCCCCATCGGCGGAGGCCGCTGCGACGACGATGTTACCCGTCAACGTCTGCCACTGAGGTGCTGTTGTATCCTGCACGGTGATGGAAAACACATGCAGCGGTTTTCCGGAGGTGCCCAGTGGGGGTTCTGTGGAACAGACTACCGCGTGTGTCCCGACTCCCAGCGTCGTTCCGCTTGGAATCGAACACGAGACTTCGAGGTTTGCTGCCGTTGGCGCAGAGTAGTGCACAGCGGCCCCGTTCGGGCTTGTCGCCTCGATAACCTGATTTTCCGGAACGTTCTCAATCGCGACTGGGGGATTCACGTTTGCGGCGGGAACGCGTGGGCCAGCGGGGGGTGTCCGCAGCGTGATGTTCACGCGAGGCTCGTCAAAGTCGTTGTCTCCGGCGTCCTCGAACCCAATCTCGACGGAGTTGCCGGTGTGGTTCCAGTAGGCCGGCCGATTCCATTGCCCATCTGACGCGCTAAGCCGCAGTGTCTGTACGCCGCCGGTATTGTTGGTCAGGTTCCAGGTGCGCCAGGCGATGCAGCGCTCACTCCTGATAATACTAAAATTATTACAGAAGAGGAGTCTTCCCCCTGAGACGTGGTCGTGAATGCTGAAGCTGTTGGCGTTGCCGGCGCCGATCCGCGCAGACACGTCGATTGACTCACCCGGCGCCAGGTAAATCAGAACTTTATTGTCCGGCATGGGCAAGTTTTCAACGTAGTCGCCAGGCACCACGAACGAGCCGTTTACGTAGATGGGCAACTGCGGCACGCCGTAGGTCTTCGCAAGGAAACCGAATCCGGCGCCGCGATAAACCTGAGAGGCATTGATCACTTCGAGCACATCGATATCGCTCAAGGAGCCGAATGCATGAACATTGTCATTGGCCGCGAATGCACCGCCATAGACCACGATCCGACCGTCGCCGTACCTGTCCGCCCGATACACCAGCCGTTCAAACCCGCCGCGCCCGTCGTAGGCGTCATCGCCCGGGCTGTAGAACAGTCGGTCATCACCGCCATAGCGACCAGCCGCATTCAGCAAATCGTGGCCAGCGCCGCCGTCCAGGGAATCGTTGCCGTCTCCACCGTATAGCGTGTCCTCTCCCTCTCCACCGTCGATCGAATCGTCACCCACGCCACCCTGAAGGAAGTCGTTCCCCGACCCACCACGTATCGTCGCGTTGTCGGACCCTGCGATCACGCTATCGCTGCCCGCACCGCCATCAATCGCTACTGCAAAAGGCAATCGCGAGGCGTCTACGAGATCATTCCCGCCTCGTGCATCCACGGAAACGTTGAGGACGTTCAGCGCGGTGGCAGTGAAACTCTGCGACTGGTCGCTCGCGTTCCCGGCGATTCTAACGCTGGTGACACTGCCAACGCTCGGATCCGAGTAAAGATCTGCCGATGCAGGCAGACGGAGATCGTCCGTCCGGTACAGCGCCGCAATTTCCCCGGCGGTCAACACGCGATGATAGAGCTGAAACTCGTCAACAGCCATTCCGGGGTAACCCACGAACAACGGATCGAAACTGTCTTGGATTCCCGCCACGTCATATGGTCCAGTGGCTTGCAACTGCCCATCGACGTACACTTGCATGAGGCTGTTGTCACTGTCGATCACCACTGCAAAATGATGCCATGAATTCGGCGTAATCACGTTTGCCGACGTTCGTACCGAGCGGTAAGTACCGTACCCCGACGTTCCCGTACGAGCCGAGATGGAAACGAACGACAATGCACCCTCCGGATTTACGACTAGCGTGTACTCTGTAAAGCCTTTTCTGAAAACGGGTTGATACTCCTCAAGCGACTGAATCCGGATCCAACCAGCCACAGACAAATACCGACTCGCATCCAACGCCGCACTGTCTGGAAACGCCAAGTAGCCACCACTGTCAATCTGGAATGCCTGTCCTACCCTTCCCGGAACCAAGAATATGCGTCCGCGAGCCGGTGTGTCCGAAGGTACGCTGAGCACGAGCGAGTCAGCACCGTCACTGCCGAACACGTTTAGCGAATTGATCCCCAACCCACCGTCGATGTGTTGGTTTCCCGGTCCGACCGCCAAGTGGTCATCCCCATCGCCTCCCCGTAGTTCACTGTCGCCAGCTTCGGACGTCAGAGTGTCGTTTCCATCGCCGCCCACCAGCACCACCTTGTCCGGACCGCTAGCATCGACTTTGAGCGTGTCGTCGCCGCCGAGCCCCTCGATATGGTAGAAATCAACGCTGGCCGAAGCGACCGCTGAGTGGTGGCCGTTCAGTTCGATCTCGTCCGTGGTGATGCGAATCGTGTCGGCTGCATCAGTCCCCTGGATCAGCATGCTGTCGCGGCCGGGGCCGCCGTCGTAGGTGTCGCCCGGGAATTGTGTGGGGGCGTCACTGTAATACAGAAGGTCGTCACCAGCGTCCCCGTAGATCATGTCCGTAGTGCTGCCACCTTTGAGCGTGTCGTCGCCGGGTCCGCCCCGTAACGTGCTCTGGTGTTGAAGAGTGGAGGCGTCTAGCAGATCGTTGCCTTCGCCAGCTTGAATATGCACCTTCATCGCGGCCTTCATGCCGAACTTCACAGTGATCTGGTCATCGCCAGCCGCCGCATCCACCCCGACGATCTCGATGCCGGGCAGGTCGGCGCGATAGCGGATTGTCGAGTTGACATTCACTTCGACGAAGTCGGGTGCCTGGTCGCTTTGCTTGAAGTCGATCGTGATCACATCGTCGCGCGTTGTGCCAGGCACGATGTACTCGTCGTTCGTCCCGTCGCCGCCTTGAATCGTGTCTTCGCCGGGCGAGTAGTGAATGGTGTCATTGCCGGAGCCGCCAGCCAGCAGATCATGGCAGGCGCTGCCGTAAAGCGTGTCGTCACCGCCCTCGCCGAGCGCCATGTCCACCAGGATCTTCTGGTCACAGTCGCCATCGACCTGGCCGAGGTTGATTATCGCCCGTTGGTCCACGAGTCGCTGCCGTTGTTGCCGCAGTTGCGCCCAAGTCGCGTCCGAGATTGTCCCAGTCGCGGTGTTGAGACTCGCGTCGAGTTCCTTGATCTTCGCCGTGAGTTCGATTTCGAGACGGAGCAGGTCGTCGTAAAGCCGTTCGCGATCCACGACGGCGGGTGTGGCGACAGGCACCAGTCCGACGTCACTGCGGGCCTGGTCGTTGAATTCGGCCCAGTTGCGGTCGTTGCCGTCTCCGCCGAACAGGAAGTCGCGGCCACTTTCGCCAACCAGCAGGTCGTTGCCGGGGCCGCCCTGCATGACGTCGATCAGGCCGCCGCCGAAGATACAGTCGTCACCGGCATCGCCGTTCAGCACATCTACGCCGTCGCCGCCGACGAGCGTGTCGTTGCCGTCCTCGCCGTACTGCACGTCGCCGTAGAAGCTGGGGCCAGCGTCAATCCAATCGTTGCCCACACCGCCGTATTGGAGATCGCGGTCTGCGCCGCCGTTGAGCTGGTCGTTGCCTTCGTCGCCGTGCAGTTCGTCGTTCGATTCGCCGCCTTCGAGCGTGTCGTCACCCGCGCCGCCGCGCAGGGAATCTTCCGCGCCAAGGCCGACGAGGATGTCGTCGCCGGGACCGCCCAGCAGCGTGTCCCGTCCGGCAGCGCCGGTCAGCGTGTCGTTGCCTCGGCCGCCTTCGATCTGAATCGGCTTGACCACTGCGGCACCTACCGTTACTACGTCGTCGCCGTCGCCGGCAAAAATGCTCAGCCGCTCAACATCCTCGGGCATCGTAAACACCACGCTACCCAAGCTCACGCCTTGGGCGGTGTGCAGCACCGCTTGGTAGGTGTCGTTTTTGAGATAAAACAAGACAATGCGATCTGGGTCGTTCGTGGCCACGATAGCCGCAGTGTCGTCTCGCTGGCCGCCGAAGAGGTCGTCGATCAGCGTGCCATCCGTCTCGAACCCTACTTCCAATCGATCGGAGCCGTCGCCGCCATAGAGTTGGTCGCGCCCAGGGCCGCCGTTCAGCGTGTCGTCATCAATGTTGCCACACAGCAGGTCATCACCGCTCTCGCCCAACAGCAAGTCTTTGTGGGTCCCGCTACTGATCGTGCTGATCTGGTCACAGCCGGGTGCATTGTCGTCCTCGTCCCCGCTGAGCCGGTCAGCGCCATCGCCTCCGTAAAGCGTGTCCGATCCCCGATCACCCACCAGTGTGTCCTTGTCTGAACCACCGTAGAGAATATCGTCGTGTTCGCCTCCAAGCAGGGTATCCGATCCACCTTCGCCCAGAATCGTGTCGTTGCCATCGTTCCCTTGCAGCCGGTCGCTGCCCGGTCCTCCCCAAAGCCGGTCGTCACCGGCGTCGCCGAAAAGTTGATCCCCAGTATCCGACCCGCGAAGCTGATCGTTTCCGGGCCCGCCTCGCAATTGCGCCGAACCAGTTCCGGCTGTCAGTGTGTCATCACTCGCGCCGCCGTTGAGTTCGACCGAGGCGGTCACCCCAGCCTGTATGGTGATGCTGTCGTTGCCGACTCCGCCATCGGCGATGATCTTAGAAACATTATGAAAATCACGAGTCACGAATCCGAAGGCTTCCACGACGACCCCACCACAAGGACCGGGGCTTACCGTGAACGTCTCGTTGCCGTCGCTCAGATCACCGGAGAGTCGAGCCTGGGCGTATGGCCCCATGTTCAAACGCAGCACGCCGTCTCCGAGGTAGGTCGCCAGCTCAGACTCCAGCAAGTCACTAATGACCTTCTTCAAATCGGACTCGATTGTGTCTTCAGTTGCAAAATCCAAGTGCGACTTGTGCAGTTCCGCCTGATCAATGACGCAATAATCGGTCGCCAACCGATTGGAGGCGTTGCTCCGTAGTTCGCCAGAACTCTGGTGATCTAACGGAACGATGGTCGGACAACACGTCTCCCAGCGGTTGTAGAGATACCTGACGTTGCCAGGCACGCTCTGCGGAACTGTTGCGCGGGTGCCCCAGGCGCCGACCGGGTCGAGCACCGCGAGCAGGTCAATCTGGCGTGTGGACCCGTTCGCGGCCTTCAGTAGAGAATCAGCACCGAAGCTGTACCCGACAAGGATAACCGTATCGGATTCGTCAAACGTGTCCAGTGTGGCCACCATGTCGCTGACAACCCCCCCATCGCTCAGGGGGAACCTGCTCGGATCTAGGATGGTCTTGGAGAAATCAAACTCCTTGTGATGGAGGTTATTCCAGTCCGAGATGTGCGCGACACCGCCCTGCTCGCGGACAGAATCAAACAGATGAGTGTCATCCGTCCAAGTCGAAGTCGAGTTGAAAAAGCCGCTGGCGAAGAAGACAACTTTGTCATGTCCAGGTGTGCCATACGGGATCCTGGCAATCTCCGCGTACGGGTGCGAAATATACCTTCTGCTGAAATTGTCGCCGTCGAAATACCGATCGGCCAACCGAGCCGGATCGTAAGCGATTTCGCCGGGCTCCAAGCCGTCGTCGCATCGTCCAATGACCGGAATCTGAACCCCCAAAGCCTCGCATGGGATCTTAACGCCGAGCACTTCAAGCTGCTTGTCATCCCACAGCCAGGGGGCAACAGCAGCGTTGTCTTTTCCATCGTCTCCTCGAAATGTACCCCATTCGGCGAAAGTGGCCCGATCGTGGCGATGGTCCCACAGTCCACCGGGCTGGAACATGCTTACAAGCTGGTATTTCACGTTTCCGTCTTCCGGCCCTTCCGGTTCCTCAGCCGCATCTAGCGTTGGGACATACCTGACGCCGTCGTCTCCTTTGAAGTGAACAGGATCGTCTGCGGTGACTCCGTACAGACCATGCCCGTTCTCTTCTTGCTGGGTCATGGGGTGGTAGTTTCCGTCATAGTTTTCCAGTAGCAGAGTACCTTCGAAATCGCCATCCGGACGAACGTCGTGGAGTGAGCTCCCTGGTGTGACGTACGACTTAAGATCAGTGTGGGCCATCGTCACAATCCCTTGCAGAGTTCCAAAGTTGTTTGGAGCAGTGGTCGTCAAGGGACGCTTCACGATCGCGAGCAAACCCTCCATGTCGTTTTCGTGCGAATCGAGATTGAATGGATCTGAATCACTCGTCCAATCACGTGGATGATAGAACCCATAGACGATGAACCAGTGTGTTGCGCTGGTGACCACCGAATAGTAGGCATACGCTTTGGCCGGGTGGTTCTCGATGTTCTCCCAGTTATTTTGCGTGTCCCAATCGCCGTCGAAATCGATCGCCGTAATGTAGTCCGACTTGCCCTCAAGCGAATCATCTCCAATCCCAAAGATGCCCCCGTCCGTATCCACGTCCTGATAGTGGACGGGGGCCCACCGGAGAGCGAGTTGAGCCTCGAAGCTCGGGGTGCCAAGACTCGCGTCCAACATGTATCGTTCCTCGAGTGACTCCAGCCTTGGTGGCGTCCCATGGCGCTGGGGTTTGCGAGTCTTTGACTCGTCGTGAACTTGGCGATCATTGCGGGACTGCTTGAGAAACTGAAACATGAGAGTCTCCATTCATGTTCGCTGTGCCATAGTCGGTGACTTACGACCTTCGTTCGCTTCACCAAGCCAAGTGCCATCAAGAGAAGTTGCGCAACCAGTGGATGTTCTTTTTTCCTCAAGTCTCCGCCTGCCAGCAGATTGCCAGCAAAGAAAAAGCGGGCTATGCTGATGGCCAAGAAATTCCTGTTACATTTCGCAGATTTGTGGCACTAGGGAGTTGGTCGATGCCCGCAGTCGATCGGCTTGCTTTACTGGAGCGTGCTAAGTAGACCGGCATTGACAATTGGGCTGGCGAGCGGGGGGCGTCAGCCCCCTGATGTGCCGAACTTTCATAAGGATCAGGGGGCTGACGCCCCCCGCTCGCC